>Ga0209445_1001344_pt1 | contig 13349 bp, 10 predicted proteins | sample MarorgKNORR_S2LV_4_FD_188223 | JGI IMG/M metagenome (GOLD analysis project Ga0209445, IMG submission 188223) | Marine microbial communities from the Southern Atlantic Ocean, analyzing organic carbon cycling - NADW_A/KNORR_S2/LV (SPAdes) (version 2) | ecosystem: Environmental > Aquatic > Marine >...
TCACTTTTTAATAATCCCAAACATCCCTATACCCAGGCGTTGCTGTCGGCCGTGCCGTCAGCGGACCCAAATCGTAGAAATCGGGGGCGTCGCACAACCATCACTGGCGATCCGCCGAACCCAATTGATCTGCCACCAGGCTGTCGCTTCGCGTCACGCTGCCCACTTGTGGTCGATCAGTGCCGGGCGGAACTGCCGGATCTGAGGGTGGTAGACAGAACACACCGGGTAGCGTGTCATCTGGTGGAGTGACCGTTCGCCTCGAAAGACCTTGCCCGAGTGTGCCGCGAATTGGCCTGGCGATCGAATTACTCTGAGGGCTGGTGTTGTGGGCCTATCCCGGGGCGCAGGCTCGGATAACTGCTTCAAAGATCGCTTTTGACTCCGTGCCACGCGCGAACGGACTGACGATCGGTAGATCGATACCCGATTGCCGGTAGGCTTCGATCTTTTCCCGGCACTGGTCGGCAGTGCCCACAACGCTGGTCGCCTCGATCATGGCGTCGGTCACTGCGCTGGTTGCCGCCGCTCGATCGCCCCGGACCCAGGCCTCGGCGACCTGTGCGGCCTCGTCGGCGAACCCGTATTTGGAGATCAGACGGTTATAGCGCGGGAAGAACCCAAGATAAAACGCAAGCCCGGGCCTCAGGGCGTCGAAGGCCTCTTGGCGGCTGTCGGCGAGTCCGGTCGGCAGTAGCGACGTCACGTCGATGTCGGCAGCATTGCGCCCAACGCGTTGAGCACCTTCAGCAATCCACTGTCTGGTTTGCACGCTGTTTTCCAGCGTGCTGCGGGTCAGGATAAGACCGTCGGCGATCTCGCCACAGACAGAGATCATCTTTGGGAAAAGGCCAGCAAGATAAATAGGAATGTCTCTGCGTTTCGGACTGAACCAGAGGTCGAAGTTTTCGATCGTCACTGTTTCGCCTGCGTACTGGACTGTGCCATCGCTCAGCAGCGTCCGGATGATGCCAACACTTTCCTTCACGCGGGTGATCGGTTTAGCGTAATCCATCCCGTGCTCGGGGCTAACCTGCACTTTGTGACTGGAACCCAGGCCAAGAATAAATCGGCCGCCCGAGATCTCGTCAACAGTGGCTGCGGCCATTGCAATGGTCGGTATCGAACGCACGAAGACGCTGGATATTGCCGTGCCCAGTAAAATCGTCGATGTTTGTGTCGCGCAGGCGGTTAATACCGAGAACTGGTCGCCGCCATGGCCCTCGGCAACCCAGGCCGATTCATAGCCCAGAGATTCGGCCAACTTGACGCAGTCGACGATCTCGGCCGGACCGGGTCCTCCCGAGAAGGCGATTCCAATACGAGTCAACTAAATTCTCCTGTTTGGACGATACAGCGCGCTACAGGTTGAACAAAGATAGTGTGGCTGTAGCGCAATTTCGGGCGCGACCTGTTTCGTGGCAGGTCAGGCGGTTATGATACGGCTGTCGTGCATTTCACGCACCCTGTTTACCAGAGAGATCCTTCAATTTATGCCTGATCTTGATCCTGTGACACTTTCGGTTCTCAAGGGGCGTCTCGAACAGATCGCGGACGAGATGGATGCGACGCTCTTCAGGTCCGCATTTAATCCAATCATTGCGGAAGCTCATGACGCCAGCCATGGCCTCTACCATGCCCAAACCGGGGAGACCCTGGTCCAGGGCAAGAGTGGTCTGCCAATTTTCGTTGGCACCATGGCGTTCGCCGTTAAACTGGTTATCGATCGCATCGACGCGACCGATACCCCTTTGAATTCCGGCGACACTTATATCTTCAACGATCCTTACGAAGGTGGCACGCATCTCTCCGACTTCAAGCTGGTGCGCCCCCATTTCTACCAGGGTGAACTTTTCTGTTTCCTGGCCTCGGTGGGGCACTGGCACGATGTCGGTGGCAATGTGCCTGGTAATTACAACCCCGCAGCGACCGAGAGCTTCCAGGAAGGTATGCTGATTCCGCCCGTAAAACTCTGTGAGGGTGGGAGAATCCGAACTGACATCGTAGACATCCTGAAGGCCAATTCTCGACTGCCAGGATCGCTCTATGGCGACCTCAACGGCCAGTTGAATGCGCTTGATCTTGGGGCGCAGCGGCTTGATGCATTGCTCGAAGAGTACGGCACCGACCAGGTTGAGCAGGCCTTCAGTCAGCTAAAACAGCGGGCGGAGGCGTTGATGCGCAGCCACATTGCAGAACTGCCCCAAGGCAGGTACTCGGCGGAAGACTGGCTAGATAATGACGGCATTGTCGACGAACCTCTTCGCGTGGCACTGGATATTGAGATTCGTGACAACAGCATGTGCTTGGATTTTTCAAGGACAGCGCGTTCGTGTGCGGGGCCGGTCAATATTTCCCGTTCTACGACGATTGCCTGCTGTTACGTCGCCTTGAAACACATCTTTAAAGAGGTACCGGCAAACTCCGGCGTCCTTTCACCCATCGAATTCGTTATTCCAGAAGACAGCCTGCTGTCAGCCAGTGCGCCTCGGCCGGTCGGGGGCTATACCGAAACTATCCTGCGAATCATCGACGTGATATTCGTGGCCCTGTCTCACGCCGATCCTTTGATCTCCAACGGTTGCGCCTACGGTACCATCAATGCTTTGTCGCTAGCTGGGCACCGCAGGGACGGGCGGCGCTGGGTGATGTTTTCCTTCTTCGGTGGTGGCCACGGTGGGCACCCCGAAGGTGACGGTCTTAACCATGGAAACGCGCCGATCTCTACAGCCACCATACCACCGCTGGAAATTCTTGAGGCGGCGTATCCGGTATTGTTTACGAAGTGGGCGCTGCGTCCGGACAGCGGGGGTGCCGGTGAACACCGCGGCGGTTGCGGGGCGATCTACGAGATCGCGTTACTGGAAGATGAGGCCGAAGCTTTTTTGTTCGGTGACCGTGGAAAATTTCCACCGCCGGGTGTGGTGGGTGGATCGCCAGGCAGTTGTAACCGCTTTTCCTATGAGCAGGATGACGGATTTCACTCACCGGCACTGGTATCGAAGATCGTTGGAATTAGATTGAGGAAGAATCAGCGCGTTCGCCTCGAAACACCAGGTGGTGGTGGGTTCGGAAACCCGAAAAATAGGAATCGAAAACGCCAGGAAGAAGACATTCGGCTCGGTTATGTGACAGCACGTGCAGGCGAGAATCTGCAGTAGAACACTGTCTAGGTGATGAGTACAGTGACTGAACGAATTGTTATTGGTGTTGATGTTGGTGGCACGTTTACGGATATGTTCTTTCTCGACGAGGTAGATGGCACGTGCGAAGTTATTAAGGTGCCCACCACGCGAGAAGATCAGTCCCGAGGTATTCAGCAAGGTATCGAGCGGACCCTTGGAGGGCTTGCAGACGTGGCCACGATCGTGCACGGGACGACCGTTGCGACCAATGCGTTGCTTGAGCGAAAAGGGGCCCAGACGGGTCTGATCACGACCCGGGGTTTTCGGGATGTGCTGGAAATGCGGCGAAGGGACCGGCCCGATACTTGGGGTCTGTGGGGTACATTTACCCCGCTAGTTCCCCGCGATTTTCGCCTCGAAGTGGACGAGCGGATGCTCGCAGACGGGACCTGTACGGTGTCGATCGACCCTGATCAGGTTACCCAGGCCGCGAGGCAGTTGCGTGCCCAGGGTGCTGACTCGATCTGTGTTTTCTTTATCAACTCCTATGCCAACGACCACAACGAGCGAATGGCTGTGGAGGCTGTACGGGCGGTGTGGCCCAACCCTCACGTGACGGCTTCACATGAGATTCTGCCGGAAATCAGGGAATTCGAGAGAGCTTCGACAGCATCGCTGAATGCCTACCTTCAGCCGACCATAGGGGATTACCTCGACCGACTGGAGCGTGGTCTGCGCGATGGCGGGCTGACGGGAAACATCTTGATCGTACAGTCCAACGGCGGTGTCATGACAATTGATACCGCCTGCAGGCTCCCGGTTCGAACAGCGTTGTCCGGGCCTGCGGCCGGTGTGATCGCAAGTGCTCACATCGCCCGGTCTGTAGGTATCGAAAATATCATTACCTGTGATATGGGAGGCACCAGTTTTGATGTCTCGGTAATTGCAAAAGGCCAGAGCGAGATGGTGGCGCAGACTGAGATCGACTTCGGTATGGTGATCAGAACGCCGATGATCGAGATCACCACGATCGGTGCCGGCGGCGGCTCGATCGCCTGGATTGATCCGGGCGGACTGCTTCAGGTCGGACCTGAAAGTGCCGGATCGGATCCAGGGCCGGTCTGCTACGGTCAAGGGAACAGCCATCCGACCGTGACCGACGCCAACCTAGTGCTGGGCAGAATCAACGCGCAGCAACCGATTGGAGGCGGACTGACTGAGCTCGATGCTGATTCGGCCGGTCGTGCGATCCAGAGCGAAATCGGAGCACCGTTGGCGCTGGATACCATGGCGGCGGCAGAGGCTATCATCCGGGTGGCGAATGCGAAAATGGCCGGTGCAATCCGGCTGGTGTCGGTCGAGCGTGGGCACGATCCCAAGAATTTCGTTGCCATGCCTTACGGTGGGAGCGGCGCGCTGCACGTGGGTTCGTTGATTAAGGATGTCGGGCTTGCCAGCGCGCTCGTACCGCGTTACCCGGGAGTCACCAGTGCACTGGGCTGTATCGCTGCGGATATGCGGCACGACCGGGTGATGACGATCAACCGATTGCTAGAGGAACTCGACACCGCGCAATTAGGCCAGCTTATACGCGATAGCGCCGAAAGCGGTGAGCGCCTGTTGCGAAAAGCCGGGATTCGCCTCAATGGGATCGAGGTGGCATGCGAACTCGACATGAACTATGTTGGCCAGACCCACACGATTGCCGTGCCTTTGCCGGGACAGATTCTGGGTGACTCTACCGATCAAGTAGCTATCAGAGCGGCGTTCGATCAGACTTACCGCGTTACTTACGGTCGCCTGCTGGAAGATATTCCCGTACGGGTGTTGAACCTACGGGTCGCTGTGGTGGGCCGGCGGCCGACCTTCGATCTGTCTGTCATCTCTCCCGCCGCCAATACCCGGACTACGATGACCGGAGAAAGGGATGTCTGGGTCGATGGTGGCTGGCACTCGGCTCGGATCTACGAGCGTCTCAGCCTGCCGGTAGGCGAACGCATCCACGGACCGGCGTTGCTGGAGCAGCCCGATGCAACCATATTCATCGATCCCGGCCTAGAAGGTGTGGTCGATGGCTATGGTAACCTGCTTGTGCAGAGGCTGGATCTCTAGTCAACTACGGTAAACGCGATGTCGAACACGGCGCTGGTTCTGATTGATATGCAGAATGATTTTCTGCACCCCGAAGGAGCCTACGCACGTGCCGGTATCAGGTGCGAGGCGATCAGTACACTGCCGGCGTTGCTCGCACCTGTTTGCAACGCGATTCGCCGATCCAGCGGTTGGGTCGTGTCGACGCATTTCACACTCGTTCCAGGTCGGGACGCCGAGCCGTTTATCAGTGAGCATCTTCGGGAATTGCGTCCTTTCCTTGGGACGGGTGATTTTGCGCCTGGAAGTTTTGGTCATGCACTGATCGAGGAACTTTCTCCGGCAGATCTGTCTATAGAGAAGATTGCCTATTCAGCGTTCTACATGTCCCGACTGGAGTGGGTTTTGCATCAGGCTGGCATCACACATCTTGTTACTGGCGGTATCGTCACCAATGGTGGTGTCGCATCCACGGTGCGCGATGCGCATGTGCACGGATTCGAGGTAAGCGTTCTGTCTGATGGTTGTGCGGCCTTCGACCAACGGGTTCATGACGTGAACCTGGAGGCACTCGGCAGTATCGCCAGGCTGATCAGTTGTGCGGAGTTGATCGACCAGTTGTCTGGCTGACCCATCACGGCCTGCCCCGCGCGGCGCTTATCCCGACAATCCGGCCTAGTGTTATTGCACCTTTATCATGAACGAAATCACCCGGTTCAAGGCGGAAGTCCAGTTCGGAACTGCTAGAGACTTCCCGGTTTCAGTGCCTGTCATCATCATTGGGGCCGGTGCATGCGGTTTGATTGCTGCACTTGCCACTCACGATGCAGGTGTCGAGGCGCTGCTGCTCGAGCGGGACGCTCAACCTAGTGGATCTACGGCCTTGTCCAGCGGGTTTATTCCAGCCTGTGGAACTCGCTGGCAGGCAGCGGTTGGTATCAGTGATTCGGTTGAACTGATGGTCGGGGACATATTACGAAAGACAAAAGCCCTGACTGACCCCACTTATGTTGAAGTGCTGTGCCGCGAGTCTGGTCAGGCTCTCGAGTGGCTGAACGATAGTTATGGGCTGAGCTTCAACCTGTTGACTGGGTTTACCTATCCGGGGCATTCAGTGCTGCGAATGCATGCGATGCCAGCGCGTACGGGAAGGGCATTGATCGATGGGTTATCGTCGGCTGTAGTCGACGCTGGGATCAATATCGTGACTAACGCAATAGTCGAACGCCTTTTTGCTTTGCCGGGCGGCAGAATTGTGGGCGTCGAGGTCACTCGGCCAGACGGAACCCGGGAAAGTATCGGCTGCGGGGCTTTGGTCCTGGCCTGCAATGGGTACGGCGGAAACCCGCAGTTACTCCGGGAGCTGATACCCGAAATAGCGGATGCCCTCTATTTCGGACATCCCGGCAATCAGGGACATGCTGTTGCATGGGGCAGGGCATTGGGTGCACGCCTAGACGACCTGGGTGCCTATCAGGGTCACGGGTCGGTTGCGATCCCACACGGTGCACTGATTACCTGGGCGATCATGATGGAAGGCGGCATTCAGCTGAACATCCACGGGGACCGTTTTTCGAATGAACACCAAGGTTATTCGGAGCAGGCCGTGGCGGTGCTCGACCAACCGGGCCAGGTGGCATGGACTGTGTTTGATGAGCGTTTGCACCAACTGGCGCTCGAGTTCGAGGATTATCGCCAGGCTGAGACCGCCGGTGCTGTTAGAACCGCAGTCAATTCATCCGCACTCGCTGAAACGATTGGGGCACCTCGGGGGCGGGTTGCAGCCACGCTCTGTCGCTACAGCGTGTATTGCGATGGTGGTGATACGGACCCGTATGGTCGGGATTTTCGCAACCACCCCCAGCTCGAGCCCCCATACCGGCTGGTCAAGGTCACCGGTGCACTGTTCCATACGCAGGGTGGGCTGCGTGTCGATGCTGACGCCACCGTACTGCGCAACGATGGTGGACGATTCGATAATCTGTACGCGGGCGGGGGTGCAGCCAGAGGTGTATCGGGTCCTGCGGTCTGGGGCTATCTGTCGGGAAATGGCCTTCTGAGTGCAGTGACACTGGGCCGGATTGCCGGGGTAAGCGCCGCGCGGGTAGGCCGTGATGGGTCAGCCAGGTTTCAGACGGCGATCAGTTAACAGGTCGGAAAGGCCCCGTGATTGATGGATCGGTGTCAATCGGCATCGCGCGTGTCCCAATCAGGACGACAGTCGAGTCGGCAACCGGATCGCCTTTCCCCGGTTCCAGACGCGACGACCGACCAACCTTCTGCCATAGCCAATGTTGATCGGGGGAGTCTGAAAAGACCACAAAGCCTTTGCCCCGCAGTACGGCTGGCGGCAGCGATTCGGCCCAGCTATCAAAAGCACTTCGATCGATCGATTTTTCTTGTCGCAGAACGCAACTGCGGAACTGCCCGTGCGCTGGGCCGTTGGTGTGGGGCACGTTTTTGCCGCCTGCGTTCCCCGAAGCGCTCTGCTTCGTGCTGCGTTCAACCTGAAGCTCGCTGACGCCGAGGAGCACTTCAGGCGCCAGGCTCTGCCTGTCGTTGGTTATGGTCGGGCAATCAGGGTTGATCCTGGCCAAAACTGCCGCAACCTGCTCCAGTGTTTCACAATCGACCAGCCCTGTTTTGTTGACGACCAGGATGTCAGCTTCTTTGAGTTGGGTGACTACAGCATCTTCAATCAGGGTGTCGTCTAACTGGATCAGAAGCTGCGACGCGTCGACCAGCACGATCGATCCATTGGGAATGAGTCCCGGGTCCAGTGTTGCGATATCCATGATCCGCCGGGGGTTGGAAACGCCACTGGCTTCTACAACTAGTTGGTCGAACTGGTCGGCCCGATCCATGACTGCACTCAATGCACTGATGAAGCCGTCAGCCATGCTGCAGCACATGCAGCCGTTGGTAAGCGCGATGGTTTCTCCGTCATGTCGGGTAATCAGGCGCTCATCGATGTTCAATTCGCCGAAGTCGTTGACCAGGACGGCGAAACGCGTCCCTCCCGCGTTTTCAAGCAGGTGGTTGAGCATCGTCGTCTTACCGGCGCCAAGAAACCCCCCGATGACAGTGAACGGTAGCGGTGAGATAGCCGATGGTTTCACCGTACAGTTAGGCCTCGTTTCCAGATGCAGACCGGACAATTCCATCGACGACGGTGCCCCAGATAGGCACATCCTTCAGATTTTCCGGAGGCAGTTCAGTAGGATCCTGCTCAAGTACCGCGAAATCGGCAAATTTGCCGATTTCGATACTGCCAATCAGATGGTCAAGGTGCAGTGTGTAAGCGGCGCCCAGGGTGATGGCCCTCAAGGCATCATCCACCTCAATACACTCGTTGGGGCCGAGAATCCGGCCGCTTGCTGTCTGGCGATTAACGGCGCACCAGGCTGTGAACAGAGGATCCAGAGGTGTCACAGGTGCGTCAGAATGGATTGTATAAGGCACACCGAGTCGTTTTGCTGTGCCGCAGGCATCCATACGAGTGGCCCGGTCTGGCCCCATTGTCAGACTGTAGTGTTGGTCTCCCCAATAGTAGATATGGTTGGTAAATAGGTTGGAACAAATACCTAGTTGAGCCATGCGTCGGAACTGTGCTTCGTCCGCCATCTGGCAATGTGTGAGTGTGTGGCGGTGATCGGGTCGAGGATTTTTGTGCAGTGCTGTTTCAATAGCGTTGATCATTAGTTCTGATGCTTCATCGCCATTAGTATGCATATGCATCTGGAGGCCGGCGGCGTGGTAAGCCTCAACCATCTCGGTGAGTGTTTGTGGTGGTAAGTTCCAGATGCCATTGGGCTTGCCGTTGATATACCCTGGCCACTTCAGGCGTCCCGTAAATCCTTGAATAGAGCCGTCTGTCATGATCTTGCACAAGCCAAGGTAAAGCTTGTCGTTATTGTGCTGCTTTAGTTGAGCAACATGAGAAGGGCCATCCTGTATCGACATTGTTAACGCGCCTGCAGCTGGAACTAGTCGTAATGGATAATCAGCATTTTTTGTAACCTCTACATAGGATTGGATGTTCTGATCTTGAACACGGGCATGTAGATCGGTTGCAGTGGTAACACCGACGTTGGTTGCGGTTTTTGCAAAGATCCAGAGGTCATTGCTATTAATTCCGTCAAACCGGCGCACATCTGTTACCTTATAGGCCATAAACTGCGCTGCCATTTCCCCAAGTTCTCCGGTTGGATTTCCATCGGCATCTTTCATAACACCTTCGACGTCAGTGGTCGAGTCGATGCCGGCCAGTTCAAGCACCTTGCGGTTGGCATTGAGTAAATGACCATTGGAATGTTGAACTAGAATACGTCGGTCACGGGAAACTTGATCGAGATGCTCCAGATTCATGCGGACGCCGTCGGTAAAATATATGGGGTCGAATCCCCAGGCAACCAGCGTCTCTTCGGGATCATCGAGTGTGTGCTCGATTTCTATGAGTCGCTCAACCACGCCGTCGAGAGTTTTTATTCCCGGCCACAGCTGCCCGTTGGGGTCAGTGCGATCAAAAAATCCAACATAGGTATTTTCCCAGACAGATCCGTTCATTGCATGACAATGGGCTTCGACAAATCCCGGAACCAGAATTTTGTCAGCAAATATTTCATCCAGCGTGTAATCACCCCAATGCCCAAGTTCATCAAGTGAGCCTACCCCAAGTATCCTACCGTCTCGAACCGCAACATGAGTAGCCACTGGTTGGTAAGAGTTCATCGTGTGAATCTTTTTTGCCGAAAAGATCGTTGTGGAACTGGTCATCGGCTATTTCTCCTTGGATATCAAATAAGGTTTTGGTGACGTTAGTCTTAATAATTCTGGTTCTGTGTCAGCGATTAGATAGTAGTGCATGGTCGCTAATCAGCAAGCCAGAGTACGCGATGTTTTCAATAGTTTTTGCTACGTCAATTGTGCGTGGTCCTCGGCGATCCAATGTAATTTCGACTCGGTCTCCAGTAAACAGTGTTACTTCTCTTTCCCCATCGTAAGCTAAAGTGCCCGCAGAGCTGTCTATTACACATTTTTGGTTGATCAATATAGGTCGATAGTTAGTTATCGTCACCGGCTCGAAGAGTCCCGGTGCTATGGGTGCCATTAGCTTCTTAAATTCTTCCGCTGTCGGGTCTATATCGATGGCGAGTCCATTGTCATCCTCTCGAGTTGTAGGTGAAAGTAAGCTGCCAATTGAGGAAAGACCCACCTGGCCAGGTTCGGCAAAGGTCAAAAACAGCTTTCGAAGTCGATTACTACGCCAGAGCGCTCGGGTCCCTGTTTGCGTCTCAGTGGTGATGCAGACGTCCACGAGAGCTGGAATAGTATCTTGACTATTGACCCTAACACACAGTCGTTTGTTTGAATGACAGACGAGGTCAGGTGTAACTAGGCTACGACCGACTGCGCCTGCCGCAAGGCCCGCGATCGTAGCTTCCGGGTTGCCTGGAAATGCATTATTTGTACCAGTCGAAATACAGACCAAGGGAATCTTTCCGCACGCGTGGGCGACCAGCCTATGGGTGCCGTCACCCCCAAGGACCATGATAGCCCCGACCTTGGCTTTCACCATCAGTTGAACGGCTTCTAGAGTATCCTGGGCCGAATCGGTGACCCGCATGTCTAGAATTCGAATCTCAGGAAGCTTAGCAGAGGTCGATGACCTGTCGCGTTCGACGGCAGTTTTCAGTTTCATTGCTATGTTGTCACGATCGGGCATCATCAGAATCTGCCCAATATCAAGCGCCGAGAGTCCACGGACAATTCGATAACAGATAGCGATCCGTTCGGAAACAGGGACAGAAGATGCGCCGGTTACCAGTCGGCGAACATCGCGTGCCGCACGCGGATTAACAAGGATCCCGATACCGCAATTTTGACCTGATTTCGGGATGCTTCGGCTTTGTTCTTGAAGCACCATTGGAAACTCTGATCCAGTCAATAAGTGGGTCAGTGTTATTGCTGTAGATCTACCGATTGACTTCGTCGATCAGACCGTCTCCCAACTGTTTGACTTGCCCGAGCTCGCTGAGCACGGTACGCATGAAGTCGGGTATAAGTTGGGACTCCAGATTGCCATCCTCCTTGATTCGCGCATACACGCGTACAGCTCTACCTTCACAAATTAATTCACCCGTTTCGACATTCGTCGCTACGCAATTCCAATGCAGTGTGCGTTCGCCGAGTTTTTCGAGACTGACTTTGGTCATTACCCGATCGCCATAGGCAGCGGGTCCGACAAAACGAAAGTGAATCTCTCCCATGACGAAGGTGGTGCGATCTTTACGAATCATCTGATCAATTGGGTATCCAATGGTTCGAAACAACTCATGCTCGGTATCATTGAACCACGCCACAATTCTGGGGTAATACACCAAGCCGAAGGGGTCTGATTCTCCCCATGGGACCGAAATTTCTCGCCAGTACATGGCCATCCGAGATTGCTGGGTTAATTTAATAAATAGTAACCAGGTCAAGTGGCATAGCTAGGGTCACGTTTGTCGATTTCGCGACGTAACCAATCCAACACCATTTGTTCGGGGTTGTAGGTCCTTTTCTTGTCAATGTTACTGAGATCAGCGGTTCGCTGGAATGCCTTTTCTGGCAGGGGTAAAACCGCCTTATTCATTGAATGGGTTGCGAGCTGAATTTGGCACGCTCTTTCCAGTGTCCACAGCGTGCTGAAGGCTTTGGCAACAGTGGGTCCGCAGGACAATAAACCATGGTTTCGTAGTATCAAGGCATTCGATTGGTCGAGGCTGTTGACGAGGTCATCCTGCTCCGCACGGTCGACCGTAACGCCTTGGAAATCATGGTAGGCAACATCCGGTAGAAATGCAGCCATAAAATTGTCATAGGTGAGCCCTTCTTCTAGACACGCGACTGCCATACCCGCTGTGGTATGGGTGTGCATGATGCAGTGCGCATCTTCACGGTGTCGATGGATTGCACTGTGTATTACGTAACCCGCAACATTGACAGGGTAATCGCTGTCGCCGATTGGATTGCCGTCCAGGTCAATCTTGACCAAGTTTGATGCAGTCACTTCACTATAGTGCAGGCCAAATGGATTAATTAGGAAATGCTTCTCGGGTCCCGGCACTCTGAGCGTGATGTGGTTGTAAATTAGTTCGGTCCAACCGAGGTAGTCAAAGATTCGGTAACAGGCAGCTAGCTCCACGCGCGTGTCCCACTCTACCTGACCGAACTGTGTAATCCCCCGAACAGAACTTCCTGCTGTTAGCGCCATTGACTTCACCCCTTTTGATGTCAAATTTAGACTGATGGTACCAGAAAATACAAACACTGCACGGTTGTGGAGGGCTATACTGCTGGCATTACCGTGTGTTTAGGAGAGGGTTTTCTACAATGTCACAGCTAGCCTACAAGTATGGCCCGTGTGAACCTGCAATCGATGAACTGATTACTCGATTTGGTGACCGTGTGTCGTTGTCTGATGCTGTGCGGGAAAGATTCGGCAAAGATGAATCGTTTCATCCCTCCTTACCACCTGATGCCGTTGTAACACCGCACAGCACTGAGGAGGTGAGCGAGATCGTGGGGATCTGTGCTCGCCACCACGTGCCCGTAATTCCCTATGGCACAGGGACTGCACTTGAAGGACATGTAGGAGCGTTGCACGGTGGTGTGTGCATCAACATGCTCGATATGAATCAGGTGGTTGAGGTCCACGCTGAGGACCTTGATGTTGTCGTACAGCCGGGGGTCACACGTAAACAGCTCAATGAGTATCTCAGGGATAGCGGGCTCTTTTTCCCCATAGATCCAGGTGCGGATGCGTCCATCGGCGGTATGGCGGCTTGTCGAGCTTCAGGAACCAACGCAGTTCGTTATGGCACAATGCGGGAGAACGTCCTCGCGATGACTGTGGTATTGGCAGACGGACGAATTATCCAGACCTCCCGCCGTCCCAGGAAATCTGCCGCGGGTTACGACCTGACACGATTGTTTGTAGGTTCGGAAGGCACCCTCGGCGTAATTACCGAAATCACACTTCGCTTATATGGTATACCTGAATCGATCACATCTGCTGTCTGCACTTTTCCGGATGTCGAATCTGCAGTCAATACCGTAATAACAACCATACAGTTCGGTATCCCTGTTGCC
>Ga0209445_1001351_pt1 | contig 13304 bp, 13 predicted proteins | sample MarorgKNORR_S2LV_4_FD_188223 | JGI IMG/M metagenome (GOLD analysis project Ga0209445, IMG submission 188223) | Marine microbial communities from the Southern Atlantic Ocean, analyzing organic carbon cycling - NADW_A/KNORR_S2/LV (SPAdes) (version 2) | ecosystem: Environmental > Aquatic > Marine >...
TTAGCTGCTAAGGCAGAATTTGCTTTTGCTATTAAACGTTGTTCATGACCTCTAGAAGCCAATTCTTCCATTAAGAGAAAAGTCTGTCTCTCCCCTCCTCTAAAACCTCCTGCTAAATTGACATGACAAATTGAAGAGTCATTCATCAAAGTCAACTACTTCATAAATAGTTCCACAATAAGGGCACGCAGTTCTTTTGGTTTCCACTTCTAAAAATACCCTAGGATGACCGTCCCAATCATCGTACTCAGGTAAGGGGCAAGATAAGGGTAATGTATCTTTTTTGATCTGGATTAATTTTTCTTCATTTGTTGCCATAACTTTAACTATTCTATCAATAAAAAAGCCCTGCAGAGCAGGGCTTTTTAATCTTATAAGACGCCCTGATAATTACATCATGCCGCCCATGCCGCCCATGCCGCCCATATCTGGCATAGGTGCAACTGGAGCATCACCTTGAGGTGCTTCTGTTACCATAGCTTCTGTGGTTAACAGCAATCCTGTAACAGATGCAGCATTTTGCAGTGCATATCGAGTTACTTTTGTTGGGTCAACAATGCCCATTTCAACCATATCTCCATACTCATTAGTGGCCGCGTTATACCCAAAGTTAGCTTTACCTTTAGCGACTTCATTTAGAATCACTGATGCATCACTTCCGGCATTACTAACGATTTGTCTTAGTGGCTCTTCAAGAGCTTTTTTGAGAATATTAATACCAACATTCTGATCATCGTTATCGCCTTTTAACTTTTCTAAAGATGATTTAGCTCTAATAAGTGCAACCCCTCCGCCTGGGACAATACCTTCTAGTACAGCAGCTTTGGTTGAATTTAACGCATCCTCGACACGAGCTTTTTTCTCTTTCATCTCAATCTCTGTAGCAGCACCAACTTTAATCACTGCCACACCACCTGAAAGTTTAGCAAGACGTTCTTGCAATTTTTCTCGGTCATAGTCTGAAGAAGAATCTTCAATCTCAGCATTAATTTGGCCAATCCTAGCCTTAATATCAGACCCAGTGCCAGCACCATCAATCACAGTGGTATTTTCTTTTGTGATTTGAACTTTCTTGGCTGTACCTAAATCCTCTAAGGTTGTTTTTTCAAGACTTAAGCCAACTTCTTCTGAAATGACTTGTCCTCCTGTAAGAATCGCAATATCTTGCAACATTGCTTTTCTTCTATCTCCAAAGCCTGGAGCTTTAACACCAGCGACTTTAACAATCCCTCGTATATTATTAACAACCAGTGTAGCCAGTGCTTCACCTTCAATGTCTTCTGCAATAACAAGTAAAGGTCTACCAGATTTAGCAACACCTTCTAGTAAGGGAAGCAAGTCTCTAATGTTAGCTATTTTTTTATCAAAGAGCAGAATAAAAGGCTCTTCGAGTTCTACACTCTGACTGTCTGCTTGGTTGATGAAATAAGGTGATAAATAACCTCGATCAAATTGCATACCTTCAACAACATCAAGCTCATTCTCTAATCCAGAAGCTTCTTCAACGGTGATCACGCCTTCTTTACCAACTTTTTGCATAGCCTCAGCGATAACTCCACCAATTGCTGAATCAGAATTTGCTGAAATAGTTCCTACTTGAGCAATAGATGTATCATCTTCGCACGGTACAGAGATCGATTGGAGGTGCTCAATAACAACAGCAGTTGCTTTATCAATGCCTCTCTTCAGATCCATTGGATTAAAGCCAGCAGCTACTGATTTTAAGCCTTCTCTAAAAATAGCTTGAGCAAGAACAGTTGCTGTGGTCGTTCCGTCTCCAGCAACATCAGATGTTTGAGAGGCAACCTCTTTGACCATCTGTGCTCCCATATTTTCAAAATTATCTTCTAGCTCGATTTCTTTAGCAACAGATACTCCGTCCTTGGTTACTGTTGGAGCACCAAAACTTTTATCCAAAACAACGTTTCTTCCTTTTGGACCCAAAGTAATTTTTACAGCATCAGCAAGTACATTTATACCAGCCAACATTTTTTGACGAGCACTATTACCAAATTTAACTTCTTTTGCAGACATTTGTTTTTCCTCTTTATTTAATAATTAATATTTATGATGTGTGTTAATTAATCAAAAACTGCCATTACATCATCTTCTTTCATGACCAGGAGCTCTTCGCCATCAATCTTGACCTCAGTTCCACTGTATTTACCAAACAGAACTGTATCTCCTATTTTAAGATCCAATGGCCTTATTTCACCATTGTCTAGAACTAACCCATTACCCACAGCAACAACTTCCCCTTTACTGGGTTTTTCAGTGGCGCTATCAGGAATTAAAATTCCGCCTGCAGAAGTGGTTTCTTCTTCCATACGTTTAACAATCACACGATCTTGAAGTGGACGAATATTCATCTATGATCTCCTTAATTTGTTATTATCTCTTTACTTTCTCATTGAGAAATTAGCAGTCTCAATGGGGGAGTGCTAATAATAAGGATGAATTTAAAAAATTCAAGCTAGATTGAGAACTTTTTTTGTTTTTTTTACGAAAGATATTCATATGTTGACAAGATTAAACAGCCTAACAAAGCTATTGAGTGATGTTTTATTAATATGTTTTTCTCTAGCTAGTATTAATATATTTGCCCAACAAGTCTTAAAACCGCAAGATGCTTTTCCAATTGAGGTGGCTTATCAAAACAATGTCATACAAATTTCTCACCAAATTAAAGATGGGTACTATTTATATAAAGATAAAATTTCATACTCTAGCCTAGATTCAAGAATCCAATTAGGTACGACAACTCTTCCTGAGGGAATAAAATACGAAGATGAATTCTTTGGAAAAACTGAAATTTTTAGGAAAAACTTCACTGTCTATATCCCAATTTCAATAAGCACTGGTGAAACAGTCAATGCCTTTGACATTCAAATAAACTCTCAGGGATGTGCTGATATTGGTTTATGTTACCCTCCTCAAAAATGGCGTAAAACAGCTATTGCAGACACGCTTACAGAGGTCTCGATAAATACTTCAGAGATAGCAATTTCAGATCAAGTGAGGTTGGGTAATATCATTTCGGATGCTAATATTTTTTTAGTTTCTTTAATGTTTCTTGGACTGGGTTTTGCTCTTGCTTTTACGCCATGTCATTTACCAACAATACCTATTCTCTCTTCAATTATCATTGGTCAATCTAATAACAATAAATTAAAAAGCCTAGGTTTATCAATGAGCTATGTTTTAGGTATGGCAATAACTTATTGCCTTGCAGGGGTTGCGGCGGCAGTAGCTGGCCAACAGATGCAAGCTTTGTTTACTCTGCCAGCATTCATTATCTCTATGTCAATTTTATTTATTGTATTGGGACTGGGGATGTTGGGTTTATTTAATGTTCAACTTCCAAGTAATGTAATGAATAGAGTCAATACAGTGGTATCAAATCAGGTTGGCGGTAGTTATGTTGGTGTTGTCATTATTGGTTCGCTCTCAGCTTTACTAGTGACTGCCTGTGTTGCCCCACCTTTAGTTGCTACTCTTATGGTTATTGGTGAAAGCGGCAATATTTTTAGAGGCATTGTCGCCCTATCTTCTTTGAGTCTTGGTTTGGGGATCCCTCTGATAATAATTGGTTTGTCAGCTTCTAAATGGTTACCAAAATCTGGAGATTATCTAGAAACAATAAAAAATGTTTTTGGCTTCGTTATGTTTGCCCTAGCCATCTGGATTATGAATCCAATTTTCAGTGAAAGCCTTTTATCAACACTGTGGGTTCTCTTGATCTTCTCTACCATATTTTATTTCTTAGGTAGATTTAAAGGAAAGATAATGGGTTCTCCATTGTCTAGAGTATTCAGAACATCATTATTGGTTCTCTTCTCTGGTTTATATTTTTATGCGCCATCTTATCTAGGAATTGATCAATCGAATACATCAGACAAACTGTCTACCCAATATTTTGATTCAGTTGAATCAATTAATGATCTCAATAAATTGATCAATACGGCAACAGCTAAAGATCAAGCCTCACTGATCTATTTTACTGCTGACTGGTGTATTTCATGCAGAACTTTAGAAAAAAACACATTCAATAATAATCAATTGTTAAATCTTCTGGGGCAACTCAATGCTTTGAAAGTTGATGTTACTGATAATAATGAAGACGATAAACAATTAATGAAAAAATTTAATATCTTTGGGCCTCCGACAATTATAATGATTAACCGTGATGGAAATGAAATTAGCTCATTGAGAAAGATCGGTGTTATCACTCCTGGAGAACTTATTGAGGGTATCGAACAATTAACACAATGAGGAATTTAATAGGCCAATTAACTCGTAACAGGATCCTTAAAATCACAGTTATTAGTTCCCTTTTATCCCTTATTATTTTCTATGTTATTAATTCTAATGATCAGAATCTTCAGCCCATTTATATTGACTCTTTTGTGCTCGATGATTTGGATGGACAACCTTTAGATATCTTGGATCTCCATAATCAACAACCTTTAATAATTAATTTTTGGGCAACCTGGTGTGCCCCTTGCAGAAAAGAAATGCCCTTACTCAATAATTATTATCTAACTAAAAATGCTGACCAAGCCAATGTTCTCGGTATAGCAATCGATGAAATTGATCAAGTGAATAGCTTTATAGCTGAATTAGGTATAGATTTCCCGGTTCTAGTAGGTCAGAGCGAAGCTTATGAATTAATGCAAACTCTTGGAAACTCTATTTTAACGCTTCCCTACACGATTCTAGTAAATAATGAAGGCAGAATTATTTGGAGTAAGAACACTGAAATTAAAAGGGAAGACTTAGACCAACTACAACATTTACTAAATAAATAAGGGAAATTATGGCTAATAAAGAAGTAATAATAACCATTGTTATATACAACCTTGTTCTAATTGTTGTGGGGTTATTAACGAAAAATCGCAATAAAACACAAGATGACTTTTATCTAGCCAATAGAAGCTTAGGTCCTTGGGTGGCCGCCTTAAGTGCATCAGCAAGCTCTTCATCAGCTTGGACTTTACTAGGAGTCAGCGGTGCCGCCTATGCGTGGGGACTATCTGCAGTGTGGTTAATACCAGGTGTGCTTATTGGTTATTACGTCAGTTGGACTTGGGTGGCCCCAAGGTTAATGGAATTAAGTCAACAAACTGGAGCAGTTAGTTTACCGGATGTACTGTTTCATAATTACAATGATAAGGAGAGGCGATTACTGATGCGCTTAAGTGTCATTATTATTACCTCCACACTAATTCTTTATGTTGCTGCTCAATTCCAAGCTGCAGGCACAACGTTCTCCTCTGTTTTAGGTATTTCCCAGGATCTAAGTGTGATTATTGGAGCCTTGGTGATATTAATATACACCTTTATAGGGGGGTTTTGGGCGGTCAGCTTAACCGACTCTATTCAGGCAGTTCTCATGGTTATCGTCGCCTTAATTTTACCCTGGATGCTACTTTTAGTTGGAATAGGGGGCTTTAGTGACCTCTCAAGTGCTATTAATGCCACCTGGGATACTGGAGAAAAGAGCTTTACCGGTCTGCACACAGGTCTCATGGGTGCAGGTTTTGCATTAGGAACGATTGGAATAGGTTTTGGGTACCCTGGTCAACCGTTTGTGGTCAATAGATTCATGGCGATTAAAGATATTCAAGCTATTAAACGAGGAAAAATTATAGCCCTAATATGGGCTTCAATAATATTTACTGGCATGATTATCCTAGGCTTATCTGCAAAAGTAATGTACACAACTGTTGGTAACCCAGAAAGTGTTCTATTTTTTGTAAGTGACAGATTGTTTGGGCCAATTTTTTCAGGAATTATTACTGCAGCTGTACTTTCAGCCATTATGTCAACTGCAGACAGTCAATTATTAACCGTGGCCACATCAGTCAGCCATGATTGGAACAGCGGTAAGCATTCCTCAATAAAAACTGCACGTATCGCTATAATTATTGTGGTGGTGTTGGCAACCTTATTTTCATTGTTTGCACCGGACACAATATTCAATAGGGTAGTGTTTGCTTGGACAGCTCTAGGCGCCTCATTGGTTCCTATGGTTTTGTCAAAAGTTTTCTATTGGGATGTTTCAGCAAGAGCCGCTCTAATTTCTATAATGAGTGGTTTTCTTTTAACTATATTCTTCCATTTACTCCCGGATACTCCTGGGGATATTATAGAAAGGGTAGTGCCCATGAGCACAGGGCTAATAGTTTTATTTGTATCTAGCAGAAACAATAAACGAACCTCTCATTAGTCATATATTCGTTGAATATGTAGCTATATTCTGTAATTATGATGCTATCTTCTATAAATATGAATAGAATATGAAAAATATATTACTCATCAATGGCCCTAATTTAAACCTCTTAGGCAAAAGAGAGCCCAGTATCTATGGCGATAAAAGTTTAGAGCAAATTGAACAAGAGCTCGTAACTAATGCTCAACAAGCTAATTGTTCTTTGGAATGCTTTCAAAGCAATTCAGAATCACAGATTGTTGATTTTATTCAAGATAAATCAGAATCAACTGATGTGATTATTATTAATCCTGGAGCATACACACACACCAGTATTGCTATAAGAGACACTCTTTTAGCAGTTTCAGTGCCCTTTATAGAAGTTCATATTAGTAATATTTTCTCCAGAGAAGAATTTAGAAAACAATCATATTTTTCTGACATTGCTGTAGGTATTATTTCTGGATTAGGCTTTGCAGGTTACAATCTGGCTTTAGGTGCAGCAATCGATCTAGTTAATAATCAATCCTAATGGACATCAGGAAAGTAAAAAAACTAATCGAATTGTTAGAAGAGTCAGGGTTGTCTGAAATAGAAATCACTGAAGGTGAAGATAAAGTCAGGATTTCAAAACAAACAACTGTTGCAAAAAGCTCCAATGATAGTGCTCTGATGTATGCAAATGATATTAACGGAGACCATCAACAATCTGATACACACCCATCACTCCCAAATAATGGTTTTCATGAAGTAAAAGCCCCTATGATTGGTACTTTTTATCTAGCATCTGAACCTGATGCAGAGGCTTTCGTCAAGGTAGGTGATCCTGTCTCTGAAGGCGATACTCTATGCATTATTGAAGCAATGAAAATGATGAATAAAATTGAGTCTGATATTGGCGGTGTTATTGAAAGAATTCTAGTTCAAAATGGTGATCCGGTTGAATACGATGAAGTCTTATTTTTGATTAGCAAATAATTAATTAGATGCTAGATAAAATTCTGATTGCTAATCGTGGAGAAATTGCTCTAAGGATCCAAAGAGCATGTCGAGAGCTTGGCATTAAAACAGTAGCAATTTATTCTACAGCTGACAGCAAACAAAAACATGTTCTGCTTGCTGATGAATCAGTTTGTATTGGGCCTCCAGAATCAATAAACAGTTATTTAAACATGCCTGCAATTATAAGTGCTGCTGAAGTTACTGATTCAATGGCTATACACCCTGGCTATGGATTCTTAGCTGAAAATGGTGATTTTGCTGAACAAGTCGAAGAAAGCGGGTACGTGTTTATTGGCCCTCAACCAGAAACCATTAAATTAATGGGCAACAAAATAAATGCAAAAGATGCTGTAAAAGCAGTAGGTATCTCCTGTATTCCTGGATCTGATACAGCGCTTGACGATGATATGGAGTCAATCTATAAATTGGCTGATGAAATTGGTTACCCTGTACTGATAAAAGCAGCTAGTGGTGGTGGTGGAAAAGGGATGAGAATCGCACACACTAAGGGGAACTTACAACACACAATGGATTTGACAAGAGCTGAGTCAAAAGCTGCCTTTGGTGATGACACCATCTTTATGGAAAAGTTACTCGAAGAGCCTAGACACATTGAATTCCAAATACTAGCTGATCAACACGGGAATGTCATATGCCTTGGGGATCGAGATTGTTCTATGCAACGTAACCATCAAAAAATTATTGAAGAAGCTCCTGCACCTAAAATACCAAAAGAGCAAAGAGAAGAAATGTTTGAAAAGTGTGTTCTATTTTGCAAAAAGATTGGTTATCAAAGTGCTGGAACACTTGAATTTTTATATGAAAATAATCAATTTTATTTCATTGAAATGAACACCAGACTGCAAGTTGAGCACCCAGTAACAGAAATGATTACTGGTATAGATATTGTAAAAGAACAGTTAAAGATTGCTATGGGGCTGCCGCTCTCTATAAACCAAGAAGACATTATCGAAAAAGGTCATGCTATTGAATGCAGAATTAATGCAGAAGACTCAAAAACCTTTATACCTTCTCCGGGAACAATAGACCTTTGGCACCCACCAGGCGGCCCTGGTATCAGAGTCGACAGCCATATTTACACTGGTTATGAGGTACCCCCATATTATGACTCCTTGATTGCGAAAGTGATTGCTTTTGCTAACACAAGAGAATCTGCTATCACCAGAATGGGCATTGCTCTTTCAGAAATGATTATTGAAGGTATACAAACTAACAGAGATCTTCAAACTGAAATCATGCAGCATAATGCCTTTAAAAATGGTGGCACAGATATTCATTACTTAGAAAAAAGACTAGGCTTATAAAATCAAATTAATCCCTCAAACTTTAATACAGTCCATGTTATAGTTAATGCCCTTATTAATTTAAGGCTCCGTTTTAAATAATACGCATTTGTTTGTCTTGGGAAGTATTCTTTGTGAAAAATAAAAATAATAAAAAAAATCAAAAACTAAACGGTTCCTTAAATCACTCCACAGAAACAGCTTTAAAAAAATACTTCAAAACTCTAAATGGTCATAAACCCATCAATCTTTATAAATTTGTTATTAAAGAGGTTGAGAGACCATTAATGAAAGAAGTAATGAAATACACTGAAAATAATCAAAGTGAAGCAGCAAAAATACTGGGTATAAATAGAACGACACTCAGAAACAAACTGAAAGAATATAAAATTATCTAAGCAAATCTTTATTCAGATATGTCAAAGGATAAAGCAGTACACATTAAAACCGCACTCATCAGTGTGTCCAATAAGAACGGCTTAGATCTGATTGCTAAATGTCTCAATAATCATCAAATAAAGATCATTTCCACAGGTGGAACAGCACAATACATTGAAAAGCTAGGTATTGAGGTAATAACAGTCTCGTCTCTGACCAATTTCCCTGAGATCATGAATGGTAGAGTTAAAACATTAAACCCATTAATTTATGGAGGTCTTCTAAACAGACCTGATATAGATGATGAGATACAAGATGAGTTAGGCATTGAAAATATAGACCTCATAATTGTTAATCTCTACCCATTCGAAGACACCGTTTCAAAAATAGATGTTACAGAAGAAGATGCTATAGAAAATATAGATATTGGAGGCCCCAGTATGATCAGAGCATCGGCAAAAAACTTCTATAGCAAAACAATTATCACCAGTCCTGATGATTATGAGATGGTGATCAGTGAACTGGATAATAATAATTGTTCAGTGGCCTATACAATAAGAAAAGAGTTAGCTCTAAAAGCATTTAAAACAACAGCTTTGTATGACGCAAATATCCAGAAACATTTTCAAAGGACTGTTGAAAAAGATGCTATACCTGAAAATTTAGTTCTAGGACTGAGTAAGAAACAGGATCTTCGATACGGAGAAAATCCCCATCAAAAAGCTGGTTTATATTCATTTGGCAACATCAATGACACATCATTAGTTGGTGCTAACATTTTTCAAGGCAAGGAACTCTCCTACAATAATTTCTTAGATGCTAATACGGCCATGAGGTGTTCACAAGAGTTGAATGATCCCTGCTGTGTGATCGTTAAACATGTAAACCCCTGCGGTGTTGCTATCTCAGATAATATTACAAACGCCTATGAAAAAGCCTTTGAAACAGACCCAGAATCTGCATTCGGTGGGGTAATCGCTGTCAATAGGACAGTGGATGAGAATTTTGCTACAAAATTAATCAACAATCAGTTTGTCGAAGTCATCATTGCACCAGATTATGATGCAGGAGCCCTAGAAGTGTTCAAACAAAAAAATAATATCAGAGTCATCTCAGTGCAAGGGTATAAAAAAAATAGGATTGATTTTCAAATCCAATCTATTGATGGTGGTTTCTTAGTGCAAGAAGATGATCATAAAATTATTACCACAGAAGACTTAAACTGTGTCACTGAAAAGAAACCAAATCAAGATGAGACAGCAGACCTAATGTTTGCTTGGATAGTGGCAAAGTATGTGAAATCAAATGCGATTGTTTTTGCTAAGAACCGACAAACCATTGGCATAGGTGCGGGGCAAATGAGTCGTGTGAGTAGTGCTAAAATTGCAAGCCTAAAAGCAACTAATGCCAACTTAGATACAACAGGCACAGTGATGGCATCAGACGGTTTTTTCCCTTTTAGTGATAGTATCGAGATGGCTTCTGATAATGGAATTAATTGTATTATTCAGCCCGGAGGATCAATAAAAGATCAAGACGTGATAGATGAGGCTAATAAAAAAGATATTGCCATGGTTTTCACTGGAATGAGACATTTCCGTCATTAAAGAAATGCAAGAAAAACACAAGGTACTCATAGTTGGAAGTGGAGGCAGAGAACATGCCTTCACCTGGAAAATATCTTTATCTGATAAAGTTGAAACAATTTTTGTTGCCCCAGGCAATGCTGGCACTAGCCAGGAGCATAAAACAACCAATATAGATATATCCCCTAATGATATTCCTGCTCTTATTCAATTCTCAAAAGATGAACAGATCAATCTAGTTATTGTTGGCCCAGAAGACCCTTTGGTGAATGGCATAACCGATCAATTCGCTGCTGCAGGCATTAATTGTTTTGGTCCTTCAGCAATAGCTGCTCAACTGGAGGGATCTAAAGATTATTCAAAAGCTTTCATGCATAAGTATCAAATACCAACTGCTGATTACAGTAGTTTTGAGAATACGAATGAAGCAAAAAGATATATTGAAGATAAAACATACCCATTAGTCATAAAAGCAGATGGTCTTGCAGCTGGCAAAGGGGTTGTCATAGTAGAAAATCTTGAATCTGCAATAAAAACCATTGATGACTTTATGAATAAAGAAAAATACGGTCAAGCAGGGAAGAAAATAATTATTGAAGAGTTTCTTGTTGGGCAGGAATTAAGCTTCATCGTTATAGTCAATGGCAAAGAATTTTTACCTTTGGCCACTTCACAAGATCATAAAACAATAGGTGAGGGTGATGTTGGTCTTAATACAGGAGGCATGGGTGCGTTTTCTCCTGTTCCTTTTGTAAATAAAAAACTGCATGAGAGAATTCTAAATAAAGTCATTATTCCAACGGTTAATGGACTACATAGTGAAGGCATTCATTATCGGGGTTTTTTATATGCTGGTTTAATGATTGATGAGAATTTAGAGCCTAAAGTATTAGAGTACAACTGCAGATTTGGAGATCCTGAGACACAACCAATTATGATGAGACTAAATTCTGATCTCATTGATCTAATTGATAGATCTTTCAAGGGTGGTATCGATAAATTCCCAATCAAGTGGAATCCCAATACTGCATTAGGTGTGGTTATGTCAAGCAAAGGTTACCCAGAAGAATATGAAACAGGCCAAGAGATCAGTGGACTCAGTCATTTTAATAATGCACAGAATCTAAAAATCTTTCATTCTGGAACCACATTAGATAATGATAAAATTCTTACAAGTGGTGGACGAGTGCTTTGTGTGACTGCCCTTGGATCAGATATAGAAACATCTAAAGCATTGGCCTACTCTGCTGTATCTAAGATTAATTGGGAGGGGTGCTATTGCAGAAAAGATATTGGTTATAGAGTAATCAAATAATTATTTTTTCATTGATTCAAAAAATGCACTATTAGTTTTTGTATCTTTCATTTTATTAATCAAGAACTCAACGGCTGCTATTTCATCCATGCCATGAACAACTTTTCTAAGTACCCACATTTTTTGTAGCTCCTCTGGATCCATAAGCAGCTCCTCTCTTCTGGTTCCAGATCTATTAATATGGATAGCAGGGTACACTCTTTTCTCAGCAATTCTTCGATCAAGATGTATTTCCATATTGCCTGTTCCTTTAAATTCCTCAAAGATGACTTCGTCCATTCTAGAGCCAGTATCAACAAGTGCAGTTGCAATAATAGTTAAGCTGCCTCCTTCTTCGAGATTTCTTGCAGCCCCAAAGAAACGTTTTGGTTTTTGCAGTGCGTTCGCATCCACTCCACCAGTTAACACCTTACCTGATGAAGGGGCAACAGTATTATAGGCTCTTGCTAGCCTTGTTATTGAATCTAAAAGAATAACAACATCTTTTTTATGCTCTGACAGTCTTTTAGCTTTTTCTAACACCATATCTGCAACTTGAACATGTCTTGATGCTGGTTCATCAAAGGTGCTAGATACCACCTCCCCTCTAACTGTTCTAATCATATCCGTGACCTCTTCTGGTCTTTCATCAATTAATAAGACAATTAAATGAGCTTCAGGGTAATTTGCTGTAATCGATGATGCTATATTCTGAAGAAGTATTGTTTTTCCTGCTTTAGGTGGTGACACAATAAGGCCTCTCTGCCCTTTCCCTATTGGCGATGCTAAATCTATGATTCTTGAAGTGAGATCCTCTAGACTACCTGTGCCTTGCTCTAGCTTAAATCTTTCTTCAGGAAAATATGGGGTTAGGTTTTCAAAAAGGACTTTAGATCTAACATTCTCAGGATCTTCAAAATTAATCTCAGACACCTTCAAGAGAGCAAAATACCGTTCATTGTCCTTTGGAGGCCTTACTGAACCTGATACAGTATCGCCAGTTCTTAAATTAAATTTTCTAATCTGAGTCGGTGACACATAGACATCATCAGGTCCAGCAATATAGGATGTGTCTGATGATCTGAGAAATCCAAATCCATCTTGTAATATCTCTAAAACTCCTTCTCCAAAAATACTTTTATCCTTAGCAGCATGAGCTTTAAGTATTGAGAACGTTATCTCTGTCCTTCTCACTCTTGAGATATTTTCTATCCCCATTTCTTCAGCAGTTGACTGAAGTTGTATAATTGATTTAAGTCTTAGATCTGGGAGACTTAAAATATCATCCCCCTCTAACTCAGATTTAGAAATAACATCTTCTTTAGTAAAGGTTGCTGCTCTATCATGAAAATCTTTTTTATGTCTTGGGGTTCTTTTTCTTCTATGTTTTCCGTTTGCTGGCATTTTATTTATATATTTTGGTTAATAAATTCTTTTATTTGTGATTTTGATGCTGCACCAATATGCTGTGCTTGAACTTCACCATCCTTAATCATCATTAGTGTTGGTATACTTCTTATGGAGAATTT
>Ga0209445_1001352_pt1 | contig 13303 bp, 10 predicted proteins | sample MarorgKNORR_S2LV_4_FD_188223 | JGI IMG/M metagenome (GOLD analysis project Ga0209445, IMG submission 188223) | Marine microbial communities from the Southern Atlantic Ocean, analyzing organic carbon cycling - NADW_A/KNORR_S2/LV (SPAdes) (version 2) | ecosystem: Environmental > Aquatic > Marine >...
ACGCACACCTCGACCCCGGCCTTCGCCGTACGCAACAGCCGACTGGCTGGCGAGCCGTGCAGCAGCAGGCGGTCGCCGAGTCGTGCACAGAGCATCGGAATGACGACCGGATGGGCGCCGGCGCCCTCTCCTCCGGCCCCGGCGATGAGTCCGACGTGGGCGATCAGCGCCTCGTCGAGCACGGCATCACGCTCGGCGGTGTCAACGACGGAACGGTCCGGCTTGCGCCCCAGTTCACTCCGCCCACTCATCGGCGCCAGGATCCGGCTCGCTCAGGCGGAGGGAGACAGCAGGTAGTCGCCTCGCTTGTCGTCCCAGGTCATCGCCACGAGATCCCTGGTCGCAGCGGCCTTGCAGAACTGCAGGAAACCGCCGTAGCCGATGGCCCGCTCGCTGAAATCGGGGTTGCGGCGACGCAACTCGGTCTTGAGCCCCGACATGGCGGCGCCCTTCTTCCCGGCATCGCCCACGACGGCGACCAACAGGTCGAAGGCCGCCTTCGACGGCCCGCCACCGGTCACCAGGTCGACGTCGGGGTCGCGCTTCGTGCCCGACAACTCGACCACCTGTCGCTCGGCGAGGTGGCGCAGCAGTTCGGTGAAGCCCCGGAACCCGTGGTCGGACTCGGTGAACGTGGGATCGATGCGATGGATGGCCCGCTTGAGAGTCGAAGCCCGCACTTCCTCGCCCGATCCCTGCATGCCGGCCAGCGTCGAGATCACGAGCTCGTCGAGGCTGGCTACCGGCGCCGGTCCGTTGTCGTCGTCGCCCGTGTCACCACCCGCTCTCTCAGGTGCCTCCCGAACCGCCTCGACGCCCTCGAGGCTGTCGTAGAAGAGGAACTCATCGCAGGCAGGTGGCAGCAGCTTCGAGGTGGAGTCCCGTACCCCGACGCCGATCACCCGTCGGTCCAACTCCCGCAACTTCTGCACCAGCGGTGTGAAATCGCTGTCGCCGGTGCAGATCACGATGGTCGTGACGAAGGATCGTTCGAAGGCCAACTCCAGTGCATCGACCACCATTTTGATGTCGGCAGCGTTCTTGCGACTGGTCCCCATGCGCTGTGGGATCTCGATGAGCTCGACCTGGTGGCGGGCGAGGTGCCGCCGGTCCTCGTCGAAGCCCGACCAGTCGGCGTAGGCCCGGCGGTAGACCACCCGGCCCCGCTCGGCCATGGCACGGGCGATCGGTCCGAAGTCGAAGCGCTTCAGGCCCAAGCTCTCGCGGGCGCCGATGGCGAGGTTCTCGTAGTCGAGGAAAACGCCGATGCGCTCCTCATGGCTGTCTGTCCGCATTGGGCCAGCATCGCACGCCCGCGCGTCAAACACGCGCCAGAGCGCCGATCAATACGGGATTTCCAGCGCTCGATCACCGGCCTGCACGTCGAGGTCAGGGTCGATGCGGTAGTAGTCGCCGGCTTCGGATACGCAGATCGCCTCGGTGGCCACCAAGCCGGTGGGGCCGTCGAGCGTGCCGGCGAAGACCGACGTCCGGCCGGCCTTGTCATCGGCCCGCCAGAAGAGGGTCGAACTGCACGCTGAGCAGAAGCCGTAGCGGACCGTCGGCGTCCGCTGGTACCACGCCAGAGTCTCTTGGGACTCGAGGTGGAGGTGTCCGTTGGCGACCGCAGTCGCCGCCAGGTGGTGGCCGGAGATCCTCCGGCAGGGTTCGCAGTGACACTCGATGATGTTGCGGACCGGACCGTCGATTCGGTACCGCACGCCCCCGCAGTCGCAGCGGCCGGTGAACGTTCGGATCCCTGGGTCTCCCATGGCGAAACGCTGCCACACCCGAAACCCACCTGCCAGACCGTGCCCGCAGATGCCGACCCCCACCTTGTCGGCGGATAGCCTGCGCGACCCACGGCACTCGGATGCCGGAACCGACCGCAACCAACCAGGGGCAATCCATGAGCACATCTCTCGAGGGCCGTGTCGTCATCGTGACCGGAGCGGGCCGGGGCATCGGCCGTGCGATCGCCGATCGATTCGCCGGAGCCGGCGCCACGGTCATCGTCAACGACATCGATGCCGCAACCGCCGACGAGGCGGCAGCTGCCATCAACGCCTCGGGCGGCACGGCGACGGCGGTCGTCGCCGACGTCGCCGACAGCACTCAGGTCAATGCCATGTTCGACGCTGTCCTCGCCGCCCACGGCACCGTCGACGTACTCGTCAACAACGCCGGCCTCGTCTCACCGATGCTCCACTTCCTCGAGGCCGACGAGGCCTGGTGGCGACGGATCATCGACGTGAACCTCACCGGCCACTTCCTCACCTCGCACCGGGCGGCCCGCATCATGGCCGAGAACGGACACGGTGTGATCCTCCACATGTCCTCCGGCGGCGCCACGCGTGCCCACCGGGCGTTCGCCGCCTACGACGCCTCCAAGGGGGGCATCGAGGCCCTCACGCGGGCCATGGCCCTTGACCTCGGCCCCTACGGCATCCGGGTCTGCGCCCTCGTCCCCGGCTCGATCGACTGCGAGGGCATGGACGAGGAGGCCCGACGGCTCCGTGGCGAGAACATCCCCCTCGGCCGTCCCGGCGACCCCGACGACATGGCCGGCCCCGCCGTCTTCCTCGCCTCGGACGATGCCAGCTACATCACCGGCGTCACGCTGACGGTCGACGGCGGCATGCTCGCCCAGCAGCGATCCGCCACGGTCGACATCATGCCGCCCAGCGACTTTCCGTCCCTGGACTCGTTGGACTAGTCAGACAAGCCGAACCGTCCGACCATGCGCATCGGCGCCGACATCGGCGGCACGTTCACCGACATCGTCCTCGAGGACTCCCACGGGATGTCCTCGACCAAGGTGCTCACCACCTACGACGCCCCCGAACGCGGCGTCCTCGAGGGGGTCCGACAGGTGGTAGAGGAGGCCGGTACCGACCTCGCCGACCTCACCACCTTCATCCACGGCACGACGCTCGCCACCAACGCCCTCATAAACCGCACGGGCGCACGGACGGCCTTCGTCACCACCTCCGGCTTCCGCGACGTCGTCGAGATGCGTACCGAGAGCCGCTTCGAGCAGTACGACCTGAACCTGGTCCTGCCCACTCCCCTCATCCAGCGACGTGACCGCCACGTCCTCGCAGAGCGGATCGGCGCCGACGGCACGGTGCTCCTCCCCTTCGACGAGGCCGAGGCCGAGGCCCTCGCCCGCCACCTGGCCGAAGGCACCGGCGAAGGCCCCTATGAGTCGGTCGCCGTGGGCTTCATGCACGCCTACCGCAACGGCGACCACGAGCGTCGCCTCCGCGAGGTGCTCACCCAGCACCTGCCCGATACATCCATCTCGATCTCGTCCGAGGTGGCGCCACAGATGCGCGAGTTCGAGCGCTTCAACACCGTCTGTGCCAACGCCTACCTCCAGCCGCTCATGGCCGGCTACCTGCACCGCCTCGAGGAGCAGCTGCATGCCGCCGGCGCATCGTGTCCCGTCTACCTGATCCACTCCGGGGGCGGCCTGATGGGCGTCGAGAGTGCTGCACGCTTCCCGGTGCGCCTCATCGAGTCCGGCCCCGCCGGGGGCGCCATCTTCGCCGCCGACCTGGCCGACCGCCACGGACTGGACGCCGTCCTCTCCTACGACATGGGCGGTACCACGGCCAAGATCTGCCTGATCGAGGGCCGGGCGCCCCGCACCGCCAAGACCTTCGAGGTGGCCCGCACGCACCGCTTCACGAAGGGCAGCGGCATGCCCATCGCCATCCCCGTGATCGAGATGATCGAGATCGGAGCCGGCGGCGGCTCGATCGCCTTCGTCGACGCCCTCGACCAGATCCGGGTCGGTCCGCTCAGCGCCGGCTCGGAGCCCGGTCCCGCCTCCTACCAGTTGGGCGGCACGAACCCGACGGTCACCGACGCCAACCTGATCCTCGGGCGCCTCTCCCCCGACACCTTCGGCGCATCGGGAATCGACCTGTCACCCGAGGCCGCCGACACGGCCCTTGCCGGCGGCGTCGGAACACCCCTCGGCCTCGACGCCACGGAGGCGGCGCTCGGCGTCACCGAGGTCGTCGACGAGAACATGGCCAACGCCGCCCGGGTCCACGCCGTCGAGAGCGGCAAGGACGTGTCCCGCTTCACCATGATCGCCTTCGGCGGCGGCGCCCCCCTCCACGCCAGCCGGCTCTGCGACAAGCTCGACATCGAAGCCATCCTCGTTCCGCCCGGCGCCGGCGTCGGCTCGGCCATCGGCTTCCTGAGAGCCCCGTTCGCCTACGAGGCGGTCCGCAGCCACTACTCCCCGATGGACGACTTCGACCACGAGGAGGCGAAACGCCTCCTCGGCGACCTCGAGGACGAGGCGGGCTCGTTCGTCCTCCAGGCACTCGGGGAGCAGTCCAGCCAGTACGACGAGCCGCTCGAGGTCGAGCGCTGGGCCTACATGCGCTACGCCGGCCAGGGCTGGGAGATCCCCGTGGCGCTCGACGAGGGCCTCTTCGATGACCTCGGCCCCGAGAACCTCTCGAAGCGCTTCGAGGCGGCCTACGGCAAATTCTTCGGCCGACCCATCGAAGGGCTGGCGATCGAGGCCGTCAGTTGGGCCGTGAAGGTCGCCACGCCCCGACCCGAGGTCGAACGCATCGAGCGGGTCGCCGCCCAACGAGAGGTGGACACCACCCGAACGCGACCCATCCACGACACGACAACCGGCGCCTTCGTCGAAGCGGCCGTCGTCGAGCGGGACGACCTCCGGGTCGGCGACTGCGTGGTCGGACCGGCCGCAATCGTCGAACCGCAGACCACAACGTGGCTGGCCGCCGGCAGGCAGGCCGTGCTCCAGGCTGACGGCTGCCTGCGAATCACCTCCTGCGAAGAGGCCTCGCCATGACCGACCTGCGCAACCAGGTGTTGTGGAACCGCCTGGTCTCCATCGTGGAGGAGCAGGCCCTCACCCTCGTCCGCATCGCCTTCAGCACCAGCGTGCGCGAGGCCGGCGACCTGTCGGCAGGCGTCTTCGACCTCGAAGGCCACATGATCGCCCAGGCGGTCACCGGCACGCCCGGCCACGTCAACACCATGGCCGCCGCCGTCGGCAACTTCATCGCCGACATCGGCCGGGACCGGATCTTCGAAGGCGACGCCTACATCACCAACCATCCCTGGAAGGGCACCGGGCACCTCCACGACTTCACCGTCGTCACACCCGCCTTCCGATCCGGGCGCCCCATCGGATTCTTCGCCTGTACCGCCCACGTGCTCGACGTCGGCGGCAGCGGCTTCGGGCCCGATGCAAGCGACGTGTACGAAGAGGGCCTCCTCATACCGGTCATGAAGCTCATCGAACGCGGCGAGGTCAACCGGGACCTCGTGAACATCGTGCACCACAACGTCCGCGAATCGGACCAGGTCGTCGGCGACCTCTACTCCCTGGCCGCCTGCAACGAGACCGGAATCGACCGGCTCCAGGCCATGTTCGACGAGTTCGGCCTCGACGACCTCGAGGAGATCACCTCCTTCGTCTTCGAGCGCACCAGGACCGCCACCCTCGACGCAATCAGGCAACTGCCACCCGGCACCTACACGAACACCATGCAGGTCGACGGCTACAACGACACCGTCACGCTCGTGGTCACGCTCGACGTCACCGACCAGGGCGTCCACGCCGACTTCACCGGCACCTCCCCCACCTGCCCGTTCGGCATCAACGTGCCCCTCGTCTACGCCCGGGCGTACCTGACCTACGCCATGCTCGTCGCTCTCGCCCCGGGCATGCCCAACAACCACGCCTCGCTCGAGCCGTTCACCGTGAGCGCCCCCGACGGTTGCATCCTCAATGCCCAACATCCCGACCCCGTCTCGGTCCGGCACGTCATCGGCCACTTCGTCACCGACCTCTGCCTCGGCGCCATCGCCCAGGCTCTCCCCGGCATCGTCCCCGCCGAGGGGTCCGGCGCACTTTGGAACTTCCACGTGAGCGCCCGTGCGACCGAGGCGGGCAGCGGCCTCCCCCCGGTCGAGATCCTCATGTTCAACAGCGGAGGGACCGGCGCCCGCCCCACGCTCGACGGGCTGAGCGCCACCGCCTTCCCGAGCGGCGTCCGGACCATGTCGGTCGAAGCGACCGAGCAGGTCGGCCCCATCGTCATCTGGCGCAAGGAACTACGACCCGGCTCCGGCGGCGACGGACGCCACCGCGGGGGCCTCGGCCAGGTCATCGAACTCGGACCCACCGAGGGCTACCACTTCGACTTCAGCTGCATGTTCGACCGGGTCGTCAACCCTGCACGCGGGCGACAGGGAGGCGGGGACGGGGCGACCGGCGGCGTCCACCTCGATGACGGCACCGCCTTCAACGCCAAGGGAAAGCAGCGCGTACCGACCGGACGGCGCCTCCTTCTCGAACTTCCGGGCGGCGGCGGCTTCGGGGACCCCGCCGAACGGGACCCCGCCGATGCCGAACGGGACCACAACCAGGGCTACCTCGAGTGACCGGTCCGACCGCGAGCCACTACGACACGGTCGTCGTCGGTGGCGCCGCCCTCGGAAGCTCGATCGCCTACTGGCTGTCCGAGAATCCCGACTACGACGGCTCCGTTCTCGTCGTCGAACCCGACCCCACCTACGAGCATTCCTCCACCACACTCTCCGAGGCCAGCGTCCGACACCAGTTCTCCAACCCGGTCAACATCGCCCTCTCACAGTTCGCCACCGAGTTCATCGCCGACTTCCACGAACACGTCCAGGTCGACGGCGAATCGCCCGACCTCGGCTTCCGGGACACCGGATACCTGTTCCTCGCCACCGAAAGCGGCATGCCGACGCTGCGCCAGAACCACGAGGTGCAACGCTCCTGCGGTGCCGAGGTTGCGCTGCTCACGCCCAACGAACTCGTCGCCCGGTTTCCATACCTCCACGTCGACGACCTGACCGGCGCCAGCCTCGGCCTCCGACACGAGGGGAACATCGACGCCCACTCCCTGCTCCAGGGCTTCAGACGCCGGGCCCGACGAAACGGCGTCGAGTACCTGGCCGACCGGGTCGTGGGACTGCGCCTCGACGACAACCTGGTCTCCCACGTCGAGCTCGCCTCGGGCATCGCCATCGGCTGCAGGCGGATCGTGAACTGCGCCGGACCACGGAGCCGCTGGATCGCCGAAATGGCTGGCCTGCCGCTGCCCGTGGAACCAAGGATCCGCTCGGTGTTCGTCTTCGACTGCCGCGAGCAACTCGAGGGCGACCTGCTCCCGCTCACCATCGACACCACGGGCCTGCACTTCCGCACCTACCCGCCCTACTTCATCGCCGGAATGACCCCCGACCCGGACCTCGAGGTCGACCCCGGTGACTTCCGGGTCCGGCAAGAGGACTGGGAGGAGCGCATCTGGCCGCTGCTCGTCCACCGCGTCCCGCAGTTCGAGCGGATCGCCGTCACCCACACCTGGGCGGGCCACTACGCCTACAACACGCTCGACCAGAACGCCGTCGTCGGCCCTGCAGCGGCCGTACCCAACTTCTACTTCGCCAACGGCTTCAGCGGGCACGGGCTCCAGCAGAGCCCCGGCGTGGGCCGCGGGATAAGCGAGCTGGTCACCTACGGCGAGTACCGCACCCTCGACCTGTCCGACCTGGGCCACGACCGCATCGTGCGCGGCGACCCGTTCCTGGAGCGCAACATCATCTGAGGCCTACCGGCCGCTCAGGCAGACAACCAGCCAGGCAAGGAGCCGGAGGTCACGCTTCGCCGAGGTAGGCGGCTCGCATCTCCGGGTTGGCCAGAAGCGCCTCGGCGGTGTCGTTCAGGACCACCATGCCGGTCTGGAGCACCCAGCCGCGATCGGCGATCGACAGGGCCATGTTGGCGTTCTGCTCGACCATGAAGATGGACATCCCCTCGTCGTTGATCTTCTGGATCAACTCGAAGTTCTGTTGCACAAGTGCCGGCGCCAGACCCATCGAAGGCTCGTCCATCAGCAGGACCTTCGGCCGGGACATGAGAGCCCGCCCGATGGCGACCATCTGCTGCTCGCCACCCGACAGGGTCCCGGACTTCTGGTTGATCCGCTCCTTGACCCGCGGGAACAGCTCGTAGACGTACTCGAGGTCCGATTCGATTTCGTCTTTGTCCTTGCGCAGGTAGGCACCCAGCATCAGGTTCTCCTTGACGGAGAGCCGCTTGAAGAGGCGCCGATTCTCGGGCACCATCGTCACGCCGTTGGCCACCCGGTAGCTGGTGGGCCGATGGTTGACCACCTCACCGTCGAGGACGACCTCACCCGACGTGGGGGTGACCATCCCGAGCAGGGCCTTGAGCGTGGTCGTCTTGCCACTGGCGTTGCCTCCCAGGAGGCAGACGAGCTCCCCCGGGTAGATGGCCAGGTTGACGTCCTTGAGAATGTGGACGGCGCCGTAGTGGGTGTTGACATCGCGGAGCTCGAGGAGCGCAGTCGGGCTGGAAGTCGCTTCGGTGCTCATGCCCGGTTCTCCACGGGTCGACCCAGGTAGGCCTCGATGACCTCCGGGTTGGTGGACACCTCGTCATAGGAGCCCTGGGCGATCGGCACGCCGTGGTCGAGGACGACCACCCGGTCGGAGACGTCCCGCACGACGCGCATGTCGTGCTCGATCATCACGATCGTGAATCCCCATTCGGAACGCAGGCGACCAATGAGTCCGGTCAACTCGGCGGTCTCCATCGGGTTCATGCCGGCGACCGGCTCGTCGAGGAGGATCAACCGTGGCTGCGTGGCCATCGCCCGGGCGATCTCCAGCCGCCTTCGGTTGGCGTACGACAGCATGAAGGCCGCCTGTTCCAGGCGATATCCCACCAGCCGGGACCCGAAGAAGCCGAGGGCCGCCTCGGCCCGCTCCCGGATCTCACGCTCCTCCTGCTTGAACGCCTTGGTCTGCATGAGCGCTCCGAACACCAGCTGGCGGGTCCGACAGTGCTGGCTCACCATCACGTTCTCGAGGATGGTCATGTTGGGAAACAGGCGGACGTTCTGGAACGTGCGGGCGATGCCGAGGCCGGTGACCTGGTGTGGCTCGAGCCCGAGGACCGACTCGCCCTCGAACAGGATGTCGCCCTCCGTGGCCTCGACGAGGCCGGAAATGGCGTTGAAAAAGGTCGTCTTACCGGCGCCGTTGGGGCCGATCACGCTGACGATCTCGCCCTCGTCGACATGGAAGTTCAAGCCGGACAGCGCATCCAAGCCACCGAATGTGACCTTCAGGTCTCGGATCTCGAGGAGGTGGGTCATGCCGGGTCCCCCCCTCCCTCGAAGCCACTCACGGCTCCTGGCTGCTCGACAGCCTCCGCCTCTTCCTGGTCGTGGTCATCGCCCTTGAGCCAGGCGTCCTGGAGGAACTCTTCCTGGTGGAGTTCCTGGCTGCGACGGGCACTCGGCACCAGGCCCTCCGGGCGCTGGAGCATCATGAACACCAGAAGGGCGCCGTAGATCAGCAACTTGTACGACTGGAACTCCTGGAGCAGGCCGGGCTGTCTCGGGCCGCCCAGCACGCCGATCAGCACGAACGAGCCGACCAGTACGCCGGCGATGTTGCCCATGCCACCGACGATCACCACCACGAGGATGATGATCGACACGAGGATCATGAAGCTGTTCGGGAACACCGAACCAACCTTGGCCGCCAGGACTGCTCCACTCACTGCCGCCATTATGGCGCCGACCACGAAGGCCATGAGCTTTGCGTTGACGGTGTTGATGCCCATCGCCTCGGCCACCTGTTCGTCTTCGCGGATGGCCATCCAGGCACGTCCGAGCCTCGACGCCTGGAGCCGCCATGACACGTAGATGGCGAGGGTGCAGAAGACCAGGACCAGGTAGAACACCGACCTCGGGTCAATTCCCGTCACGACGGCGAAGCCGAGGTCCACGGGTGGAACGTTCGTGATGCCCTGGGCGCCGCCGAAGTAGGGCTTGAGCCAGTCCGACATGAACAGGAGTCGGATGATCTCACCAAAGCCGAGGGTGACGATGGCGAGGTAGTCGCCGCGCATCCGGATGACGGGTGCACCGATGACGAGCCCGGTCAGTCCAGCCATCAGGACCACGATGATCAACGCGAACCCAAAGTGGAGTTCCGGGGTGAAGAACGGAGATTCCGCCGAGGTGAGCACGGCCGTCGTGTAGCCACCGACGGCGAAGAAAGCCACGTAGCCCAGGTCGAGGATGCCGGCCAGACCGACCACGATGTTGAGGCCGAGGGCCAGGAGCAGGAACAGGCCGACGTTCGCCAGCAACTCGTTCACGATCTTCCCGAGGAACAACGGCAGGACGATGCAGAGCCCGGCCACTCCGGAGAACAGCACAATCGAGGCCCGCTTCCGTTCTTCCCCCTGCAGTTCCTTGTAGCGGCTGGTGGCGCCCTTGAGGCGGCCCTTGGTCAGAATCGAGAAGACGCCGATCACGACCACCAGGATGATCGAGGACTTCACGGTCAGGCCGCCACGCTTCGCATACATGGCATCCGTCAGGGACTCGAGTCCAAAGCCCTCCGAGAGGTCGGAGATGACGGCCTCGAGGATCGAGATGAACAACAGGCCATAGGTGACGAAGGAGACCACCCGGCGCACGTCCTTCGGCAGCACGTGCATCAACGAGCCCAGAAGTCCCAGAACCGCACAGATGCCGAACCAGGCGGCAAGCCCGAAGCCGATCCCACGTCCGAAGGTCAACTGTTCGAGAAGCGGCGGACCCCAGTTCACCAGCGGCTTGCGCAGGTTGAAGTTGTCGATGCCGAGGATCAGCAGCATCGGGCCGAGGCCGGACAGCACGCCGGCGCAGAGGCCGGCCAACACGTCGCGGGCACCCGGATCCGGCGTCTCGACACCTTCGAGGACGACACGCTTCGAGACCACGTAGCCGAACAACAGCGGGATCCAGACCAGCGCCATGTATCCGAGGCTGAGCCTTCCCTCGATGATCGTGCGCCGGTCGAGGCCCACCGGCATGCCGATGAGCGAGACCAGGGCGATGGCCATGGCGCACAGTCCGCCCCACTTGCCGATCCGTCGCCAGTCCTGGTCAAGCAGCGCCGGAGCCGCTGAGGATGTCGAGGAGGGAGCGCTCATCGTTGTACTCATGCCCGCTCCTCCGCCGAGAGCCGCTCGCCGAACAGGCCGCTCGGCTTGAACAGGAGCACGAGGACGAGGACGGTGAAGGCCACCACGTCCTTGAGTTGCGAGACGCCGGGGACACCGAGGGGCTCGAGGATCACCAGCGGGGCGACCGACTCGGCCGAACCGAGGGCGATGCCGCCTGCCATCGCACCGCCGAGGTTGCCGATGCCGCCGATGACTGCCGCTGTGAAGGCCTTGATGCCGGGCAGGAAGCCCGTCATGTGGGTAACGCTGCGGAAGAGCAGGCCCCAGAGGATGCCGGCCACGCCGGCCATCGCACCGCCGACCGCGAACGTCGTGACGATGATGCGGTTGACGTTGATCCCCATGAGGGCGGCGATTTCCTTGTCCTCGGCGACGGCCCGCATCGCCTTGCCGGTCTTCGTGCGCTCCACGAGGTACCAGAGTCCCACCATCGAGACAGCGGCCACGACCAGGACCAGGAGCTTGGTGCCGGCGATCTCGAAGGTCAGGATCGAACGCTGCTTGGCGAGCCATTCCGGGAGCCGGGGGTAGGGCTTGGAGGCCGGACCGAAGAGGCCCATCACGGCGTTCTGGATGAAGAACGAGACGCCGATCGAGGTGATGAGCGGAATGAGCCGGGGCGAGTTGCGGAGCGGCCGGTAGGCGACCCGCTCCATCAGGACGGCCATGAGGGTCGAGATGCCGATCGCCATGATGATGATGAGCACGAGGCAGAGCAGGAAGTTGCTCTCCCAGAGGCCGCTGGCGTTGAACTTCTCCGAGGCGATGAAACCGGTCATGGCACCGGCCATGAACACCTCGCCATGGGCGAAGTTGATGAAGCCCAGTACGCCGTAAACCATCGAGTAGCCGAGGGCGATGAGCCCGTACATCGCACCCTGAGAAAGGCCCGACATGAGCAGGCCCTTGAACTGGTCAGCGCTGAGGCCCATGGCATCGGGGTTGCGCCATCTGGTGAACGGGTTGTCCGGGGCGAACTGCTGTGCCAGGAACGCAAGGACCCCGATGACGATCAGCCCAACCAGGAAAACCCGGATGAACGTGAGGAACCTGTCGACCCTCGAGACTCGTCTCGCCGACTGTCTGTTGATGATTGCAGTCAAAGTCGTACTCCCTCGGGACCCGGACGGGTCGCGGAGTTTTGGTCTACCACATGGAGAGGGGGCGGGGCCTTGCGGCCCCGCCCCCGTCTCACGTGTTGATCAACAGGTTGTTACCGAATTCAACCGGCCTTGGCAGCTTCGAGCCAGCCGGCAACGAGGTCGGCGTTGGCTTCCATCCATCCAGTAGCGAGCTGCTGGACATGAGCCTCGGAACCGTCACCAGCGGTCTGCTCGACCTGGAGGATCGAGATGTCGAGGATCGACGGAACAATCTGCTCGAGCAGGTTGTGGAGGTACGGATCCGCCTCAAGCAGGTCGATGCGAGCCGACACCTGAATGTCGGCAGCTTCCCAACCCAACTGACACGGCTGCGTGCACGTGTCCGCCGGAGCGTCACGGAAACCGTCGCCCTGCGCATGGTTCTCACCACCCGACTTGCCCAACGGGTTCGAATCGTCGAGAACCGAATCCTCTTCGATCGACAACCAGTACACATCCACACCCGGCACCATCTCGACCACATAAGACGAAGGCGTCCACGTGTAGATCACCGCCGCCTCACCGGCATTGACCCTGTTCACGAACTCCGCGAACAACGCCTCATAGCCAGCCTTGGTCTCCACCAGGTTGTCCCAACCAGCAAACGCAATGTTGTTCTCGAGGATGTCGTCACAGGTCCAATCCTCGGGGCAACCCAGGATCTCACCCACACCATCACCATCGGTGTCGAGCGCCAGATACAACTCCGGCGTGTCGTTGATCTGGTCCAACGTCGAGATGTTGTTGTCGTCAACCCACGACTTGGTGACAAGCAAGCCCTGCACACCAGAGTTCTGGAACAAACCATCAACAGCCTGGACATGGTCAGCCACGAGGCTGCCGTCAGGCAACTCGTTCTCGTACCACGAGAAGTGACCCGGATACCACGAGTTCGCCCAGAACTGGCACTCACCCGAAGCCATCGTCGTATACGCAATGGACGGCGCCATCTCGCTGAGCGACGGCTCCGACACGACATAGCCGGCACTCTGAAGCACCTGACGCACGATCTCCGCCTGGATGTACCCAGACGCCCAGTTCGCACGACACATCGTCAGATCCCCACCCAACGGCTCCA
>Ga0209445_1001363_pt1 | contig 13213 bp, 13 predicted proteins | sample MarorgKNORR_S2LV_4_FD_188223 | JGI IMG/M metagenome (GOLD analysis project Ga0209445, IMG submission 188223) | Marine microbial communities from the Southern Atlantic Ocean, analyzing organic carbon cycling - NADW_A/KNORR_S2/LV (SPAdes) (version 2) | ecosystem: Environmental > Aquatic > Marine >...
GATGGCCGCCGCGATCGGCACCTCCGACATGACCAGAGCGGTTCTAAGCGCGAACAGTTCCTCGAATGTGGCGACGGCCACCGCTTGTCCTCCCTCTAGCATGAAGGGCACGTCGAGGCCGGCGGAGAAGAAACCGGGCGCACCCGAAACCACGATCGCCCGGGCTCCCTCACCGGGAGCGGCTTCCAAGGCTTCCCTCAGCGTCGCGAGAACCTGCGGCCGTAGCGCATTGACCGGAGGATGCGCGATCTGCAACTCACGTATGGGTCCGTGGTCGATCACTTCCAGCATCGCGTGTCCTCCAGTCAGTGGCTCGCGGGTCGATCCAGGTCGTAGCCAAGACCGAGCCCCATCGAATGTCGTGTTCCGATTCCAAAGCTCCAGCTACCGCCTTCATTGTGCGTCAACCAGACACCCAACGGTCGCAGGGCACCCGGCAGCACACCCGGAAACATGTTGGCCTGAACGCGAGTGTACGCATGTTCGCTCAGGATCAGGCTCCCGAGCAGGGAGTTGTTTCGATCAATGTACACGCCGCCCGCGAGATCCGTCTCCCAACGTTCGAGACCGGTGTCAGGGTCGACTGTGCGCCCGCGGCCGCTAAATCCGAAGGTCCAGCCCAAATTGTACCCGTCCCCTATCGGACGGATCAGTCCCGCCTGGGCGACGAGCCCGATTGTGAGGAGGCCTCGCGTTTCGCCGAGCCAGGGAAGAGGCACCTTATAGCTCATCACCTGGCCGACATTCTGCACGCGCGCATGGGGGAGCGTGAACGACGCTTGGGGCGACCAGTCCGCCGCGCGCAAGGTCTCGGTGAAGAAGCGCGCGATGCCGTCGTGGCTCATTACGAGGATGCCTAGCGGCTCGAAGAAGTACACGTCCGCCATCGTGCCAGCTCGCTCCTTGGGCCCCCTGGGCCACTCCAGAGCCTCGTTGAGGAGGTTGGCTCCGAATACGATCGCCGAAGCGCCGAGTGCTGGCACAGGTACGCCGCGGTAGTCCAACCACTCCCGCAAGTATCGATACGAGAGACCGCCCGCGACAATGTGTCCCGCGACATTGGACGTCCAGGACCACTCCCAAATCTCGGGGGATGCGATGAGGACCTCGCGGTGGATCAGCTCTCCCCAACCTCCGATGCTCTCGACGGCCTCGAAGGGATGAGCCAACGCGCCAAAAACGGCGCCGAAACGCTCACCCCAATTCACGCTCAAGACATCTCGGTGATCGCCCCCGTAGTACAAGTTCGAGAGACCCCGATTGGTCAGCGCATTCAGGGGCCCCTGCACAGACTCGCTGCCATAATCGATGAGCGGCCGATAGTAGAGGTAACGTGGCTCCTCGTCGGACTCTTGGGCCGCCACCAGCCGCGGGATCGCAACTCCACATGCGATCACGATCGTGGCGGCGATCACGCGCCCGCGGAAGTCCAACCCCGTCATCGCGAATCGTCGATCAGACGCGCGAGTAGGGAGACGGGTTTGATCATTCGAACGCCATGGAATGGTGCGAGCGCCCGGGGGCGGGCGGGACAATAGGATCGCTCCGGCAGAGCGCGTCAAGGTTGACGCACTACGCGCACGCGAGGACAATACGGTCCCCAGGTCGATTCCCCATGTTGGAAGCAAGCGTGCACCCCTTCCTCCAAGGCCTCAGGACTCTGCGCTCAGGCGCGCTAGCCGTGTTGGCGCTCTGCCCCGGTACCTCCGCCGGTGCTCAGACCTCGCCGGTCACGCTCTTCGACCTGTCGGCGTCGCTCAGCGTGGTGGAGCGGGCCGAGCGGGCCTATTGGGAGGGTGACGCCACGGCGTCGCTTCGGCTGTTGGAAGACTGGCTCACGAACACCCCCGACGACGTGGAAGCGCTCTGGCGTGCGGCGCGTGCTTCGGTGGCGCTGGGCATCATCACAAACCAAGCCGCAGTGGAAAGTCACTGGTACCGAAACGGTATGGCGCACTCCAACGAGGCACTTCGGCTCGACTCGGTACATGTCGAAGTCAGGCGTTGGGCCGTGGCCTCGAAAGGGAAGCTCGCGGTTGGGACCGGAGCGAGAGAGACCGCACGTCTCGCGCAAGAGATCTGGGAGTTGTGCCACGGGCTGCTCGAAGACGACCCCGACGAGTCGACCGCCCATCACGCTTTGGGAATCCTGCACTACGAGGTGATGAAGCTGAGCAGGTTCAAGCGCTTCCTCGCACGGATGTTCCTCGGCAACGAAGCCCTCTCGCTGGCGTCGTGGGAAAAGGCGGTCTACCACCACGAGCGGGCAGTATCGCTGGAGCCCGACATCATCGCCTTCCGTGTCGGGTTCGCCGAGACCCTCATGCGACGTGACCGCAAGCTCGAAGCCATGGATCAGCTCCGAAGAGCGACGTCGCTGCCCTTGCTGCATCCCGGCGATTCCGACTACACGGGCCTGGCGCACAGATACCTCAACGAGCTGAGCGCCGAAAGGAACGGCTGAGGGGACTGTGCCGGATCTCTGCCTGACCGTGGACCTGGAGCCCGACTGCCCGCCCTACTTGAGCGGGTGGACCGGTGTGGAACTCGGAATGCCCGAGGTGCTCGATCTCTTCGCCCGCAACGATGTCTTGGCTACGGTGTTCGCCACCGGCGAAAGCGCCGAGCGTTATCCCGATCTGATCCGGCGCATCGTCGACGCGGGCCACGAGCTGGGGTGCCACGGACACAGCCACCGCTCCTTCTCGGAGCTCGGACCGGACGAGGCCGAGCGCGACATCACTCGCTCTGCCGAGCTGCTTCGCGGTTTCGCACCGGTGACGTCGTTTCGAGCTCCCTACCTGGACTTCCCCGAGCGCTACGTCCCCCTGCTCGAGGCTCATGGGTTCACGATCGACGCGTCTCGGGGCCGGTACAAGCCCGCACATTGGTTCCGCAAGCAAGCCGTCAGCCCGGTACGAAGGATTCCGGCATCCACCACGTCATCGGTCCTTCGCACACCTCCAGCGCTGCGTGACCTGTTGTTCCGGCTAATGCGCCCGCCGGTGGTGCTGTTCGTGCACCCGTGGGAGTTCGTGGACCAATCCGGAGCGCCGATTCCCTGGGACTGCCGGTTCGGGACGGGCTCTCCCGCGCTGGCGAGCCTTTCCAGCACGATCGCGTTCTTCGCCCGGAGGGGACACCGATTCGTGCGGATGACAGATCTGCCGGTCGCCGATTAGAGTGAGTCGATGAGCGGCCACCTGGAATCCAAGTCGAACTCCGACACCTCCCCGCCGGCGAGCTTGTTCCGGCGTCGAGGTTTGTGGCTCGCCGCGACGATGGTGGCGGTGTACGTGGCGCTGGTCCCGCTGCACACGCAGGACGGCGCCAACCATCGACAGGTTGCTGTACTGCTCGAGCGACTGATCTCGGCGGATGTGCAGGACCCGGTGTACCAATCCAACCTCGGCTTGCTGCGTACGAACGTCCTCTTTTCGGGGGGCTATGCGCTCGCCGCAGCCAAGATCGGGATTCCGATCCACCTCTACGAGAGGCTCTTCGTCTCCGGCTTCCTGATTCTCCTGCTGGTCGGCTATCGTAGATTCCTAGCCGAATGGACCCCCGGCCGGACCGACCTTTGGGTGTGGATCCTCCCCATCACGATGCACGCGCTCTTCGTGACCGGCATGTACAATTTTCTGGCTGCGACGGCCCTCACGCTCCCGCTGCTCACATACCTCAAACGCCTCGCGGAGCGCCCTTCGGCCAAGACACTCGCCGCCATGAGCGCGCTCGCTTGGCTGGCCTTTCTCGCACATCCGTTCCCCTTCTTCGTGCTGCCCGCCGCCTGGCTCTGGTTGGTGACCGGACGAACGGAACGCCCAGGAGCCTTCATGTGGAGTGGCGGCGGAGTCCTCGTGGGGCTCCTCTTTCTCGGCTTCGCGCTCCCTATGGTGGCGAGTGCCGTCCCGCAAAACCCCTATGTCTTCAAGCCGCCGCTCGAGCTCCTCGCCGGGCTCGTCTACTACAACTTCCCACTGTTCTCCTCATGGGCTGTGGTCGCTGCCGTCCCAGTCCTCGTCTGCGCGATCGCGATGGCGTGGATGAGTCTCCAAAATGCAGATCTCCGAAACCCGTATCGAAGGGGCATGCTGCTCTGGCTCGGCATGCTCCTGGCATACTTTCTCTTTCCCAGCGAGGGGCACGGCGGCGCCCACCTGAACGAACGCTTCCTGCCTTTCGTTTGGATCTTCCTTCCGCTCGGCCTCGCCGGGGTCGGCGAAGGAAGCGTCTCTTCGAGACGTTGGATTCGCGGGACCGCAGTCGCGTCGACGATCCTTATGGCCGCGGCGTTGTGGGCGGGCCTCGGCCGCGTGGATCGTGAGGTGCGCGACGCCGCCGCCGTGCTCGCCGAGCTTCCTGATGAAGCGCGGCTATATCCGCTCGAGTTCGATCCAGGCGGAAACTCCCTGGCTCAGGGTCCACTGCTTCATCTATGGGCGAACCATGCCACGGACCGCACAGTTCATTCGCCGTTTTCGTTCACCTTCATGGACCTGATGTCGGTGTCGCGCCGGCTTCCTTCATCCGACACCTACTTTCCCGCAGCTCCGGAGAACCACGCACAGGTTCTAGCCGAGGGCCGGTTTTGCAGACCCCGGGATCCCGTCTCGACCTCCAGCTGCAGCCTGCAGGAGCAGGACGCATGGGATGAGCTTCTGAGCGCTGCCCACTACTATGATCACTGGTTCGTGCATGGTGCGCCCCAGCGCTGGCGTCAGGCCATCTCAGAGGTTCCGGGCCTTACCCTCGTCGCCGAAGTAGGTCGCGCCTCCGTCTGGCGTTACGACCGGAGTCGAGAATTTTCGCCCAAGCTGCTTCGGCGTCGGAGCGCGCGTTGACGCAGATACTGGAGATCAGGCGGTGCCGCACGGCTCGCGAATGGCGCCTCTTCGAGCGTGTTCCTGAGATCTTGCACGGGGACGACCCTGCCTTCGTACCGCCGATCCCTGGCCACGTGGCCAAGCTCAGAGGACGCGGCCACATCTTCCAGCTCAGCGGCACGTTGCGTGCGTACGTCGCTTTCCGGGGAGGCGCGCCCGTGGGGCGGGTGGCCTCAATCGTGAACCGGACCCACAACGACTTTCACGCTGATCACACGGGGTTTTTCGGATTCTTTTCGTTCGCCGACGAGGACGCGGCAGGTCCGCTGCTCGAGCAGGTCCGACAGGATCTGTTGGAAGAGGGCTGCGATATTCTGCGGGGCCCGTTCAACCCCACCCAGAACGACGAGTGTGGGCTGCAGGTCGAAGGGTTCGGAACGCGGCCGTATTTCGGCATGCCCTACAACCCGCCCTGGTACGAAGAGGTTTACCGGGCGCTCGGGTTGGAGAAAGCCAGGGATCTAGTCGGGTATGATGTGAACCCGGCGTTGGAAGAGAGCTTTGCCAACAGTCTGGGTCGGCTCACCGAACGCGTGCGCGAACGGCTGGGCATCACAGTTCGCCCCGTGGACGCGACAAGGCCGAATGAAGAGGCGGAACTCATCGCTCGGCTCTTCAACGAGTCCCTCGCGGACGAGTGGAACTTCATGCCGCTGACGGCTGAAGTCGCCAAGGGGTTCGTGAAGGATCTCGCCGGCCATCTCGACGCAGATACCATCCTCATTGCCTACGCCCACGGCGAGCCGGCGGGGCTCTCCATTGCGCTCCCGGACCTCAACGAGCTCCTGGCGAGACTGAAGCCTGTTCCGCGGCTGCTGAGGCTACTTGGACTCTGGTGGCTGCTGAAGACCGGCAAGTGTAGCGCTGCGCGCTGGGCCGTTTTCGGAATGCTCCCCAAATATCAGAGGAAAGGAGGCACCCTGGTGCTCGTCTACGAGGCCATCATGCGAGCAAAGGAGCAGTACTCCGGCGGCGAGATCTCTTGGACGCAGGAGACGAACTCAGACATCTCCCGGCTCGCCGCCGACCTCGGCGTGACGCCCTACAAGCGATACCGCATCTACGAGACCCGGCTCTAGATCCGTGGCCCCACCCGTGGTGGTCTTCGACCTGGACGGCACGCTCACCAAAACGGACATCAGCGTTCCGTTCCTTCGTTTCATCGCAGGCGATTGGTCGATGTGCCGGGGCCTTCTTTCCGCGGGGGTGTGGGCGATGCCCGATCTGAAGAGAGCGCTGGCGGCCGAGCGACCAGGAAGCCAGAAGCGAGTGGGGAGCGTGCGAGGACGCTGGGAGACCCTGCTGCACGAGCGGCTCGTCGGCCAAACACTGCGCGGCAAGTCCCGTTCGGACATCGAGACGTCAGCCGAGCACTTCGCCCACACGACACTGACAAAGGTCCTACGCCCAGACGCGCGGACACACCTGAATTCGCATGCCGAGGAGGGTCATCGCCTCGTCCTCGCGAGCGCCTCCTTGGCGGTCTGTCTCGAACCTCTCGTCGAGATCCTCGGCTTCGACATTGTGTTGGGAACGCGCCTGGAGTTTCGTGACGGCTTGGCCACGGGCAGGTTCGAAGGGCTACCCTGCTGGGGTGACGAGAAACTTCGACGAGTACGAGAGGTCATGGGCCCGGACGAGCAGATCTTCCACGCATACGGAGACAGCCGCGGAGACCATGCCCTACTCAGTGCCGCACAGCACTCGACCCTAGTGCGTTAGCCGCTATCACGCTGCCTGACGTCTCCACATCCGTAGCGACTCGAGCGCCAACCCCGTTCCCGCCAACGGCACCAAATAGGCGACGTGGCTCAAGAACGCCACGGCCAACGCCAGATCCGCATCGATGCCCGCCGTGCGCAGCACCAGAAAGAGGCTGCCTTCGTATACGCCCAGGTTCGCCGGGGTTATCGAGACCAAGGTGCTGAAGTTCACGGCCAGCAGCGCCGCGACCACGTGCCACGGGAGCAGGTCGACGCCCAGCGCCAACGCAACCGCCGCAATCCCCAACCCCTCTGCGACTTTTTGCAGGATCGACAAGCCGACTCCCGCGCTGAACCTTCCGGGGCGCCGGATCGCATCGAGACGATGCACCGTATCCGCTACCAAGCGCAGGACGGCGCCCCTCCACCCTCGCCACCGGTCGGCGAACTGCTCCAGCACATGCTCCCTGCGCGCGAGCACGGCGCAGCCGAGAGCCAAAGCCGGTGCACCCACAATGATGGTGAGTCCCGCGCCCCGGTACTCGAAGCCTGGAACCAAAACGGCCGCGAGCACCACAAGGGTCCACTTCGCCAGCCCTTCGGCGATCTGATCGAGAATCATGACGGACGTAGCTCCGGCGGGCCCCAGACCTGCGCGCGTCGATAGCAGGTGAATCCCTGCGGCATGGCCGGCGAGCAAAGGACCGCCATTGGAGGCCGTACTCATCACGGCGACGATGGAGAACACCTTCGCTGGCGAGACTCGACCTCCCTTGGGCAAGAAGAGCAGCCAGGTGGCGGCAGCAAGCACCAGGATGCACGCGTTGGCCAGTACGGCGAGCGTCAGCCACCCGTAGTGGGCGGCGGCGGCCTCTTGCAGCACCCGTGTCCAATCCAAGCTCGTGGCGGCCACGACGACGAACACGACAAGCATCAGCCAGCCTAACCACGTGCGCCAGTGGCGTCCCGTCAGCATCGCGCGCAGCCCTTCACGTTCCGTGGGACCGACCGGCGTGCAGTCTCAGTGCTACACGCGCGGCGAGCAATCCCACCAGCGCGCCCACCGCCATGTCCACCGCATAATGGAAGCCGCCATACACGGCCCCCAGCCCCACACCCAGCGTACACAAGGTCAAAAGAATGCCCAGCTTGGTCTGGAATCGGAGGGCGAGAAGAGCCTGCGCTGTCATGAGCGCCATGTGGAAGCTCGGGAACGCAGCGCCGCGCGACGATCCGCTTTCGAGAATCAGGAGGGTGAGACGTCGCATGGGCCCATCGGGCACGCCCTCAGGAGGACCAAAATAGCGGGGGCCTTGAACCGGAAAGACCGCGAATACCAGATAACACGAGACCGCGGCGATGAGCACACCCAATACGGTGGTTGTCGCTTCCGGCATCCGCCCTCGCAAAGCCAGCACGATGGGCGGGACGTATATGGCGGGGTAGAAGCTGAGATAGGTGAGGTGGAGAGGCTCGCTCAACCAGAGCCAGGGGAACCGCGCAGCCAACTCTCGCGACGGGTCGAAGCCGGTAAGGGCGAGTTCCCAAGTCTGAACCAGGGGATCTCGGTACCCCTCGGCCAAGGCCTGATTGAGCCATGGGAGCTCGGAATAGGCAATCGGAATCGCCAACAGCGCGAGCACCACCGTGAGGCGCTGGTCCGGATCCCTGCGGCTGGCCCACCAGAGCCCGCCGCCGGCAACCGCCAGGTGAACCGGCGCGACGAACCAACCGCTCGATGCCCCCCCACTCAAGAGCCCGCCCAGGAGCAAGGGAAAAGTCACGGCAAGATAGAGTCCGAGGACCCCGAGTGGATTGCGAACCAGGGATCTCAACAAGGCACGGAGGCAAATGCGGTGGTAGGGACCGGTCAATCCTACGGAGGATGCGCCGGGAATTCCACTTTCCGTGCCGCGCTCGAGGCCGTTGCTGCTCCCCCGGATTCATTCCAGCTTTGGAGATGAGAATTGCCCTCGTCACCGACTGGTTCCACCCACGGGTGGGCGGCATCGAGAAGCACGTGCTCTCGCTCGCCCTCCGTCTTCGTGCGCGTGGCCATGATGCCAGAGTAATCACGCCCTGGCCCGGACCCGACACCGTGAGCGGCATTCCCGTGGAACGAATCCACGTTCGACTCGTGCCCGGTCTAGGCGTTTCGCTGAACCCGTGGCGATTAGCGCGACGACTACGTCGCGTGCTTGAGGCCGGCGAATTCGACGTGATCCATGGCCACCTGAGTTTCGGCTCCACGGCGAGCATGGTCTCAGTGTATTTGGGCTCGAAGGCGTCCATTCCGGTGCTGACGACGTTGCACTCCGTTTTTCGACGTCTTGGCTGGGTCTACGTCCTGGCTCAGCCGATTTTGCGCTGGCGCCAGTGGCCGTTCCGGGCCACCGCCGTCAGTGACGTAGTAGCTGAGGACGTTCGCTGGCTGGCCCCAGGCCGCCCGATCGAGCTACTGCAGAACGCAATCGACCCGGCAGAGTGGACGATCCAGCGAGGCCCGCCTGAATCAGGTCGGCTCAGGCTGGTCGCGGCAAGCCGCCTCCAGCGCCGAAAGCGTGTGGATGCGCTGCTCAGGATCTTCGCCAGACTTCGTGAAGAGGTCGGACCTACCGTCGAGGTCACGCTCGAGATCATCGGGGACGGTCCCGACCGTAGCAAGCTGGAGAGGCTATGCAACAGCCTGTCGGTGGGTGATTCAGTCCGCTTCCTGGGCAACGGCACCGCCGAGGACGTGCGCGCGCTCTTGTCCCGAGGCGATGTCTTCGCCAATGCCTGCGTGCTGGAGTCCTTCGGCCTCGCCGCTCTAGAGGCCCTGAGCTGCGGGATCCCCGTCGTGGCCCGCTCCGAAGGTGGAGTGGGGTCGTTTATCGCGCACGGGGAAAACGGAGTCCTGTTGGCGTCGGACTCCGAAATGCTATCCGCGCTGGTAGAGTTGGCTACGAGCCCAGAGGCGCTCGCTCGGCTGCGAACCGGTGCATCTGCGGGGATCCCGGCAGCCAACACGTGGGACACGCTGCTGGACCGGCACTTGGAAATCTATCGAGAGCTGATGGAGCCTACGCCGGTCAGTTACACCCCGTAGGGCCTGAAAAGCATGTTTCCCGCCGACCCGGGGTCGTCGCTCCGGTAGAACTGGCGACCTATTTCCAGCAGCTCCTCGCGGTTGATGATGCCGTCGCTGTTCGTATCCAGTTCCACGAAGATGCTGCGCGCCAGATTCGCGCCTAGCCCGAACACACCATAAAAGTCCACGAACTCGTCGGGACCGATCTCGCCGTCCTCGTCGGTATCGAACACCGTAAAGAGATGGTTCGTGATGGCCTCGACCTCGGCTTCGTAGCGCTCGTCGTCCTCGAGCGCGACCTGCAACTAGGCGAGCCACTCGTCCAAGTCGATGCCCCCGGACTGGTCGGTGTCCGCGGAAGAGCTCAGTGCGCCCCAGAAGGCCATGAACGCATACCGGAGCCCGTGATCGGCAAAAGAGCCCACGGGCGCTCCCCTCAGGATGCGCACGTTCTCAATCACGCGTTCGAAATCCGCGGCCGCGATCTCGCCATCGTCGTCGATGTCGTAGACCTGGAAATAGCGCGTCAGCTTCTTTTCTTGGAGCTCACTAAGCATCGGGACTCTCGGGACGAAGGCGTTCACCATCTTTCGCGGGCGAAGTCCCCAACATAGACGTCGCTACCCCAACCGCACTACCACCGCTTTGGAGACCTCGTCGAGCTGCAACAGTGCGGCTCGCACCGCCGCATCGACGTCTCCATCCACGGCCACGGCTGCCAAGGCATCGCCTCCCTTCGCCTGACGGGCCTGGTGGTACTCGGCAATGTTGATCTGGTGATCCCCAAGCAGCGTCCCCACACGCCCGATTACGCCCGGCACGTCGTGGTTTCTGAGCACTATGAGGGTCCCCGCGGGCACGATATCGACGTGAAAATCACCGATGCGCACGATCCGCGAGTGCGTTTCTCCCAGCAATGCCCCTGCGAAGCGCAGGTCGCCTCGCTCCGCCTTGACCACGATTTCGACGAATTCCGTGTAGTCGGTGTGACGCGCCAGCTGAGCCCTCGAGACACCGATGCCGCGCTGCTGCGCCATGTGCGCTGCGCTGACGAAGTTGACCTGGTCCTCCCCGAGGATGTTTTCGAGCAAGCCCATGAGCACGTAAGCGGACAACGGCCGTAACGCCTCATCGGACTCTCCAGCGTACCGAATCTCGATGCCCTCGAGGCCGCCCTGCGCGAGCGCACACCCCAGTCGCCCGAGTCGCCGCCCCAGATCGAAGAGCGGTGCCAGCGCTCTGAGCGCCTCACCGCTGATCGCCGGGGCGTTGAGCGCCCGGGTGAGATCCCCTTCGGCAAGCGCGGCTCGAACCGCCTCCCCAATCTCGGTCGCCACGAGCTCCTGAGCCTCGGTGGTCGATGCACCCAAATGCGGGGTCAGCACTAGGTTGGGCGCATCGCGCAACAGGCTCCCTTCCTCCAATGGCTCGTTACCGTATACATCGAGGGCGGCACCCCCCATGTGTCCCTCGACGAGCGACGTCGCGAGCGCGGCCTCGTCCACGACGCCGCCGCGCGCCACGTTGACCAGGAACGCCCCCTTCTTCATGCGCGACAGCGCAGAGGCGTCGATCATGCCGCGGGTTTCGTCCGTGAGTGGGACGTGCAGTGAAAGTATGTCCGCTCCCTCAATGACTTCGTCGAGCGTCGCGCGTTCAACCCTCAGCTCCTCGGCGCGCTCGTCTGTGAGGTAGGGGTCGTATGCGATCACCCGCATCCCGAACGCTCGACACCGTTTCGCAACCTCGCCACCGATACGGCCCGCGCCGACGAGTCCGAGAATTCTCCCCCGCAGCTCCGCTCCTTTGAAGCGAGACCGCGCCCACTCGCGTCGGCGAACCGAGGCATCAGCTTCCACGACCCGGCGCACCATGGAGAGGATCAGCGCCAACGTGAGTTCCGCTGCGGACACCGTGTTGCCCGCCGGCGCGTTGAGCACCGCGACGCCGCGGGCCGTCGCTGCCTCCAAGTCGATATTGTCGACACCGACGCCAGCGCGTCCGACGACGCGCAGCTCGGTCGCCTTCTCGAGCATCTCCGCGTGCACCTTCGTGGCGCTGCGCACGATAAGCCCGTGGACCGTAGGCAACGCCTCGTTGAACGCGGGTTCAGACGAATCGTCGACCTTGATCAACTCGAATCTCGAGTCGCCCCGCAGCGGCTCGAGGCCGCTGTCCGAGATCTTGTCCGTGATCAGGACTCTGAACTCGGTACTCATCGCATCACCTCCGCAAGGACATCGAGAAGCTCGTTTAACTCGTCCAGCGTGTGGTCGCCCATATGGCCGATGCGGATGCCGGTTTCCTTGAGCTTTCCGTAGCCGCCGCCAATAACCCAACCGCGCTCCTTCATCGCGCGCACGACGTTAGGCCCACTCAGGCTCTCGGGCAGAGACACCGCCGTTACGGTGGGCGACCGATGCCCGACGGGCGCCATGACCTGCAACTGGACGCCGTCAGCGCGCATGCCGTCGACCCAGGCATGGGTCCGCTCCGCCATGGCCGAGTGGCGTGCCCACCTGCCCTCGATGGTCTCGTCGGCGATGCGCGCGAGCTGAACCTGAAGCGCATACATGGTCGAGAGCGCGGGCGTGGTTGGCGTCTGAAATTTCTCGAGGTTCTTCGCGAACGCGACCAGGTCGAAGTATTGGCCCTTGCCGGTGATCGAGGCCGAACGCTCCATCATCGCCTCCGACGCCACCGCGAACGAAAGCCCGGGTGGCAGTGCCAGCGCCTTTTGGGACCCCGTCAATACGAAGTCCAAGGCCCATGCATCGGTGAGCAGCTCGGCGCCTCCGCACCCGGTGACCGAGTCGACCAGCAGAAGCGTGTCGGCGTGCTGCGCGACGACGCTTGAGATCGCGGGCAGGTCGTTGAGCACCCCCGTCGACGTCTCGGAATGAACAACGGTCACCGCATGGTACGCGCCGGCCGCTAGCGCGGAAGCCACCACCGCCGGGTCGTGCGCCTCGCCCCAGGGAACCGCTACCTCATCGACCTCGAGAGCGCACGCGCGCGCGATGTCGCCAAAGCGGTGGCTGAACGCTCCATTCACGAGGGAGAGCACCTTGCCCGACGCGCCGTTGCGGACTGCGGCCTCCATGAGACCAGAGGCCGAAGAGCTCGAAATGAAGACAGGGCGGTCGGTGACGAAGACCTTCTTGAGGCCCTGCTGAAGCTCGCTCACGAACTCCTGGATGAGCGAGCCGCGATGCCCGATCATCGCGCGCGTCTGAGCTTCCAGAACCTCCGGTCGGACTTCGGTCGGACCGGGCAGGAAAAAGCGACCGAAGGGCGTGTTCTCGCCCTCGAGATAATGCTGGCCCACGTGTGCAGTCTCCGAGCGCGCCAGCGCCGGTGGTCGGTTTGGGCGGGGGGGGTTCGTGTCGGCCAGCAACATAACTTAGACCGGTCGCCACTTGTACGGGACGCGCGCACGCCCAACACTTCAGTCACACCTCACATTCGTGCGGACCGTCCCCCATGCGTGGGAGGACTAAGGCCATGTCACTCAACGTCGACCTACTGGCCATCGAAGCGCTCACGCTGGGCGG
>Ga0209445_1001366_pt1 | contig 13203 bp, 11 predicted proteins | sample MarorgKNORR_S2LV_4_FD_188223 | JGI IMG/M metagenome (GOLD analysis project Ga0209445, IMG submission 188223) | Marine microbial communities from the Southern Atlantic Ocean, analyzing organic carbon cycling - NADW_A/KNORR_S2/LV (SPAdes) (version 2) | ecosystem: Environmental > Aquatic > Marine >...
GATTCTGTAGCCGAGGGAAGCAATGTGAACGGCCCACTGGTCGTGGCTGACCCGGGGTTTCGCCAGGAGTTGAGGTCTTCGGGCATAAGGACCGGTGGTTGGGAGACGGACTTCAGCTTCCACACGGTACCCTTCGACTTCATACTGTCCGGTGGGCCGCCCCGGGACGGCATTCCCCCATAGACAACCCTACATTCGTCGAGATCAAAGATGCTGACGAGTGGCTGGAAGCCCTGGAACCGGTCATATCCTTTGAGCTGAACGGCGACGCCAGGGCCTATCCTCTGCAGATCCTGATGTGGCATGAGATTGTGAACGACACGGTAGGCGGCACACCGGTGTCGGTGACCTTCTGTCCCCTATGCAACTCGGCTATCGTCTTCGACCGAAATTTTAACGATCTTGTACTCACTTTCGGTACTTCGGGCATGCTGCGCAACAGCGACCTCATCATGTGGGACCGGCAGACCGAAACCTGGTGGCAGCAGCTGACCGGTGAGGGGATAATCGGGCAATTGGCCGGACACAAGCTGACCTTCATCCCGGCTCAAATCATCTCCTGGCAGGACTTCAAGTCAGCCAACCCGGCAGGCCAGGTGCTCTCTCGGGATACGGGGTTGGGCCGCCGTTACGGTCAAAATCCCTATGCCGGATACGACCGGGTCGATAACCCGTCCTTCTTGTTCGACGGGGTTACTGATGGCCGATTGCTGCCCAAAGAGCGGGTAGTGACAGTCACCATAGGCGACGTTGAGGCCGCATTCCCCTTCTCGGTACTGGCTAAGGAGGGAACGGTCAACTACAACGTCGGCGGTACGGATCATGCCGTCTTCTTCAAACCCGGCACCCGTTCCGCCCTAGACTCAGGTAATATCGCCGATTCGAACAAGATTGGGGCGGCCGGGCTCTTTGAGGCCACCTTGTATGGAACCAAGCACACCTTCAAAAACGAAGGCGACAAGATTGTGGACAGCGAGACCGGCAGCGTTTGGAGTATCCAAGGTGAGGCCGTCGAGGGCCCCTTGCCCGGAAAGAAGCTGACACCGGTGGTCCACACCAACTCGTTCTGGTTCGCTGTCGCCGCCTTCAAACCCGAAACCAAGATATACCAAGGCAAATAGCGAGCCTCGTAATCCCTTCCCCCTTGACGGGGGAAGGTTAGAGCCTGCCCTGAGCCCAGTCGAAGGGATGGGGGTGCTGCTCCCGGCATCAGATATGCCTTGTACTAAGCCGACCTCCCCAACCCAGGAAATATGGCATCCCTAAACGCCCGCACCTCCGGGTAGGGCATATCGTACCCGCTGGCCACCGTATGCGAGGGAAAGATAAACACGTGGTCAACCCCGGCTTCCTCCTCCGCCCGCTGGAGCCTGCTCAAACATTCTTGGCGTGAGCCGAACAAGCCGAAGGCATCGCAGATCTGACGGGCCAGGCCGTCGCCGATCTGGTCGGGTTGAACGTCGTCAGGAAGGTCGATACCCGCTTCTCTCAGCCAATGCAGGTTGGCCCTGCTGGGGTAGGTTAGGAAGGGTAATCCAGGGCGCAGCCAGCGTTGGGGCCAGCGAAAAGCCTCCAAGCCCTCTTCATCCAATGCCATGGGGGTGATAAATATCGTGTGGAAGTTTTCCAGAGTACGTCCAGCCCTTGCCGCTCCCGCTTCGAGACGCTCTCTGGCTGCGGCGATGGCCTGAGAGTGTAGCCCTACCAGCAGGAGCGCGCCGTCGGCAACCTCTCCGGCCAGTTCCACCATTCTGGGACCGGCAGCGGTCATGTAAACCGGCGTCGGCGGACTACTGGTGTTTCTCAGCCTCGTTTTAGTCCCGTTGAAGGTCACAGTTTCACCGGCCAGCAGGCTCCGAATCGTCAATATAGTCCGGCGCATCGTTTCCACCGAGGCTCGGGGACGGCCGATGTTGCCAACCGACAGGAAGCCAGGTGCGATGCTCAACCGAATCCTTCCCGGCGCCAACTCCTCCAGAGTGTGGCTCAACGACGCCAACACGCTGGGATGGCGAGTGACCGGGTTTGACGTGGCCGGATACAGATTCAGCGTCGAAGTACGCTCCGCCGCCAAAGCCAGAGTCAGGTACACGTCCCTTCCACTGTGCTGATGGTCGTGGACCCCCACGCCGTCGAACCCGGCGTCTTCGCAACCGGCAATGAAATCGGCAGTCTCCTTCACCGGAAGGCCGACCGGAACGCGGATGTCGACTTGTACAGGCATTTGCCTTCCCTTAGCTCCGGTTAATTACCGGGCGCTTTATTGCGAATCTTAATACAGTGCCGAGTATAATCCGCCAGGCCACCAGCACCCAACCGGTCTTCCAATTTGATTGACTTTGAGGGCATTGGAGGAATTAAATAAGACCCTTCCCAATTAAGTATGCCCTACACCGATGGAGGCAGCCATGGTCAGTAGCCAGACAGACTTATTAATCCAAACTGTGAATAACGAAGCGAACCGTTTGGGCGACTTTCTGACCGGCCTTGACCAGCAGATGTGGTCCCGTGACAGCGCCTGCGAAGGTTGGGTTATCGGCGACGTGGTCGCTCACCTGGCGGGGGGAGCCGCCACTTGGGCCAACTCCATAACCCGGGCAGTGGCTGGAGACTCAGGTCCGCCAGAGGGGCAGGATTTTATGGCCCCCGGCCAGCGCGGCTCCGAAACCATCGGCCAAGCCGCCCGGGATTCCCATCAACAGGTTGGAATGGGGTTGATGGAGAATTTCCGCACCGGATACGCAGGCTTGGCTCAGGTACTAGCCGGCCTCAAGGCCGATGATTGGGACAAACCCTGCTTCCACCGCCGCGGCCCCATGCCGATCGTAGATTTTGTGTCCCTTAGGCTCCAAGAGCTGGCGATTCATGGCTGGGACATCCGCTCCGGCCTGGATCAAAATGCGACTGTGTCTGAGGAAGCATTGCCGGTGCTGGCGGGGCGGGTGCCCCGGTGGCTGGGCTTCGCCTTCGTGTCCGGCCTAGACCTGCCTACCCCAGTTAGGTATCGTTTCGACATTGCGAGTCCCGTGGCGGTCCAGGAAGATGTGGTGGTCAACCGCGACACATTCTCCATCCAACCTTCCGGCCGAGGCATCGCCGATGTCACTTTCCGGGGCAACACCGGCAACTACATCCTTCTGATTTACGGCCGGTTGGCCCCCAGTCATGGTGTTGCCACCGGCCGTCTAACCATCGAAGGGTCGCAGAAAGAGGCGGAAAACTTCACCGCCTGGTTCAAAGGATTCTAGAAATCACCGCAGAGGTCACAGAGATAGCAGGTCAAAACATTATCAACTCGGCGCTCTCCGCGTCCCTGTGGTGAATTCGTCCTCCGCCTCTTCAGCCGATAACCGCGATGGCCTCCACCTCCACCACCAACTCCGGGTCGGCCAGGCCGGCCACTATCACGGTGGTGCTGGTGGGGCGCCCCTCCGGCGGCTGTGCGATCGCCCGGCCCGCCCGCACCCCGGCCATGTTCTCCCTGCCCACCACGTAGGTATTTGTCTTGACGATGTCGGCCAGCGTTCCCCCGGCGGCCTTGACCGCCGCTTCCAGGTTCGCCCACGCCTGAATCGTCTGGGCTTCGGCGTTGCCGACGTGGATGGGCTTTCCATTCACATCACGGGAAAGCTGCCCGGCGATGTAGACGGTGTTCCCCACCTTGACCACGTGGTGGTAGATGTTGTTAGGTGGAGTTCCCAATTCCGGAGGATCGATAAATTCCTTCTGCATTTCAAGTACCTCCTGATAGTTTTGAGTCATAGATTCTGCTGTTTACCACTGTAATTGTGTGCGGCCAGTCACCCCCATCCCTTCGACTGGGCTCAGGGCAGGCTCTAGCCTTCCCCCATCGAGGGGAAAGGGATTTGTCCTCGCCCCCTTTACGGGGAGAGTTAGAGAGGGGCTTGGCTGTGAGATCAACGCAGGCAAGCCAGCCGGCGCTGGCCAATGGGTAGTTTATGAAATTGGGGCCGTCTAGGTAGAAGAGCGGCCCCGCCGCAGCCCTCGTCCCGGTAAAGCGCCGGTGTTTTCACCTTGGTCGATGACCACCCGGCCGTTGACGATCACGTAGTCTATACCCACTGGGTAGTGCTTGGGGTCCTCCTTGGTGGCGTGGGTTTTGACCGTGTCGGGATTGAACAGCACGATGTCGGCCTTGAATCCGTCCCGCAGCAGCCCCCGGTCGGGTATGCCCAGGCGCTGGGCCGGGAACGAGGTCATCTTACGGATGGCTTCAGGAAGCGATAGATGCTTCTCCGCGCGCACGAACTCGGCCAGCACTATGGGAAAGCAACCGTAGGTCCTGGGGTTGGGGTACTCGCCAAATAGGATGGCGTCGCTGGCAATCATGCCCATGGGGTGGGAAACGAAGGCCCACAGAGTGTGGGGGTTGGTCCCTAGACCCACGGTTGATATACCCAGGTTCTCCTCCACCAGCAAGTCGAACAGAGCGTCCTCCGGGTCCTGGTTCCGCATTTCAGCTATGTCGGTGATCAACCGGCCGTCGTATTGCCGGTTCTGGGGCTGGGTGAAGTTGGTGAGCCAGTTGTTCTCCAGGCGGTCTCTGGAGATTTCCCGTTTCATCCTGGCCCGGTCGTCCGCATCCTGCAGCGCCGCCATCAGCCGTTCCGGTCCGCCGTCCTTGGCCCAGTGGGGCAGCCCGATGGCCACCATTGTGCCTGAATAAGGGTAGGTATAGCAATCGAACGTAACGTCCAACCCCTCGTCCCGGGCGTTCTCCACCAGACCGATGTAGTCCAGATGGCTTCCCACTCCTTGGGCGCTCTGGCGGTAGTGGGTCAAGTGGATCGGGCAGCCGCTGCGCCTGCCGATCTCCACCGCTTCCTCCCAGGGCGCCATCAACCCCTGAGACCGGAGGCTGGCCCTGGTGTGGGTGTGATAGATGCCTCCCAGTGAGGCCGCTACCTGGGATAGGGCCGACAGCTCGGCGGTGTCCGCATAGGAGCCGGGTGGATAGTCCAGGCCGGTGGACAGCCCATATGCCCCCTCTTCCATGGCCTCCCGGACGACCGACTTCATGTCTTCCAACTCGGCGGCCGTGGCGGGCCGGTCGTTCCAGCCCACCGACCATATGCGCACCGGGGAGTTGCCCAAGATATAGGCCATGTTGATCGCGACCGTTCCGTCGTACTTGCCCAGCAGGTCGGCGACGGTCAGCCAGTCGGCGGGCATGGGCGGATAGCCGTTCAGGCCCGAGTCCAGCCAGATGTACCGGTGCAACTCTTCCTGAGTTTTGAATGGGGCGTGGGAGATGCCGTCAATGCCCACCAACTCGGTCGTCACTCCCTGGCGCACCTTGGGATCGTGGTGCGGCTCTCCCAGAATGGTCAGCCCGGCGTGGGAATGGACGTCGACAAAACCCGGACAAACCACGTACCCCGTGGCATCGATGACCCGGCCCGCCTCCAGGTGAGAAACGTCCCCCCGATGAATGGTGACCGAGTCGCCCGTAACCAGCAAGGCAGCGTAAAATCCGGGACTGCCGCTGCCGTCTATTACTAGACCGTTTTTGATGATGAGGTCTGGCATCGCATTCTCCTGAGTGTTGGCCGGGAGTGTCCCCCGCTTTATATCACTGCAACGCCCGACCAGCAACCACAGATTTTCCGCCAAACAAGTTTTGCCGGAGGCGCGTTCGGGGTATACTAGTCTCCGGAATCCTGGAAACATCCCCAGGAGGTGCGCCGTGATTGCCGACGTTAGTAATCTGGTGGATGGAGACCGTGGGCTGGTTAGCCGGCGGATATTCATCGAACAAGACATCTACCAGCAAGAGTTGGAGCGAATCTTCGCCCGGTGCTGGCTGTTCCTTTGCCATGAAAGCCAGATACCCAAACCCGGCGACTTCTTCAGCACCTATATGGGCGAGGACCCGGTGTTGGTGATGCGGGACACGGGGGGCAAGGTCAACGCTTTCCTCAACATTTGCCGCCATCGGGGCAACCGCCTTTGCCGGGCTGACTCAGGTAACGCCTCCTCTTTCAGTTGCGCATATCACGGCTGGACCTACGGCAACGACGGTGGTCTGATGGCGGTTCCCAACGAGCGGGACGCTTATTACGGGGAGCTTGACCAGAGTCAGTGGAATCTGGTTCCGGTGGCCCAACTGGACAGCTACAAAGGATTGATCTTCGCCACATTCGACTCTGACGCGCCTTCCCTTCGGGACTACTTGGGCGAGATGGCCTGGTACCTGGACTGCTTCTTCGACCGCCGCGAGGGCGGGGTAGAGGTTGTGGGGGGAGTTCAAAAGTGGACGGTCCCCGCCAACTGGAAGCTGCCTGCGGAGAACTTTGCCGGCGATGCCTATCACACCGCTTGGAGCCATCTTTCGGCCATCAGAACCGGGTTCGCCGGCGATTTCCGGGTGCGGTCATCTACCCAGGGCGCTGTCCTCTCTCCGGGGAATGGACACTGTATCATCGCCCTGGGGCCCGAAGACGTGGCCGCGCCTCCGGAACCGGATATATTGGAGTACGAGAAACAGGTCCGCGCCGAGGTGGAGCAACGTCTGGGTGAGCGCACCAGCCGGGTCAATCCCATCGTGGGCACCATGTTCCCCAACTTCTCCATGCTGCGGGCCGCCTCCTACACCTTTCGGGTTTGGCATCCCAAGGGGCCGGAGAAAACCGAGGTGTGGGCCTGGGTATTCGCCGATAAAGCGGCTCCGGACCACATCAAACAACAATTGAGACTGGCCAGCATTCGGGGCTTCGGTCCATCGGGTACCTTTGAGCAGGACGACATGGACAATTGGCAGGAATGCACTCAGACGTCTCGGGGCGTGGTTTCCCGAAGATTCGAATTGAATATGCAGATGGGCCTGGGCCACGAAAGTTTTGACGAAGAACTGCAGGCTTGGACCAGCGATTTCCGGCTGAGCGAAGCGAACCATCGCCGTTTTTACGGCCGGTGGGCGCAGGTCATGGGCGCTGACAGCTGGCAGGGACTTTAGATTCTAGGTCGGCTTAAACGAGGCACGAGGTTAGAATGCTCATATGGTAACTACGCACGTCTACATCGAACCTCGACCCGAATCTCAGCTCGTCGACGGGCGAATAGGTGTGAATCCGGCTGATGTAGCCAAAGCCCCCAAGCTGAGTCAGCCTTTGGCCTGGGCGCTTGCCCACATCTGGGCGTTAATACGGGGAGACGCGATTCTGGCGGCGGTAGGCAACCCAGTGCTGGCGTTTCACGACTGAATCTCCGACCCACCCATGACGGAGCGAGACCGTACTAAGCACTACATCGTTGAGACCCGGAAAGCCAGCGAAAAACGCCGCTTGGCGGGTCGTAAGAGACTCTTCCTGGTTGATCGCATGCCCCACTCCCGCGGCGCGCCCTACCTGTTTACCCCGAACTGTACCTCCGGTAGTAGCGCACCGCATTGTCCCAGAACAGCTTCTTCTTCGCGCTTTCCGGAATGCCGTCCCACGCCATCACCGTGTCGACCGATATGGGAAACCAGCTCTCGCCGTGGGGGTAGTCGGACGCGTACATCAGGATGTCTTCTCCCAAGATGTCTATGACGCTCTTGGTGACCTCTTGGCCTTCCGACATCTCGATGCTCTGGAAATACCGCCCGCTGGACACATACTCGCTGGGAGTTTGCGCTAGTTTTGGGAGAGCCGATGGAATCGATATCTGGTGTTCGTCCAGCCGCTTTACCCAGAAGGGTAGCCAACCGTGTCCCGCTTCCAGCACTCCCACCCTCAAGTCCGGGTAACGATCCATCACACCAGACCCGACGATGGACGCCATGTTGCGCATGCCGCACCAAGGGTGGGCGGCCGAACGTTGCAGCCAGAGGTTGTCCCAGGTGTCCAGTCCCCCTGGCGCGTAGGGCGGGGCCACGGTAAAAGTGTGCAGCAATATCGAAAGGTCGTTCTGGGCGGCGGCGGCCCAGATGGGCTCCAGGTCCGGATGGTCCAGGGGCGTGCCGTAAGGGGCGTAAACCAAAACCGCCATCGGCCAGCGGGATTTCCCCCACCTGTCGATCTCCGAAACGGCGGCCTCCACGTCCCGGGCGGAGCACAGGATGACGCCGGTCAGCCGGTCGCTAAAGGGCTGGCAGTAGTCCTCCATCCAGCGGTGATATGCCTCATAGAACGAATTTTCCAGAGCCGTGTCCGGTTGGGAGGTCCAGACGCCGAACCAGCCCGATGGTAGCAGCAGGTTTACGTCCACGCCTTCCAGGTCCATGTCCTTGATGCGCTCGGCGGGGTCGTCCTCCAGCAACGGGTTGGGCGGCTGCCGGTGCTGGGCGGTGAACCCGGTCATATACTCGCTGGCGTCGGACTCCCGGGCTTCCGGTTCACCCAAACGGCGAGCGTATTTACGGGTGTTGAAGTTGTAAGTCGAGTGGCCCGTCTTGTCGTTCTTCCGCAGAAACCCTTCAAACTCCTTGAGCCTGTCCAGGTCCCCGGCGCTCATGTACCGCTCAAGAATGTCAGCCTGGGGACCGACGTGAGTGTCCGAATCGAATATCTTGTAGCCGTTCTTTGCCATGGTTCACCCTCTTGTTGAGATTCTCAAGCCGTCGTTACATCCTGATGTTCGGGAAACCGGGGGGTTGCCTGCTCGTTGTTTTACTGTGAGTAAAGGACCGAGAGGCGATTTACTTTCGCCCAGCCGACCGATGGTATTTTTCGAGAGCCTCGGCGGAGAAGTATTTCTCTTCCAGTTCTCGTTGCTTGGCCACTTCCGCGCCGCCAATCTTCAACTGGCCGCTGACGTAAGGGTTGTCTTTGTGGGCCTCCCGGAAATCCTGATAGGCGATGCTGCCTCTTTCCATGAAATCTTTGATGTAATCGTACAGCGCCACGTAGGTCACCAGGTGGGTGGGCTGGGGTACCCAGGCGATATTGACGCCCAGGTCCAGTAGCTCGTCGTTGGTCAAAGGCGAGTTCATGAAGCCCTGCATTATCGAGAATGGGCCCTCCACCGCCTCCCTGGCCCCACGGACCTCGTCAACCACTCTGGGAGCCGTGAACTGCACCCAGTCGACCCCGCCGATCTCTTTGTAGGCCTTCATCCGGTCCAGGGCCTCGGCGTAGCCGCCGTTGGCGGCCTCTCCGGTATAGCACTGGGCAATGACCACAAAGTTGGGGTCCAGCTCCCGCTTGCGCTCCACGGCCGCCTGATACCTGGCCAGGACCACTTCCAAGGACTCAACCTCCATGCCCGCCGTGCCGGTGCCCCGCTTCCCTTCGATGGGCTGGTCGTCGATGCGGACGCCGGCGACGCCCTCTTTGATGCAGTCCTCCACCATGCGCCGTACCGCCATCACGCCGCCGTGGCCGGTGTCGCCGTCTAGAATGACTGGGAAACTCACGGCCCGGGCGATCCAGCCCGCGATCAAGATACACTCGCTGAGGGTGGCGGTCCCCACGTCCTCCAGACCGGTGTAGGAGCCGACTACACCGCTGGTGCCGACGAATCCGGCTTCCGCCCCAGCGGCTTCCATAACCCGGGCCAGGGCGGCGCTGGGTGGGTGCATCACGCTGAGCACCCGGTCTTTCCGCCGTATCAACTCTTGCAGCTTGGCGGTGGCTTCTTGGTAGGGCATGATTCGGCCAACCTCTTGTTAGTTTAGGAGTCTATTCGAATTCCAGTCAGGGTAGTTCGCCCAGCTCACCACGAACGGGGGCAATCGTTCTCTCTGAGCCTGCTGACGGGGGGTGAGGGCCCTACCAAAGCTCCTGGGATGCCAGACGCGCGCCTTCCACCATGGACGCCAGTTTGGCCCAAGCGACCCTGGTTTCCACCTTTCTTCCCCAGGCTGACGTCCCGAAACCGCAGTCATTGCCCACCATCACGTTCTCCCGGCCGACGATGTTGGCGTAGCGCACGATCCGTTCCGCCACCAATTCCGGATGCTCTATGAAGTTGGTGGTGGTGTCCAGCACGCCGGGGATGATGACCTTGCCTTCGGGAAGCTTGACCTCCTCCCAGATTTTCCATTCGTGGGCGTGGCGGGGGTTCGCGCCCTCGAAGGATAAACCCATGGGGCTGGCCTTGAGCACGATGTTGACGATGGACTTGAGGGGAATGTCGTAGTGGTGGGGACCTTCAGTGTTGCCCCAGCAGAGATGCATCCGCATACGGTCCGCTGGGATTCCTTGCAACGCGTAGTTGATGACCTCCACGTGCAACTCGACGATCTTGACGAACTCGTCTTCCGAAAGATGAGAGAACTGGGACACTCGGGTCATGGCCAGGTCGGGACAGTCTATCTGCAGCAGCAGGCCCGAGTCGGCGATGGCCTTATATTCGTCCTTCATCACGTCGGCCAGGGCGTAGAGATATGCTTCCTCGGTGGGGTAGAAATCGTTGGGCAGGAAATTCGCTATGACTCCCGGGGAAGCCGAAGTCATGAAGAACTCTTCCGCCTGGGCCTGGTCCGCCGCGGTCTTCAACCGGTCGATGTCCCTTTGGACCGCCGGCCAGTCACTCCAGGCGATGGGCCCGGTGCAGGCCGGTTGGGGGATGTTCCTGGAGGATGGACGTTGCTGCACGGCGAACTCGGGAAAGTCTTCATCGTCCAGCCGGGGCCGCGACCGGATCAGCTGTTCACCATCGAAGCCGGTCAACCGTTCTTTGACGTAGGTTGCGTACTGGGCCCGTCCCTGTTCGCCGTCGTTGACGACGTCTATTCCTATGTCTACCTGATGCCTGGCTACCTCAGCCACGGCCTTCTCCGATTCGGCCGTAAATACCTTCTGGTCCAGCTCCAGTTGGTCTTGCTGGGTTCGTAGCAGGTCCTGCATGACCTCGGACCGGGGCAGGCTGCCCGTGTGGGTGGTCAGGATCCTAGATGTGCTGGTTTTCATTGCGGCTACCCTCTTTCGCAGGCGTTTGCCGGAGACGCTTGACGATGCTATCAACATATGTCGCACCTAGTCAAATAGCTCGTAGCTGGCAGCGATTGCCCGATATGGCATGTCTTTGCTACACTATGCCCACTCCTGGGGATTGGGGTTACCAGCGGTCGCGGTGAAGGGGAGCAGACTCAGAGCGGAGAAGGAGATTCCATGATTTACGAAGTCCGTAGCTACGATTTGAAACCAGGCACCGTGGCCCAGTTTGAGGAAGCCTTTGGAGAAGCCTTGCCCTACCGGCAAGAGTATTCGCCGTTGGCCGCCTTCTGGCACGTGGACATTGGCCCGCTGAACCAGGTGATTCACGTGTGGCCCTACGACAGCCTGGATGAGCGGGAGCGCATTCGAGCCGAGGCGTCCAAAGACACTCACTGGCCGCCCCCCAACAACGGCGCCATCTTGAACATGAACTCGGAGATTTGGTCTCCCGCCCCCTTCATGCGTCCCATGGGTGGCGACCAAAAGCTGGGCGATATCTACGAGATGCGTATCTACACCTATGAACCCGGTTCCATACCCGAGCTTATCCGCAAGTGGACCGATGCCATCCCCTACCGGGAGGAGTTTTCGCCTCTGGCCGCCGGCATGTCCACCGAGCTGGGCGGGCTGAACCGGTGGATGCACATCTGGCCATACAAAGACTTGGACGACCGGGAACGCGTCCGCAAGGAAGCCGCCACGTCACCCCATTGGCCATCGGGCGCACCGGGCAGGGTCAGGCAGGAAAATAAGATAATGATTCCCGCCTCCTTCTCACCCATGCACTAGGCCGCCGCTTCCCGCGGCGCTTAGCGCGGGGAAACCAGCGGTGGGGGTTGATCAGCAGACAATCGGTGCCATAGAAAAGGCCCCCAGGACACGTCCTGGGGGCCTTCTGGTTATATTACCAACAGTCCGGTGAGCGGTTGGTAATAACTCCGCTAGTCGCTGCTGGCTGCCAGATCGTGGGCCGCGCTCTGTCTCTCCCCGTCGATCAAATCTTCGGCGCCGGTTTGGCCGTCCAGCATGTTCCAGCCCAGCATCCACTGGTAAGTCCTCTGCAATTCTTCCTCGGGTATGGGGGCAGGTTCCACCACCTGGAGGCGGCTTGGGCTCAGATCGTCCACGGTCAGGGCGGCTACGTCTGGGTCCGACTTGTAGTAGTCGATGAAGTATTGTAGATACTTCCGCTTGTCGGCCTTGATACGCTCGACAGCTTTGTTTACCGCCCGGCTGAACGCGGCATAGGTTTCCGCGTCGACTCCGGGCGTAGCCACCTCGGTGCCGTGGAATGGAGACATCACGATGATCCTGCACCCCGCCTTCTCGGCCACCGTTATGTATGGCTCGGTCAGCGTCGTGGCGACAATTTCACCTTTCATCAAAGATCGGAATCGGGCGCCTGAGCCGGTGGGCGCCAGGCAGGTTTTGATGAGGTCCCGTGGTAAGAACCCCTCAAGCATCAACAGGCACAAATAGTGGGTGCCGGCGAAGTAGGGAATCCCGATGAGCTTGTTGGCCAGTTGCTGCGGTGTGTACACGTCCGACGATGGAGCAACTACCAGGGCCCCGTAGGCCACGATGGACCGTCTTCCCAGCTGCCGTCCCTGGACATCGCTGTCCTGCACCCGGCGGTAGTTTCCCCACTCGCAGGCGTTGTACATGCCCGCCTGACCGGTTTCAAAGGTGCTGGCATGACTCATGAAGGGGCTGACCAAGTCGGGATTGGTAACGTTGGTGTCGGTGCCTGTGGGGGCGTTTTGGCCGCGCTCCTTGAACTCCACGTCCAGACCCTCCGCCTCGAAAAGCCCCTCGTGAAATGCCACCAACTCCGGGAGTCCCTGGAAGGGGGCCGTTGTTTCCAACAAAAGTTTCGTTCCCATAGTTCACATCCGCCTTTGAACAAGATTAGGTTACGACCTACATACCCCTGCCGGAATCGGTTCAGGTAACTGTCAGCTAGTGGAGCTTCCGGCGAATTCGCAATAATAATAACACGGGAAGAGGCGAATGAGGGATGTTCCCCGGGTCGATTGAGCTAAGCGGCAATCGCTTGCCGAAGTCATGTTGAGGCATGGGGTAAAATACAACTCGTAGGGCGCTCCGTGGATACTCTGGTTGACTAGTTCTTCCAAGTGAGTCCGGTAGCAGGACCACGGGACTTTGATACTCACACCGCGCCGTTCAGTGGTACAGTTTCGCTCCGCCCTGCTGGTACAATTTCTCTCCGCCCTTGACACATAAGCCCTAGCTTCCCCTTTTTGACAGCGTCATAGCCCCCATACGCCGTCCAAAACGACAATTCCGTAACGCCCTAAGTCTC
>Ga0209445_1001370_pt1 | contig 13181 bp, 10 predicted proteins | sample MarorgKNORR_S2LV_4_FD_188223 | JGI IMG/M metagenome (GOLD analysis project Ga0209445, IMG submission 188223) | Marine microbial communities from the Southern Atlantic Ocean, analyzing organic carbon cycling - NADW_A/KNORR_S2/LV (SPAdes) (version 2) | ecosystem: Environmental > Aquatic > Marine >...
AAATTATTGCAAAGCTGAAGAATATCACCAAAAGTATTTTCAAAAAAAATCTGAAAAATGACTTTAGTTTCAACTGAGTGGCTTAATGATAACTTAAGCAAGGTTAAAATAATTGATGCTTCCTGGCACCTTTCGACTGATAGAAATGGATTTAACGAGTATCAAAAACAACACATAGAAAATGCTATTTTTTTTGATTTAGACAAATATTCTAATCAACGAAAAGATTTACCTCATAATCATTTTCTTCCAGAAAAAAAAGAATGGGAAGCAACACTTTCAAAAAATGGCATATCAAATAATGATAGGGTAATTATTTATGATAACAGTGACTTAATTAGTAGTTGCAGATGTTGGTTTCAGTTTATTTATTTTGGCCATTCATTAAATTTAGTTTCTATTTTAAATGGAGGTTTTAAAAAATGGAAATTAGAAAATAGAAAAGTTACCGATCAAGAGACAAAAGCCATACCAACAAAATATTTAGCTAAAGAAAATAAACGTTTGATAAAAAATAAATCTGAAATCGATGTGAACATTGAAAAAAAAGAATTTGCTTTAATTGATGCACGAAGTAAAAATCGATTTTTGGGTCTAGCGCTCGAACCAAGACCAAACGTAAGAAGTGGGTCAATTGAAAATTCAAAATGTCTGCCATTCTCAGAATGTATAAATCCTAAAGACAATACTTTTTTAAATAAAAAAATTTTAGAGAAAAAATTTAAATCTCTCGGAATAGTTAATAATAATGTTGTTTTTAGTTGCGGTTCTTCTGTGACTGCATCAGTATTAGGGGTTGCTTATTCTTTGATAAATAATAAATATATGCCAATTATTTATGTCGGTTCATGGAGTGAATATGGAAAAGAATAAATGAAGAGATCAAAAAAAATAACTATTGGGATAATATTATTTTTTGTCATCATTACTGTAATTATCGTCGGTCGTTATTCAATGGGACTTTATTTTGAGAAAAAATTTTCTAAACGGCCACCGCCAGGTATAATCGTTGAAGTGGTCACAAATAAAAATTTTAGCCAAACTTTAGAAAGCTATTGTACTTCCCTAAGTAGTAAAACAACTTCGTTCAAAATTAAAAAGAATGAATTGTTAGAACCAATAAACTTTAACACAAAAGTAAATAAGGGAGATATTTTAGCTACACTTTCAAATAAAACAATTACTGCTCCTTTTTCGGGTGTCATTGGTAAAAGAGGAATTAGCGGAAGTTCACTCGGTGGTGAAAATACGATCATCTTAACGTTAGACGACTCTAGAAGAATTTTGTGCGATCTAACGATTCCTGAAACATACGCGGCAATCCTAAAAAAAGGTTTAAAACTAAATGCAACATTTTCAGCCTATAAAGATAAAACTTACTCCGGAACAATAGAGTTAGTAGCATCAAGAGTGGATGCTCAAACAAGATCGATCTTAGCTAGAGCAAAAATTAATAATGAAAATCTTGAGATTCTTCCTGGCTCTCTTCTTGAGATCGAAATATTGTACAATGAAAAAAATGCTTTAAGTATTCCCGATACCGCACTCATAATGGAAGGAAATAAAAAATTTGTTTATCAAGTAATAGAAAATAACATGATTAAGAAAACGGAAATTAAAACAGGAGTCCGAGACCAAGAAAATCTTGAAGTTCTAGATGGTTTAACTCAAGGAGACAAAGTTGTAGCTGAGGGGTTAACTAAAGTTCGGCCAAATATGAAAATAAAACCCATTATCAAATCGCAGTAAAAAAAATCAATAATGTATATCACCGAACTTTCAATCAAAAGGCCAGTCGTAGCAGCGGTGTTTTCAATGATACTTGTAGTCTTTGGTTTATTTGTTTTTTCGAAGCTTCCAGTAAGAGAATTGCCTTCAGGACTCCAACCGCCAGTAATTCAAGTACAAGTAAATTATGAAGGGGCTTCAGCTGAAATTATCTCAAGTGAGATTGTGGAAATTTTGGAGGACGTCATCGGAGGAGTGGAAGGTGTAAAACATATAGACTCTACTGCACAAATTGGACGTGCTGAAATTAAGATTGAATTTGAAACTTCTATTGATTTAGACGTTGCAGCAAATGATGTTAGAGAAAAAATTTCTCGGGTGGCTGATAATTTACCACAAGATGCTAAAGCACCTGAGATACTAAAACAAGCAAGTGGATTCACAACGACCATGTGGGTATCAGTTTCAGGATCAGAAAAATGGTCTGATCTGGAACTAGGAGATTATTCTAGAAGATTTCTGATAGACAGCTTCGCAAATATAAAAGGGGTAGGTCGTGTGCTTTTAGGTGGTTTGAGATCGCTAAGTGTAAGAGTTTACATAAATCCAGTTTTACTAGCCGCCAACGATCTAACAATACAAGAGGTTGAGCAGGCATTGCGAAGAGAGAATATGAGCCTTCCTGCAGGAAGTTTCGATGGACCCAATTTAGAATTATCAATTTCGGTGGACAAAGCGTACAAAGATTTATCCTCGATAAAACAGCTACCTATAAAAAAAGTCAAAAACAGTGTCATTCGTTTAGAAAATATTGCTGAAGTAAAATTTGGTCCCGAAAATGAAAAGACATTATTTAAAGCACGAGGTAAAGATGGGAACCCTAATGAAAAAATTGTCGGAATCGGAATTTATGCTAAATCAGATGCCTCTACAGTAGAATTATCAAAAAGAATAAAAAAAAGAATAAAAGAAATCCAAAAAACTTTACCCGATGGATTAAAATTAGGTATTGCATTTGACCGGAGTACGTTCATAAAGGCAAGTATTTTCGAAATATGGAAGACATTATTTATAGCTTTTATATTGGTAGTAATAATCATTTACCTGTTTCTTGGTAATTTAAAAGCTGTAATCGTTCCAGCGGTAGCACTTCCCATCAGTTTAATTAGTTCATTCTTAGGATTGTGGATTTTTGACTTATCTATAAATGTCTTTGTACTTCTAAGTTTTATACTAGCAATTGGGATAATAACTGACGATTCCGTCATTATGACAGACGCAATTTATCACAGAATTGAAAATGGTGAGACTCCTTTAGTTGCGTCACTTCGCGGAGCCGAAAGCATAACCTTCGCAATAATAAGCACTACTTTAGTATTAGTCGCAGTTTTCCTACCACTAATTTTCATAGAAGGGATTTCAGGAACATTGTTTAGAGAAACAGCAATTACTTTAACTTTCGCAATTGTAGTTTCCTCTTTCGTGGCTTTAACCTTAAGTCCAATGCTTGCTTCTAAGTTCCTCAATAAAAATATGAAAAAAACGAAAATTGTTTTAAAATTTGAAAAATATTATAAATCTTTTTTAGAGTTCTATACGGAAACACTAAATTACTGGATCAGTAAACATAAAGTAATAATCGGATTTATGTTTTCTGTTGTTATTGCATCCGTATTACTTTTCAATTTTGCCCCTAAGGAGTTGCTGCCACAAGAGGACCGCGGGGTCTATCTAATTGTGGGCCAGACTGATATCGGAAGTAGTTACCAATACACAGCCGATAAAGCCGAGAAAATAGAAAGAAGATTAATTCCTTTAGTCGAAAATGAAGATGAATCTTACAAAAGATTAGTTCTTCGAGTGCCTGGATGGGGTACGGGAAACAGCTATAATAGTTTTATTATCATTGCTTTGCTCGATGATTGGAAAGACAGAAATGAAAGTGCTCAAAAAATTATGAGAAAAGCCATGGGGAAAATTGTAACCTTACCTCAAACCCTTGCATTTCCAATTAGTCCACAGTCTATCCGAGTCAGCCAGTTTCGAAAACCCATTCAACTCGTTTTGCAAGGAAAAAGCTATGAAGAATTAGAGAGATGGCAAAAATTAATAATGATGGAACTAAGAAAGAACAAAAATTTAGCTGCTATCGAATCTGATTTCAGCCGACAGAACCCTGAGGTAAAATTTATAATAAATAGAAAAAAAGCTCAGGATTTAGGAGTTTCTATTCAATCCATTAATGAAACAGTACAGACGTTATTCTCCGGAAAAACTGTGACAAAATTCAATCAAATGGGCAAAGAATATCCTATAATTCTTCAAGCTGGCATTGAAAATAGAAAAAAAAGCGAAAATTTAACAAAGATTTTTGTACGCTCAAACACTACAGATAAATTAATATCATTGGCTAATCTTGTTGAGTTTGAAGAGGTTGGTTCAGCAAAAATTTTAGCACGTTATGATAGACAGCGTGCTGTTACCATCAGCGCAAGACTAGTTGGAGATTATACTCTTTCGGAAGCTTTAAGTTATCTTGAAAAAACTGTAAATGAAAATGTCCCAGAAGCAAGGATCGAATGGAAAGGTAAATCAGAAGAACTAAAAGAAACTAGTAATGAATTATTTATTATATTTGCATTAGCATTATTGACTGCCTTCTTAGTGATGGCTGCAAACTTTAACAGTTTTATTCATCCCGTTGTAATTTTTTTAACGGTTCCTCTTTCAATTTTTGGCGGTATAATTTTCATTTTACTTTTCAATTCGAGTATAAATATCTTCTCACAGATCGCATTAGTGATTCTAATTGGAATTTCCACTAAAAATTCAATTTTAATAGTTGACTGGGCTAACCAACTTAGGAGAGCCGGAAAAAATATTCAAAGTGCCGCTTTAGAAGCTTGTAGAAGAAGATTTCGTGCAATCATTATGACATCACTTTCAACTATGATTGCAATGGTTCCGTTGTTAGTTGGAAACATAGGTCCAGGTGCAGGGGAAGGTAGTCGTTTAGCCGTTGGTGCAACAATATTTGGAGGGATGCTTATATCAACCTTTTTCACTCTTTATGTAACGCCAACAATGTATGTTCTGCTTACAAAGAATACTAAAAGAATTGATGCGGTTGATCTTCAGCTAAACAAAGAACTTAAAAGATAATATATTTTTTTCTGTCCAAACTTTTTTTGCAACTTTTCAATTGTTTTCTGTAAATATTTGATTGTGTCTTCACACTTTTTGCAAAAATAATTGCTTTTTTATCCGTTTTGTAAGCTTTCTGCGCATAATTTCCCCATCCCAAATAATAATTCAGATACTGACGATAAGAATCATTAAGAGGAATTTTATTAATTTTGTGTGTTTTATTTATATACCAACCAATAAACATAACCGAATCTTTGAAGCGTGTGCGTAATGCTAACGAATTATTAGTTTCATTTTTATATTGTTCCCAAGTTTTTTTAACCGCTTGGGAATAGCCCAAAGAACTGGAAGGTCTCTTATATGGTATAATTTTAAATAATTTGGTTCTCGGAGGTTTTGCATATCTATTAAAACCCGATTCTTTATTTACAAAAGCCAAAATCATATGAACAGGAGCGCCATATTTTTCGGAGCTATTTTTGACATACTTGTACCAAAAATAACGTTCAGAAAATATACTGCATGCATTTTCAGTATTCTTTGGAATGGAGTTACAAGAAGCTAATAAAGAAAAAATAACAAAGTAAAGTAGTGTTATTTTAATATTATTTAAAATCTTCTTTGGCACGTTCTAAAGCAAGCGACATTTGATTTCTAATTTCCGAATCATCTATATTTATAGCAGAATTCTCAAAATCTTTCTTAACCTTTCTAAATACATCTTCGTCGCCAGCCTCTTCCAAGTCAGCTTTAATTACTTCTTGAACATAGTTTTGTCTCTGCTCGTCATTTTTTCCAAGCTTTGAACCAGCCCATTCTGCCAAATATTTATTACGTTTAGCAGAAACTTTAAATTGCAACTCTTGATCATGCATAAATTTTTTTTCAAAACTTTTTTCTCTTTCGCTAAATTTGTTCATGACTTGCTCCAAAATTGATAAATTTTTACTAAAAAATAAGCAACTAATACACCAGCAAAGTTAGCAGAAATATCATAAATTTCAAAGGCACGATTGGGTACTATGAACTGCAAAACTTCAAGAATAATGGATAAAAAGAAAAGACTGTAAACTAGTTTTTGAAAATTATTGCTTCTTAAGTAAAGACATAACCCAAGCATAGACACATAAAAATAACAAATAAAATGATTAATTGCAGTGCCAAAAGGATTTGCGATTAAATTGGGTTGCCTACCAAGATCGTTGTAAAGAAAAAAACCCAACAAACTTCCTGGAAATAAAGAAATTATAATCAGTAACAGTATCGAAATATGAAAAATAAACTTTAGAAAACTGATCACTTTATCCATACAAACAATTCTATATAATGGTTGGCATTATATTTTACTTAATATGAACAATCTAATTTTAATTCGCCATGGACAAAGCATTTGGAACTTGGAAAGGCGCTTTACTGGGTGGGCCGATGTAGATTTAACTGACCACGGAAAGTCTGAAGCTAAATATGCGGGACAATTAATTAAAAAGTTGAATATTGAATTCGATGTCTATTTTACTTCCGTTCAAATAAGAGCGATCGATACTTTAGAAATAATTTTAGATATTCTGAACAAAAAAAATTCAGAAATCAAAAAAGCGTGGGAATTGAATGAAAGACATTACGGAGCATTAACTGGCCTCAACAAAGATGAAATGATGAAAAAACTTGGGAAAAAACAGGTCCATATTTTTAGAAGATCTTGGAATGTACCACCGCCTACCATGAAAAAAACGCATCCTAACCATCCTTCTAAAAATAAAACTTACATAAATATTCCAACCGACAAAATGCCTGATAGTGAGTCTTTAAAAAATACATTCGAGCGTGTTATGCCATATTATGAAAAAAATATAAAACCACTGCTTTCTTCCAATAAAAATATTTTGATTGCTGCGCATGGAAATTCTTTAAGGGCTCTATGCAAAAAACTGCTAAATATTTCTAATAAAAAAATTATAGATTTTGAAATCCCAACTGGGAACCCTCTCTTAATTACTTTTGGTAAAAATTTAGAGGTTAAAAAATATAAATATCTGGATGATAAGCGAGCTAGAAATATTTTGTTTAATGTCTGAAATTCTTTTCTAATAAACTTTTATATATGCTTATAGTGCTTACATGTAAAAAATTAATATTGCTTTCTTTTCCAAATAAAACTTTATTTTGAATAAGATCGTCCCAAATCTTATTTATTGAAAACACTTTTAAGCTGAAATGATCAAAAACATCGGGTTTTATAATTTGAACACCTGTATAAATATACTTTAAGTCATCTGTGTCTTTTCTGCTAATTAAGTTATTTTCTAAATTAAAGTCTCCCTTAAAAGATTGGTCAAAACTTTTATTCTTATTAACAACAAGTAAAAAACACTTATTTTTTTTATTTATAAAAAACTCCTTTTCCATCGTTTTTAACTCTTCTAAATAATTTGAATTCCAAATTGTGTCCGGATTGATAACTATAAAGGGTTCATTTGAAAAATGTTGAAGGGCATTTAATACTCCTCCACCAGTATCTAAAATTTTATCCTTTTCACTTACTGTAGTAATTGCCATATTAAATTCGTTTTTCTTGATATAATCTATAATCTGATCACCCAGATAATGAACATTAATTACAACTTGTTTTATTCCAAACTGCTCTAAAATATTTAAAGTATTGGATAATAATGTTTTACCATCAATTTTTAATAGTGGCTTAGGACTAGAAAGCGTTAAGGGACGAAGTCGCTTACCAAAACCAGCACAAAGAATCATTGCTTTTGTAATTTTCATACTTTTTGTATTTGATATAAAATTTTTTAATAATGTATTGGTCTATTATCAACTGCTAACGCAGCTTCTTTAATTGCTTCTGTATGTGTAGGATGAGCATGACACGTTCGAGCAATATCTTCCGAGCTTGCGCCAAATTCCATTGCTAGGGCCGCTTCTGCAATCATAGTGCCAACATGGGCTCCTATCATATGCGCTCCTAAAACTTTATCTGATTTTTCATCAGCAATTATTTTTACAAAACCTTCTGTTTCGTTATTAACTCTGGCTCTTGAATTTGCTAGGAAAGGAAATTTTCCAACTTTATATTTAATCTTTTCTTTTTTAAGTTGTTCTTCTGTTTTGCCAACAGCAGCCACTTCAGGTGAAGTATAAATTACTGCTGGAATTACATCATAATTTACATGCCCAGCTTGACCAGCTATTATTTCTGCTACTGCTATTCCCTCATCTTCTGCCTTATGTGCTAACATTGGTCCTGGAATAACGTCACCGATAGCATAAATATTCTCAAATTTTGTTTGAAATTTTTTATTAACCTGGATTCTGCCTTGAGTATCTTTTTTAATGCCTATTTTTGTCAAATTTAATCCCTCAATATTTGGTTTTCTTCCCACCGCAATCAAGACTTTATCAGTTTGAATCCTTTCTCTTTTAGCACTTTCATTATTTGTAAAATCAACAACTGCCTGATCTTTTACTGTACTAACTGCAGTCACTTTTGAATTCAATTTAAAATTAATCCCTTGTTTTTTAAGAATTTTTAAAAATTCAGTTGAAATGTCACTGTCCATTCCTGGAATAATATGATCCAAAAATTCAACTACAGTGACGTTGGATCCTAGTCTTTTCCAAACGGAACCCATTTCTAATCCTATATAACCTCCTCCAATAATAATTAGTTCCTTGGGTACCTTGTTAAAAGATAAGGCTCCTGTAGATGAAACAATAATTTTCTCATCAATTTTTATCTCTGGTAAAGATGCTGGAATAGATCCCGTGCTTATTACTATATTCTTGGTTTGATAATGCGATTTTTTTTTAAACTCATCAACGACCGTAACGATATTTTGAGGCGATATGGATCCATTGCCCTTCAAATAAGTAATTTTGTTTTTTTTAAATAAATATTCCACACCTTTTGTAAGTGTTAATACTGATTTATTTTTGTTACTCATCATTTTAGATAAATTAAGTTTGATGCGACTAGCTTCTATTCCTAAACTGTTAAATTCCCTTTGAGCTTTATGATAGTTTTCAGATAAATTAAGCAAACTTTTAGAAGGTATACATCCTACATTTAAACAGGTACCACCCAGAGTTCCTCTTGATTCTACACAAGCTGTGTTGAAACCTAATTGTGCTGACCTAATTGCGCAAACGTAACCACCTGGACCTCCTCCAATCACAATTACATCAAAACTTTTTTGCATTTTAAAGATCTAAAAATAATCTACGTGGCTCTTCGAGACATTCTTTTACAGTTCTTAGGAAAGAGACTGCTTCTTTTCCATCAACTATTCTATGATCATAAGATAAAGCTAAATACATTATGGGTCTTATGACGATGTTGCCTTCTTTTGCAACCGGTCTTTCTACAATGTTGTGCATGCCCAACACGCCTGTTTGCGGTGGATTCAAAATTGGAGTTGACAACATTGATCCATAAATTCCTCCATTTGATATGGTAAATGTTCCTCCTTGCAAATCATCAATAATTATTTTTCCTTTTCTTGCTTTTTCCGATAATAAAAAAATGTTTTTTTCTATGTCCGCAAAAGACAACTCGTCGGCTTTTTTAAGAACTGGAACTACTAAACCTCTATCCGTACCAACTGCAATACCAATATTATAATAATTTTTGTATACGATTTCGTTTCCTTCTATTTCTGCATTTAATGCAGGGAAATTTTTAAGCGCAACAACACAAGATTTTACAAAAAAAGACATAAAGCCTAATTTGACCGAATATTTGTTTTGAAAATCTTCTTTGTAATCTTGTCTCATTTGAATAATACTTTGCATATCAACTTCGTTAAAGGTTGATAGCGTTGCAGCAGTATCTTGAGACTCCTTTAAACGTTTGGCAATTGTAACTCTCAACCTTGTCATTTTCACTCGCTCTTCCGGTCCATGACTGCTTCTCCGAGTTGATGGTTGCGGATAATTACCCATTAAGTTCAGTAAATCTCCTTTGGAAATCCTTCCGTCTTTTCCACTCCCTTCTAAATTTGATAGATCTATTTGATTTTCTTCAGCTATTTTTCTTACTGCTGGTGATAAATTTTTTTTAGTTTTTGGTGGTACATACTTTTTCTCTATTTCATTTTCTATGATTACGTCTTTATTATTAATCTCACTATCTGCTAAATTATCTAAAATTAAAGGTTCCTCCTTTTCACTTCCTTCTTCAACAGTATCAACAAGTTTTAAAGGTTTTTGTTTCTCTAAGTGAGTTTTTTTACTTTTTTTATTAATATTTTTTTTTTCAGCTGTTATAGGTGGCACATATTTCTCTTGCTGCCTATTTTCCTCTTTATCAATTACTGTTGAACTTGATTGTTCATCTTTCACAATACCTAACAAAGCTCCTACTTCCGCTACGTCACCTTCTTTTACTTTGATTGATGTTAGTGTTCCACTTAACGGAGAGGGAACTTCAATATTAACCTTGTCGGTTTCTAATTCCACCAAAGGTTCGTCTGAATCAACCGATTCACCAACTTGTTTAAACCATTTAGACACAGTTGCTTCGGTAATAGACTCTCCTAAAGATGGTACTAAAATTTGATTGGGCATGACTAGCTTAGTACCTTTTCTATTATTTCTTTTTGTTGCGCAAGATGTTTTTTTAAATATCCTGTTGCTGGTGACGCGGCTGGTTTTCTACCAATATAGCTAACTTTTCGATTTTCAGCCTTTATATAATCTAAGGTCCACTCAATGTAATTCCTTGCGGTATTCCAAGCACCCATATTTTGGGGTTCTTCTTGACACCAAAAGAATCTTGCATTTTTTTTAAACTTTTTTAACTCCTGTGCCAATGTTTTAACTGGGAATGGATACAATTGTTCTATCCGGATAAAAAGCACCTTATTATTTTTTATTTTCTCTCTAGCTTCTATAAGATCAAAATAAATTTTTCCTGAACATAAAACCACTTTTTTAATTTTTTTATCTTCTTGAAGTTTAATTAAACCATATCCTCCAACTTCTGCATGATCTTTAAGGATTCTGTGAAATGTGTTTTTTTTGTTAAAATCTTCTAAATTTGAAGTACATTTTTTGTTTCTTAGTAAAGATTTAGGTGTCATAATTATTAAAGGTTTCCTAAAATCTCTGTGTATTTGTCTTCGTAAAGCATGAAAGTAATTTGCTGGCGTAGTACAATTCATAACTTGAATGTTTTCATGAGCACATAATTGTAAAAACCTTTCTAATCTTGCTGAAGAATGTTCAGGACCTTGTCCTTCATAACCATGTGGTAATAACATTACTAAACCACTCGCTCTTGACCATTTTCTTTCTCCTGAGGCAATAAACTGATCTATTACAACTTGTGCTCCATTTGCAAAATCACCGAACTGAGCTTCCCACACCACTAAAGTTGTTGGTTCAGAAAGAGCATAGCCATGCTCAAAACCTAATACTGCAAACTCTGAAAGCAAGCTATCAATGACCTCAAATCTTTTTTGTTTCTTGGAAATATTATTCAACGGAGTATAGTAACTATTATTTTTTTGATCGCGAAGCACAGAATGTCTTTGACTAAATGTTCCTCTTCCAGAATCTTGGCCTGAAAGTCTTACAGGATACCCTTCTTCCAATAAAGTTGCGAATGCTAATTGCTCAGCTGTTGCCCAATCAAATCCTGTTCCATTCTCAAACATTTTCTTTTTATTTTCAAAAATTTTTCTTATGGTTGGATGAGCATTGAAATCTTCAGGAATATAGGTAATTCTTTTTCCAATTTTCTTAATTGTGTCTGCTGTTACGCCTGTAACTCCCCTTTTATCCTTACCTTTTTCAGGCCTGAATCTTGACCAAACTCCTTCAAACCATTCGAGTTTTGGTTTGTATTCTTTAGCAGTTTTTAATTGCTCGTCCAGAAGGTTCTTAAATTCTTTTTTATTTTTATCAAATTCTTCAGCGGTAATTGTTCCTTCTTTTATAAGTTTTTCACCATAAATATTAAGTGTTGTTGGATGCTGTCTAATTTTTTGATACATCAAAGGCTGAGTGAAAGAAGGCTCATCTCCTTCATTGTGGCCCCACCTGCGATAGCAAATCATATCGATTACTACATCTCTATTGAACTGCTGTCTGAATTCTATTGCTACTCTTGCGCAATGAACTACGGCTTCTGGATCATCTGCGTTCACATGTAAAATTGGTGCTTCAACCATTTTTGCTATGTCAGATGGATAGGGTGAAGATCTGGCAAATCTTGGATTTGTAGTAAAACCTATCTGATTATTCACTATGATATGAATTGTTCCTCCTGTGTTGTGTCCTCTTAACCCAGACATGGCAAAACATTCGGCAACAACACCTTGGCCTGCAAAGGCAGCGTCTCCATGAATTAAAATAGGAACCACTTTTTGTCTTTTTTTATCTTTGTGAAAAAATTGTTTAGCACGAGTTTGACCTAATACAACAGGGTCAACAGCCTCAAGATGAGAAGGATTATCTGTTAGGCTTATATGAACTAAATTACCATCAAATTCCCTATTAGAAGAAGCGCCTAAATGATATTTTACATCTCCTGCTGATTCAACTATTGAGGAACCGAACTCACCCGCGAATTCATTGAAAATTCTTTTATAAGATTTTTGTAACAAGTTTGCTAATACATTTAATCGCCCTCTGTGCGGCATGCCGATTTTAACTTCTTTAACACCTAAATGACCGCCTCGTTTTATGATTTGTTCTAAGGCTGGGATTAATGCTTCTCCACCATCTAGGCCAAACCTTTTGGTACTAACAAATTTAACAGCTAAAAATTTTTCAAAACCTTCTGCTTGAATTAGTTTATTTAAAATAAACTTCTTACCGCTGTTTGTAAAATTTAATTGATTTTCTTTTTTTTCCATTCTTTCTCTAAACCATTTTTTTTCATTAGGGTCTGAGATATGCATATACTCAGCCCCTATAGTTGAACAATAAGTTTTTTTAAGAAATGAAAGTATTTCATTAATGGTTGCGTACTTACTATCCATATACTCTCTTAGATAAATCTTTTTATTATAATCTTCTTTTTGAAAACCATGATTAGATGGATGAAGTTCATTTAGATATTTTCTTTCCATCATTCCTAATGGGTCAAGATTTGCGATAAGGTGTCCTCTAATTCTATAGGCCCTTATAAGAGCAATAGCTTTGACCGATTGCTCTTTTTCTTTTTCGTATCCATCTCTTGTTGCAGGATCACCATTTGATAAAAGTTCTTTTTTTGTAAAATCATCTTCTGTTGAAATTTTAACTCTATCAATTATTTGTGAAATATTATTTTTTTTAGGAGACCAGCTTGG
>Ga0209445_1001371_pt1 | contig 13181 bp, 8 predicted proteins | sample MarorgKNORR_S2LV_4_FD_188223 | JGI IMG/M metagenome (GOLD analysis project Ga0209445, IMG submission 188223) | Marine microbial communities from the Southern Atlantic Ocean, analyzing organic carbon cycling - NADW_A/KNORR_S2/LV (SPAdes) (version 2) | ecosystem: Environmental > Aquatic > Marine >...
ATTTTGCAAGGCATTTAATGCTTCCACCAAAGATCAGCCTGGAATGATAATTCCAGTAGAAATTACGGTATTTGGAGACAGGAGTTTTACATATATCACAAAAACTTCTCCTGCTTCTTCCCTTCTTCTCAAAGCTGCTAAACTTGAAAAGGGATCCGGAGAACCTAATAAGGAAAAAGTTGGAAAGGTTACATTAGCAGATTTAAAAGAAATAGCGGAGATTAAATTTAAAGATTTAAATGCAAACACCTTGGATAATGCTGTAAATATGATCAGAGGAACCGCACGAAGTATGGGAATTGAAGTTGTAGATTAAGAAAAATATGAGTAAGCCAAAAAATAATAAAACAGTTAAAAAAGAACAATTTGACAGAACTGTTTCCTATTCACTTGAAAAAGCAGTTCAGTTAGTGAAGTCATTTACAAGTGGAAACTTTGATGAATCGGTCGATTTAGCAATGAACCTTGGCGTTGATCCGCGTCACGCAGATCAAAATATCAGAGTAACAACTGGCTTGCCAAATGGGACTGGTAAAACAGTACAAATTCTTGCCTTGACTATGGGTCCAAAAGAAAAAGAGGCAAAAGATGCCGGAGCAGATTTTGTCGGGAATAAGGAATATTTAGAGAAAATAAAAAATGGTTGGACAGATTTTGATAAAATTGTTGCTACCCCGGATATGATGTCTGAACTGGGAAAGTTAGGGAAAGTATTAGGTCCAAAAGGATTGATGCCCAATCCGAAAAGTGGAACCGTAACAATGGATATTGGCAAAGCGGTACAAGAATTAAAAGCTGGCAAGGTTGAGCTTAGAGTAGAGAAAACAGGAATAATCCATGTCGTATGCGGAAAGGCATCATTTGAAGCAAATGCTCTTGTCCAGAATATTCAAACTATTTACGAAACAATTATGAAAGCCAGGCCTGGTTCGGTGAAAGGGCAGTATTTCAAAAAAATGACTGTCTCATCTACTATGGGACCAGGTATTAGAATAGATCACACAACTATAAAGTAACTGTTATGCCAAGTAAAAATAATATAACACAGGTTGAGATATTGACGGAAAAAATAGGGAAAGCCAAAGCAATATATTTTACTGATTTTCTAGGACTGGATGTAGGAAGCATTACGGAATTAAGGAGTCAGTTTTTTCAAGCATCCATTGAATATACTGTTGCAAAGAATACTCTGATCAAATTGGCCGCCCAAAATAATCAGATAGAAGGGATTGAGGAATTCCTCTCCGGACCAACCGCCTTGGCTATTTCTTACAACGAATCTATTATTCCTGCAAAGATATTGAAGGTATTTGAGAAAACTCATGAAAAGCCCACAGTGAAAGGGATAATCTTTGAAGGTGAGGTTTTGCAGGGTGATGAATTTAATCGCATTGCTACTTTACCATCACGGGAAGAATCGCTGGCCCAACTTGTGGCGATGTTCATTAGTCCTTTAACTATGTTCGTGAATACTTTAAATGCATCAATGTCTGAATTGGTTGGTGTCTTGAGAAGTTTAAAAGAAAAGAAATCCTAATAACACATTAAAAGTAAGGAGTGAATTGATGGCAATTAGTAGAGCAGATGTCTTGTCCTATCTTGAAGAAGCAAATATGATTGAAGTTTCCGAGTTAGTAAAGGAAATTGAAGAGAAATTTGGTGTATCAGCAGCAGCACCGGTTGCTGTCGCATCTGCACCAGCAGCTGCGGGAGAAGCTGAAGCAGTTGAGGAGAAGACTGAATTTGATGTTGTTCTGACAGAAATAGGTCAAGCGAAAATTAATGTTATTAAAGCTGTGCGGGCAATAACAAGTCTTGGTTTAAAGGAAGCGAAGGAATTGGTGGATTCTGCACCCAAGCCTGTTAAGGAAGGTATCTCGCAATCTGAGGCTGACGAGATCAAAGCTAAGCTTGAAGAAGCTGGTGCTACAGTCGAATTAAAATGACAGTAATCTTTGGCAATATTTTTTGGTTCAATTTTTGTTTCATAATTAGCAAAGGAGGTTCTTTTGGGAGCCACAACTAATATTTCACAAAAAACTGTTTCATTCCAGAAAACCCCATCTCATTTAGATCTTCCTAATTTATTAGATATCCAAACTGAGTCTTATGAAATGTTTTTGCAGTTCAATATTCCAGTGGATGAAAGGCAAAATGTTGGGTTGGAAGAAGTCTTTAGAAATATGTTTCCTATGGAGGACTCATACCGCAATTATGTATTGGAATATAAAAGCTATTATTTAGGAACTCCTAAACACCCCGCTGAGGATTGTATTGATAGAGGTGTAACCTATTCTGCACCATTAAGAGTTAAATTAATTCTTCATATCACGGATGAGGAGAACCGAAATAAGTTTATCCATTCTATTGAGCAGGATGTTTATTTTGGGAATATTCCATTTATGACAGAAAAGGGTACCTTTATCATTAATGGGGCTGAGCGAGTGGTTGTCTGCCAACTGCACCGGTCACCAGGGGTATTCTTTGATGAGTCTATTCATCCAAATGGAACAAAACTCTTTCAGGCAAGAATTATTCCAATCAGAGGAACATGGATTGATTTTACGACAGATATCCATGACAGTCTCTTTGTAATTGTTGATCGCCGAAGAAAGTTTCCTGTAACTATGTTATTGAGAGCACTTGGTTTCTCATCCAACAAGGATATTTTCAAAGCATTTCAATGTATGAATGAAGTAAGTCTAAAGGATGTAGAAAAGAATTATATTGGCGCATCTCTTGTAGAGGATATTGTTGACACAAAAACTGGTGAGATATTTTATGAATCTGGAGAAAAAGTGTCAAAAGAAATGGTTGGCTCATTAAAAGAAATTGGAGTTAAATCCATAAATTTAGTTGATGGGGAAAAAAACTTCAAATCTATGTTAATCCTAAATACGATCGAGAAAGATCCGACCCATAATACTGAAGAGGCTTTAAAAGTTGTTTACCAGTTACTTCGTTCCAGTGAGCCGCCAACTCTTGAAACTGCTCAAAAATTTATTGAAAGGATGCTTTTTAGTCCCAAAAAATATGATTTAGGTGAGGTTGGGCGATACCGGTTAAACCAACAGTTTAATGTAAGTGCCTCCATCGAGAATACTGTCTTAACGATTGATGATATTCTTCAGGTAATTAATTATTTAATAGATATGCGTAAAGGTGAGAGTGGAACAGATGATATTGATCATCTTGGGAATCGCCGAGTTCGAACAGTAGGTGAGCAGTTGAAAGATCAGTTTGGTACGGCCCTTAGCCGAATGATTCGAACCATTCATGAACGAATGAATTTGCGAGAAGCTGAATCTATCACACCTCAAGATCTCATTAATGCACGGATAGTAACCACTGTTATTAATACATTTTTTGGGACAAGTCAACTTTCACAATTTGGTGATCAGACAAATCCCCTCGCAGAGATAACACATAAACGAAGGATTTCTGCTCTTGGTCCGGGAGGATTAACCCGTGAACGAGCTGGATTTGAAGTGCGTGATGTTCACTATACCCATTATGGACGATTATGTCCTATTGAAACTCCTGAAGGACCCAATATCGGATTAATATCTTCTTTAGCTCTTATGGCTAAAATCAATCGCCATGGTTTCATTGAATCGCCTTACCGGAAAGTGGAAAAGAAAAATGGAACTGCTGTTGCATCTACAAATATTGAATATTTATCTGCGGATAATGAAGACCGTGTTTTTATTGCACAATCTGATGCGTCAACCAATGACAAAAACCGTTTGATTGATGAAAGAATACGTGTGCGTATAAAGGGTGATTTTCCGGTCGTCAGTCCAAACGAAGTCCAATACATGGATGTTGCACCAAATCAGATTTTGAGCGTTGCATCTGCATTAATTCCTTTTGTTGAGCATGATGATGCAAATCGTGCATTAATGGGTTCAAATATGCAGCGCCAATCAGTTCCTCTCATGTACCCAAAAGCACCCATTGTTGGGACCGGATTAGAACAGATAGTTGCAAGAGATTCAAGGACGTGTCTTATTTCTCCTGCCAATGGAAAAGTTATATTTGCTGATGCAAAACGGATTGTCATTAAGACAACAGATTTGCCTGATTCTCTTAGTTTGATTGAAGGTGATAATTTAATTGAACTCCCACTTCGAAAATATATTCGTTCAAACCAAAATACCTGTCAAAATCAGAAAACTCTTGTAAAAGAAGGTGATAGGGTAAAGCAGGGGCAGCTTTTAACTGATGGAACAGCTACAGACAAAGGAGAATTAGCTTTGGGGCAAAATATTCGAGTAGCTTTTATGCCTTGGCGTGGTTATAATTTTGAAGATGCAATTGTTATAAGTGATCGATTGGTAAAAGATGATGTTTTCACTTCTTTACATATAAACGAAGTTGAAACAGAAGTGCGAGATACAAAGAGAGGCGCTGAAGAGTTGACTGCAGAAATTCCTAATGTGAGTGAAGAAGCGACAAAAGATCTTAATGAAAATGGAATAATTCGGGTAGGTGCAAAAGTAAAAGAAGGTGACCATTTGATTGGGAAGGTAACCCCAAAGGGAGAAACAGATCCGACTCCTGAAGAAAGGCTTCTTCGTGCGATTTTTGGAGAAAAAGCTGGTGATGTGAAAGATTCATCTAAAAAGGCGTCCCCAGGTATTAAAGGTGTGGTGATTAAGACTAAGTTGTTTGAAAAACGGGCAAAACGAACTCGTGCAGAAGAGCGAAATTTGATTAATACTTTCCAACAAAAAGCACGTGAAGACAAAAAGCGCTTAAAACAAACACGTGACGCAGTGCTATTCAGTTTGTTGAAAAATCAAGTTTCTTTCGGTATCCGTGATATTACTAATGACCGAACCATCATTAAAAAAGGGACTAAGTTAACAGAAAAAAGATTAAAAGGGTATGACTTTGAACAGTTAGTACAGGACACACAGTGGATCGATAATAAAAATCAGTGGAGAAAAATAAAAATTGTTTGGAAAACTTTCCGAAAAGAGTGGAAAAAAATTGAAGAACACTTGGAAAAAGAAATATTTAATCTCAGAATTGGTGATGAGCTTCAGCCGGGTATTTTAAAGTTAGCAAAGGTATTTATTGCGAATAAACGGAAAATTCAAATTGGGGATAAAGTTGCAGGAAGACATGGAAATAAAGGTGTCATCGCAGCAATAATCCCAGAAGAAGATATGCCTTTTCTGGAAGATGGCACACCTTTAGATATTATACTGAGTCCATTGGGTGTACCCTCCCGTATGAATTTAGGCCAACTTTACGAAACAATGCTCGGGAGAGCTGGAGAGGCTCTCGGAATAAAATACAAAACACCTGCATTTAATGGTGCTACTCCGGAGGAGGTAGAAGCAGAACTTGAGAAAGCAGGATTTTCTGTTACTGGTAAAACCAAGCTTATTGATGGCCGAACTGGTGAATCATTTGAAAACCCCGTTACGGTCGGAAATATTTATATGATGAAACTCAATCATATGGTTGATGATAAAATGCATGCCCGTTCAACCGGTCCATACTCTCTCATCACACAGCAACCACTGGGTGGCAAAGCTCAGTTTGGGGGTCAGCGGTTTGGCGAAATGGAAGTGTGGGCATTGGAAGCATATGGTGCCGCCCATCTCTTGCAGGAGATATTAACGGTGAAATCGGATGATGTGGATGGTCGTTCTAAAATGTATAATTCCATCGTAAGGGGTGAAGACATGCCGCAACCAGGCTCACCCGAATCCTTCAGTGTCCTTATTAAGGAGCTTCAAGGATTATGTATAAATGTAGAATTAAACTAAGGGAGTTTAGATTTGACGTACATCCAAAAAACGACAATTGATACCAAAAAAAAATATTCATCAATAACTATTAATCTTACTTCCCCGGAAATGATTTTAGCTCGCTCTTATGGTGAAATAATCAAGCCGGAGACAATAAATTATCGTTCATATAAACCAGAAAAAGATGGACTGTTTTGTGAGAAAATATTCGGGCCAGTGAAAGATTATGAATGTCACTGTGGAAAGTATAAAGGCATTAGGTATAGAGGGATTATTTGCGATCGATGTGGGGTTGAAGTCACTCGAAAGAAAGTTCGACGAGACAGAATGGGACACATCACCTTGGCGGTTCCTGTTATTCATATTTGGTATTTGAAATCTATTCCAAGCAAATTAAGTTATTTATTGGGTCTCAGTACACGGGAATTAGAACGGGTTATCTATTATGAAAATTATCTGATTATTGATCCAGGAAAAAGTGGTCGTCAGCCATTCGAGACTCTAAGTGAAGAAGAATATTTTGACTTAGAAAAAGAATATGGATATTCTGCTGTCTCAGATAAGGAAAAAGATAATGAGGATCATTTCTATGCCGCAATGGGTGGGGAAGCAACAAAAGAAGCGCTGGCGAGATTAAATATGTCTGAGTTAAGGCAACAGCAACTGGATATAGTGAAATCCACTCGATCCAAGCAGAAAAAACAGGATGCGCTGAAGCGACTTATGGTCATTAAGGAGTTTTTATATGATCACTCCAAAAAAGATGTGAATAAACCGGAATGGATGGTGATTTCTGTATTACCTGTTATTCCACCGGAACTTCGGCCGTTAGTTCCTCTTGAAGGTGGGAGATTTGCAGCCAGTGATCTTAATGATCTTTATCGAAGAATTATTATTCGTAATAATCGGTTGAAACAGCTAATGGATATAAAAGCACCGGATGTTATTCTTAGAAATGAAAAGCGAATGTTGCAGGAGGCTGTGGATGCTTTATTTGATAATAATCGAAGGAAAACTGCAATCAGGAGTGGGACACGCCGTCCTTTAAAATCTATTTCGGATATGTTACGAGGTAAACAAGGCCGATTTCGTCAAAATCTTTTAGGGAAACGAGTTGACTATTCAGGTCGGTCGGTAATTGTCGTAGGGCCTGAACTGAAGCTCCACGAATGTGGACTTCCTAAAAATATGGCTTTGGAACTGTTTAAACCACATATGTTCAGGGCTCTTATGGAGCGTGGGTACACGCAGACACCACGAAGTGCTAGGACCATGATAGAAAATCGCGAGTCAATTGTATATGAAGTGTTAGAATTTGTGGTAAAAGATCATCCAGTTCTTCTAAACCGAGCTCCCACCTTACATCGTTTGGGAATTCAGGCATTTCAACCTGTTCTTGTAGATGGAAAGGCAATTCGAGTCCATCCTCTTGTTTGTGCTGCATTTAATGCAGATTTTGATGGAGACCAGATGGCAGTTCATATTCCAATTTCTTTGCAGTCACAAATGGAAGCGCGAATATTAATGTTGTCAAGTCATAATATTCTTCATCCTGCAAATGGGAAACCAATTGCAATCCCTTCTCAGGACATGGTTTTAGGTTGCTATTATCTCACCCGTCCAAGGAAGGGTGAAAAAGGGGAAGGAAAGAGTTTTGGATCGTTCTCTGAAACACTCCTTGCCTATGAGAATAATTCAGCAGGGTTACATGCTATTGTACATGTACGTCACAAAGGCAAGTGGTATAAAGATACTACGGTTGGTAGAATAATTTTTAACTCCATTTTACCAGATGAAATGGAATATGTGGATGATATTATTACAAGTAAGAAATTGGGAATACTTGTCAATCAGATATTTTTAATAACCGGAAATAAGAAAACCGTCATATTTTTGGATGATTTAAAGAAACTTGGGTTTGAAATGTCGACAAAAAGTGGCAGTTCCATTTCTATTAGCGACATATTAATTCCTGGGAAAAAAGATGAAATAATTAACAATGCTTTTAAAGAAGTTGGTACAATACAAAATAAATTTGATAAACATATTCTGACGGATGGTGAACGATACAATAAAGTGATTGATGTATGGACTCATGCTACAAACCGTGTTGCAGCATCAATGATGGAAGATCTTGCAAAAGATAGAGATGGGTTTAATCCGGTGTTTATGATGGCAGATTCTGGTGCACGAGGAAGTCAAGACCAAATCAAGCAATTAGCAGGTATGCGGGGTCTCATGGCTAAGCCTAAAAAATCCATGACTGGAGAAAAAGGAGAGATTATTGAATCTCCTATTACTTCAAATTTCAAAGAAGGCCTTTCGGTTATGGAGTACTTTATATCAACCCATGGCGCTCGAAAAGGCCTTGCTGATACTGCTCTAAAAACAGCTGATGCAGGTTATCTTACACGACGACTAGTGGATGTTGCCCAAGATGTGGTTATTACTGTGCAAGATTGTAAAACAATAAATGGAATTCTCATCTCTGATTTAAAAGAGGGTGAGGAAATAATTGAACCTTTAGCAGATCGGGTTATGGGTCGAACTATTGTAGATGATCTTATTGTTGAGGGTAAGGTAATAATTTCAGAAGGAACAGTTCTGAATGAAAAGGAATCAAAAATATTTTCTGAACAAGGAATAAAAAACATTCGAATAAGATCTGTTTTGACTTGTGAAACACATAGAGGAGTTTGTGCGAAATGTTATGGCTGGAATCTTTCTACTCACAATCTAGTTAATATTGGCACAGCAGTTGGAATTCAAGCAGCTCAAAGCATTGGAGAGCCTGGGACTCAATTAACACTAAGGACTTTTCATATTGGTGGTACTGCGACTCGAATTATTGAGAAATCAGAAATGAAAATAAAAATTGGTGGCAGAGTAAAATTTTCTGATAATTATGATTCAGCTGATACAAAAGACGAGCTTGGGAAAAAAGTAACAAAATGTATGGTTCGACATGCGAAGATTTTTATTACAGATCCAAAGAAATCAAAAGACGAAATTAAGTCAGAGTATAACATTCCCTATGGTGCAAATGTGTTAGTTGGTGCAGGGGAAAATATAAAACCAAATACAACTCTTTTTCAGTGGGACCCTTATACAGACATAATCCTTGCTCAGCAGACAGGATATATTAAATTGAAAGATCTTTATGAGAAGGAAACCTATCAAGTAGAAGCGGTTGAAAGTGGTAAAAAACAAATGGTAATTGTGGAATCGAAGAATCGAAATTTGAGTCCTCATGTTGAAATTGTAAATAAAAAAGGTGAAACATTATCGGGAGGAACAATTTTACCCGTTAAAGCGACTTTGGTTGTATCGGAGGGGAATAAGGTTACACGAGGGCAAACAATAGTAAAAATTCAAAAGGATATTGGAAAAACCCGTGATATTACTGGGGGATTGCCCAGGGTGGCAGAATTATTTGAGGCAAGGATTCCGGCCAGTCCTTCTGTAGTGACTGAAATCAATGGAACTGTTAAATTTATGGGGATAAAGCGCGGTATTCGGAAAATACGGATTGAAGGTACTGACCAGGAATATAAGTCATATAATATTCCTTATGGCAAACATGTAATTGTACATGAAGGGGATTTCATCACAGCAGGAACTCCACTTTGTGAAGGTGCAACTTCTCCAGTTGATATTTTGAATATTTTGGGTGCTGATGCAGTGAGGGAATATCTCGTGAATGAAATACAAGAGGTATATCGTTTGCAAGGGGTAGGAATAAATGATAAACACATTGAAGTTATCGTTCGTCAAATGATGAAAAAAGTTTGTGTAACTGATTCAGGAGACAGTGATCTTCTTGAATCTGAGCGAGTGGATCGTTGGGACTTTTTTGAAGAAAATAACAGGCTTTCTCAAATGGCAGTAGTTACCAAACCTGGTGATTCAGACTTTGAAGAGGAAACTTTAATCGATAAAATGGAATTAAGGGAGATTAATAGTAAGTTGAAAGAAGAAGGTAAAACATCCGTTAAATCCCGGAAACCAAAACCGGCAATGTTTGAACCCCTGTTAATGGGTATTACTCGGGCATCACTAAATACAGAAAGTTTTTTATCTGCTGCCTCTTTTCAAGAAACGACACGGGTGTTGACAAATGCAGCTACTTCCGGGAAAACAGATTATCTTCGTGGCTTGAAGGAAAACGTTACAATAGGTCGACTTATTCCTGCTGGAACTGGTTTTCCGGAATTGCAAGATATTCTTGTTGGCAAGGATAAAGATCGATCGAAAGAGCCTGTTTTGGGGGTAGTAGAAAAAAGTGTTTAGGGAAAAAAATAAATTGACTCTTTTATATGTTATTGAATACCTTTATTAGCTTTAATTGAACTGCTATGCCGACGATAAACCAATTAGTAAAAAAAGGAAGAGCCCGAGTTTTTAAGAAAAACAAAACTCCGGCTTTAAAAGGGAATCCTCAGAAAAGAGGGGTGTGTACACGAGTCTATACTACAACTCCAAAAAAACCCAATTCTGCATTAAGAAAGGTTGCCCGCGTTCGATTGACCAATGGTATCGAAGTAGCGGCCTATATTCCTGGAGAGGGGCATAATCTTCAAGAACACTCCATTGTACTGATCGAAGGTGGCCGTGTAAAAGATCTTCCGGGGGTTCGTTATCATGTAATCCGAGGAGTCTTGGACACGTCAGGGGTTGCCGATCGGAAAACAAGCCGTTCCCGTTATGGGGCAAAAAATCCCAAGTCTTAATTATCATGAGAAGAAGAAGACCAGAAAAACGCAAAATTTTACCTGATCCCGTCTATAATGATTTGCAAATCGCAAAATTTGTTAATTATTTAATGAAGCGTGGTAAAAAAGGGATCGCAGAAAAAATATTTTATGGAGCAATGAATATTATCCAGAAAAAAACAAAAACAAAAGGATTTGAAGTATTCCATGAAGCTGTAGAAAACTCTTCTCCTTTATTAGAGGTTAAATCAAAGCGTATTGGTGGCGCTACATATCAGGTGCCAATTGAAATCCCTAAACATCGGCAGTATTTTTTAGCATCCCATTGGTTGATTGATTCTGCTAAAGGTCGTGGTGGAAAACCGATGGCAGAAAGGTTAGCAGCAGAGTTGATCTCTGCCGCTAACAATGAAGGCGGAGCTGTAAAGAAAAAAGATGATACTCACCGCATGGCAGAAGCGAACAAGGCATTTGCACATTTTGGACGGCCGAGGCGAGGAAGATAATGAAAAAGATATCTCTTGGACAAGTCCGTAATATTGGGATAATGGCTCACATTGATGCCGGTAAAACAACTCTAACAGAACGTGTGCTTTATTATACTGGTCGTACTCATCAAATAGGAGAAGTTCACGAGGGTGGGGCAACTATGGATTGGATGGATCTTGAGAAAGAGCGTGGTATTACAATTACTTCTGCTGCCACAACTGCCATCTGGGAAAACCATCGAATTAATATTATTGATACCCCTGGTCATGTAGATTTTACTATTGAAGTTGAACGTTCCTTGCGAGTGCTTGATGGGGCAATCGCTGTATTCTGTGCTGTTGGGGGTGTTGAACCCCAAAGTGAGACAGTCTGGCGACAGTCGGATAAATATGATGTCCCTCGAATTGCTTTTGTTAATAAAATGGACAGGGTTGGTGCAGATTTTTTTCATGTTATAGAGATGATGACATCCCGACTTAAAGCAAATCCACTACCGTTAACTCTTCCTATTGGTAGCGGTGAACTGTTTAATGGTATCATTGACCTTTTATCAATGAAAGCTATTCTTTATAATGAATCAAGTTTGGGGGTCCGGTTTGAATATAGAGACATTCCAAACGATTTACTGGAAGAGGCGAATAAGTGGAGGCATCATCTTATCGAAGAAACCGCTACTTATGACGAACATTTGATGGAAAAGTACCTTGCAGATGAAGAGATTTCTGCAAATGAAATTAAAGCAGCTGTGCGAAGAGGTTGTTTAGATAATACGTTCACCCCCACTTTTTGTGGGTCAGCATTTAAAAATAAAGGGATACAAAGATTGCTCGATGCTGTTATTGATTTTCTTCCCTCACCTTTGGATATACCCGCTGTAAATGGAATTGACCCAAAAAATTCGGATATTGAATTATCCAGAGAAGCAAATGAAAAAGCGCCATTTAGCGCTCTTGCTTTTAAAATCATGACTGATCCTTATGTAGGAAGGTTGACTTATTTAAGAGTGTATTCTGGTTTCCTAAAAAAAGGGTCCTATGTGTATAATCCCAATATTGGTAAACGTGAACGAATTAGTCGAATATTACAAATGCATGCGAACAAAAGAGAAGAATTGAATGAAGTCTCCGCAGGTCAAATAGTGGGAGTTGTTGGCCTGAAACGTGCTAATACGGGGCATACGTTATGCGATGAGAAATCCCCAATTATATTAGAGTCAATGGATTTTCCCGAACCGGTTATTGAGGTGTCCGTTGAACCAGTAAGTAAAACCGATCAAGATGTGCTTTCAAATGCATTAGTAAAGTTAAGTGAGGAAGATCCGACATTCCAGGTATCATTTAATGAAAAAACAGGACAGACGATCATTGCAGGTATGGGGGAGCTTCATCTCGAAATTCTAATTGCACGTCTTTTTAGAGAATTCAAAGTACAGGCGAATGTGGGAACTCCGCAAGTAGCTTATATTGAAGCAATCACCAAAGCTGTAGAAAAAATAGATAAAAAATTTGTAAAGCAATCTGGTGGCAGGGGTCAATTCGGTCATGTTGTTATAAATGTTCAGCCGAATGAATCAGGTAAGGGATATCATTTTGAGAATAAGATTGTAGGGGGTGCAATCCCTCGAGAATTTATCTCTTCTGTAGATCAAGGTATTCGTGAAGGTCTGAGTGGGGGTATTTTAGCAGGATATCCTCTTGAAGATATACGGGTAGAACTGGTTTATGGATCATACCATGATGTTGATTCATCTGAAATCGCTTTCAGGATAGCTGGATCAATGGCTATTAAAGATGCTTGCCGGAAAGCTGACCCTGTTCTGAAAGAACCGATAATGAGGGTTGAGGTTGTGACTCCTGAAGAATATCTTGGTGAAGTGATGGGAGATATAAATTCTCGAAGAGGTAAAGTTGATGGAATGAACCAACGGAAAGATGCTCAGACAATCAATGCGAGTGTACCTTTGAGCCAGATGTTTGGGTATGCAACCGACTTGCGATCCTTGACTCAGGGAAGAGCAGTATTTCATATGGAATTTTCATACCATCAACAGGTGCCACACGCTATTCAGGAAAATATTATAGAGCAAGTTCACGGAAGAGCATAAAGGAAATAATTAGGAGATTAACATGGCGAAGAAAAAATTTGAGAGAACAAAGCCTCATGTAAACATAGGCACAATAGGTCATGTAGATCATGGGAAGACAACATTAACAGC
>Ga0209445_1001376_pt1 | contig 13146 bp, 9 predicted proteins | sample MarorgKNORR_S2LV_4_FD_188223 | JGI IMG/M metagenome (GOLD analysis project Ga0209445, IMG submission 188223) | Marine microbial communities from the Southern Atlantic Ocean, analyzing organic carbon cycling - NADW_A/KNORR_S2/LV (SPAdes) (version 2) | ecosystem: Environmental > Aquatic > Marine >...
GCCGAGCTGGGCCTTTTGTCCAAGGCCGCGGAACTCCTGACGCCTTGGGTAGCAAATCTCCGCTTGGATAACGAGCTGCAAGGAAAGGCTAAAGAGTTGGCCGTCATCGACGAGATGGGGAAGGCACCAGGTTCTTTGGACGGACTGGAAAGGGTGTTTGGGCATATGGCTAAGGCGGTCAACGAGTTGATTCCATTTGACCATGCCACCGTGACCTGGATCGACCCGGCTGCCAGCGAACTCAGCGCTCTGCATTGGCCTGGTGGCGCTAGCAGGGCAGTGTACTTCAACAACGTCGATTGCCGCAGATTACAAACCTGTTTGCCGTTTGGTAATCAAGAGATAGGCGCTTTGTCTTTGACCCGTGAAGGCGGATCAGAGTTTACCGCCGAAGACTCTAGAGTTCTGGAACGGCTCGCCCTACTGGTTGCTCCGGTGGTCCAGAACGCGCGGTTTGCCATTCAAAGAGCGAAGGCGGGAGATGGACCGGCCCTACAAGTACAACGGTCAAAGAGGGCCGGCACCGTTCATGAGTTGCGGGCGCCGCTAACCGCTATTAAAGGCTACAGCAGCGCCTTGCTCCAGTCGGATGTTAGCTGGCCGCCGGAGATTTACCGGGAGTTCCTGGAAACTATCGATCGGGAAACCGACCGCTTGGACCACGTGGTTGGTGATTTGTTGCTAGCCGTCGATAGTCAGCCTAACCTGCTGAGTCTCAATCTTCAACACGCCAGTATCGACGTCCTGTTTGACCTGGCGCAAGCGGATTTGGAGTTAGTCGATTGGTCTAAGGCAGTAACGTTTCAATGCGAGCCTGGCTTACCCGTGGCGCTGGTGGATCCTACCCACCTGGTTCGGGCGCTGGGACACCTGATTCGCTGTGCAGCCGAGTGCACCCTGCCCGGAGAGGCGATCCAGGTTAAGGCTTGCCGGAGGCAAGGCGGGCCGGCCATCGTGATAGGGACTGTTAACCCAGTCCGGCCCGGAAAGGCCAGATCCAGGAGGCAACAGGCCCCTTCTTTGTACAAGGATGACCGCCCGGCCCGAATCTCTTTGGCTAAGAATCTTCGCGTGGTTGTTTCTAGAAATCTGCTTGATGCCCACGGCGCGAAGCGCCTGATCTTGCCTAAGAGACGGCCAACAGAGATATTCAGTTTCCCCCTTCCGATCTCCTAACCCGGCAGGGTCGAACTTGATTCGTCCCTGCCGAAACGTTTCCTCGGGATATCCTGAGATGTCGTTGTGTTAACATCTGTCGAGTTATTTCCATCTTGGGGGCCTTCATGCTCGTCAACTACCGGTTGAGTTCCAAGGAGTTAAGCGGTGTTCCCGGCGAGGCCGCCTGGGCCGAATCGATGGGATATGACGGCGTATCCAGCAGCGAAACCGCCCACGACCCTTTCCTGCCCCTGGCGCTGGCCGCCACCGCCACTTCGCGGGTGACTTTATCCACCAGCGTGGCTATAGCCTTCCCGCGCTCACCGATGGTGACCGCTCACACCAGCAGAGACATGCAGGACCTTTCTCAAGGCCGTTTCCGACTGGGCTTGGGGACTCAAGTCAAGGGCCACATCGAGCGCCGGTTTTCGACAACGTGGGAGGCGCCTGGGCCAAAACTGCGGGAGTACGTTCAGTCGCTGCGGCATATCTGGGACTGCTGGGCAAATGGGGGCAAACTGGACTTTCAAGGGAAGTATTATCAGTTCTCCCTGATGACGCCCTTCTTCAACCCGGGCCCCAGCCTTTATAAAGCCCCGGAGGTCTTCACTGGGGCCGTGAATGCTTACAACTGCCAAGTGGCCGGCGAAGTTTGCGACGGTCTGATGCTGCACAGCCTTACTTCGGCTGAGTACGTGCGCAACGTCGTTCGCCCCGGTCTGGAAAAAGGAGCCGGGAAGGCCGGCCGTGCCGGGCCGCCAGCCCGGCTAACCGGTAGCGGGTTCATCATCACTGGGCCGAACCAAAGTAGCATCCGGGCCGCCACTGCCGAAGTGCGCCGCCGTATCGCTTTCTACGCCTCCACCAGGACCTACTTCCCGGTATTGGAAGCCCACGGGTTCGAGGAGATCGGGGTCCAACTGCACCAGATGTCCCTTAAGGGTGAATGGGCGGAGATGGGCGAACTGGTAAGCGACGAAATGGTGGACGCTTTCGCCGTGATCGGCGAGTACGACGAGATAGCCGGAAGGTTCCTGGAAAGGTACGGAGACTTATTGGACGACGTTAACTTCTCACCCTCGACCGATGGACCCATAGAAGAAGTCCAATTACGCCGAATCATCCAGCAACTCCAGGACGGCGCCTAACGGCCTTCTCCTGACGGCTGAAAGCTGATAGCCGACAGCTAAGTTAACAACTCAGATACTGCCAATCCCTGGACCCTATTTCAAACCGGATGCGGCGGAACCCTTCGGCGTATGGAAGGCCGGCCCTCTCCCCACTGCGGCTCGCTCCATTGGTCACCCGCTCAAGCCGGCCTTCCACGGGGCCGCGCATCTGGCTGGCGTGTTTGGTCAGAGAGTCGGCCTTCATCTGCAGGTACTCCGAGACATCCACGAAAACGTTAGGGTCTTCGCTGCCCCATAAATAAACTTCGGTGACGCGATGTGGCTCCAACCCTTCTTTGGTAATCTGTTCCGGAAAGTGCCGTTCGTTCCAAGCGTAAGTGAACGCCGAATCCACGGCCACCTGGCCGCTCATCCGATGGTCACGGTGGGTGTGGCTGATGCTACGGTAGGGGTCGATCGCCATGATGATGTCCGGCTTGTACATCCGGATGGCCCGTACCACCTGGCTGCGAAACAGGATGGTGTCTTCCAGGCCGCCGTCGGGATAAGAGAGGAAAACTACGTTCGCGGCCCCCATAACATCGGAGGCTTCCTGCTGCTCCCGCTCCCGGGTCGCCGCCAACAACTCCGGTGTCATGTCCCGGTCAGAGGTGCCTTTGTCGCCGTTGGTGCAGAGGACTACCACTGCCTCCGTCCCGGATTCATGGATCCACTTTGATAGGGTGCCACCGCAGCCCCCCTCACAATCGTCAGGATGTGGGGTGACTGCCAGGGCCCGTCTAGGCCCTTCGTTTATGATTTCCATGTAGCTATTGATCCTTCCTTACCTAGAAAATTAGCCGCTTTGACGGCATTTATTGTTTATAGGCGCGAACCCTTGATAGCCCCTAAAGGTGGAACACCACCATCTTCAACTCGGTCATCTCGTGTACGGCGTAGGATGGGCCTTCTTTGCCCATGCCGCTGTCCTTCAGACCTCCGTAGGGCATCAGGTCGGCCCGCCACTGGGGCGAGGAGTTGATGTGCAGGTTGCCAGATTGGACTTCCCGGGCGAACCGCATCGCCCAATCGATGTTTTGGGTAAAGATGCCGGCGGACAGGCCGAAGCGGGAGTCGTTGGCCATGGAGAGGGCATCATCGATGTCGTCGAAGGAGCTTACGGCCACGGCCGGGCCGAACAGCTCTTCCCGTGAAACCTTCATGTCGGGCTTGGTGTCCACCACCACGGTCGGCGCGTGCATGGTGCCCTCGTGGTCGCCGCCCACCAGGACCCGGGCTCCCTGGCCCACAGCCTCGCTGATCCACTGGCCCACCCGGTCGGCGTCGGAGGCCCGGATCATGGGCCCCATTCGCACCGAATCGTCCAGGGGGTTACCGGTGTTGAAAGCTTCGGTGGCCGGGGCCAAGGCGTCCAAGAAGTCAGCGTAGATGCGCCGGTCGGCCAGCACCCGTTGGGTGGATATGCATACCTGTCCCGCATTGGCGAAGCCGCTGGCTACGGTGGCGGCGGCAACTTTCTCGATATCGGCGTCGGACATGATTATCAGCGGGCTGTTGGAACCCAGCTCCATGGTCACCCGTTTTATGCCGGCGTTACGGCAGATGCGGTCGCCCACTTCCATGCTGCCGGTAAAGGTGATTTTACGGATTCGAGGATCGCCGGTAAGGGTGTCTCCAATCTCCCCTCCGGGCCCGGTGACGCACTGGATGGCTTCCTCGGGAAGTCCCGCTTCCAGGAGGATCTCCGTTAGCTTTAGAGCCGACAGGGGTGTATCCCCGGCGGGTTTCAGCACCACGGCGTTGCCGGCGGCGATGGCCGGTCCAACCTTGTGGCACACCAGATTCAACGGGAAGTTAAAGGGGGCGATGGCGGCCACCACTCCCACCGGGACCCTGATAGTGAAACCGAACTGATTGACGTTGCCCGGCGCGGCGTCCAAGGGGACCGTCTCGCCATGAAGGCGCTTGGCTTCTTCGGCGGAACCGGTGATGGTTTGAATGGCCCGCTGCACCTCACCACGGCCTTCCGCGATCACTTTTCCTTCTTCCTTGGTGATGGTCTGCCCCAGGTCTTCCGCTCGCTCCGCCATGATATCGGCGGTGCGGCGCAGGATGCTGTAGCGTTCGAAGGACGTCAGCTTTCCCATGGCTACGGCCCCGCGCACGGCGCTTGTGACGGCCAGTTCCACGTCGGCGGCGGTCCCCCGGGGCACCGTGTCCAGCAACGATTGGTCGAAGGGATTGAAGACCGGGATGGTTTCCGCTTTATCGATCCATTGCCCGTTGATGTACATTTTCATGGTTCTCGCCTCTCATCGATTAATTTCCAGAGGATGGACATTGTGGAAAAATGCCATCGACACGCGGTGAAACATCCGGCGATCTGCCGGTGAGTTTTCGGGCGCTTCGGCGTTCCGAGATGTGGGAAGGCAATCCATGGCCGAAGCTAGAACTACGTTGTAAGCATAGTACCAGCGTCGGTGGGCCGCAACCCGCAGTACGAACGAGGGAGGCCCTGGCAGCTACTCGCCCAGGATAGTTGTGCGGCCTAGAATGGTAACCATGTAGTGCCCGGAACGGCCGGGTACCCGCTCCAACCACCGGAACTTGCTTCGGGCGGCGTTGCGCAAGGTTTGGGTGAAACTGTGGGGTATCAGCCAGCCCACCCGGTCGAACAGGCTTGCCAGATCGTCGGCATCCACACTATCCATCTGAAGGAACTGGGCCGCGCCTTCCGCGGCGACCACCACTTTCCGCATGTCGCCCAGGGGATTGATCGACTGACAGAACTGTACGAAAGCGTTTACCGCCGCTGCGGAGCGGGCCTCTTGCTGGGCCTTTGCGCGGCCGACCGTGCCGGACTCTGGAGGATGTCCGGGAGGAGGTTGAATGACCTCTTCGGCGACGGGTGTTTGGCCGGACTGATTCACGACATCATCGCCGTCCACCGGTGCTGGAGCAGTTTCCTGAGGAGCCGGGGTTTCAACATTTCCGTTGCGGCTTGAGGAATCGTCTACACTACTACTCTTTTCCGTGTCCAACGCTTGCGAGGTGGCGCCGTTGGCCGCCGTGCCGGTTTCGGTGGAAGAATGCATTAAGTCCCTGGACAGACCGCGCAGCATCCCTACTATTTCCTGAAGTTCGGCTTGGTCCTGAGACTCAACGGTTATCTGCGCGTTGCTTGGGAGAGAAATGGAAACCTTTACCATAATGCATTACCTGGCTGTGAATACCACCCCACCAGGTAATACTAACCGACCGCAGTCTGGTAATCAACCGGATGGCGGTAGAAGTGTATAACCGCATTGGAATAGAACCATGTGTGATAAGTTACCGTTGCGGCTTGAGGTGTAACGGTTTGGGTTAGAGTAATCGATCTTGAGACTCCAACCGGGACTGGGACATTTTCCCTTCGGCTGGGGCCTAGCGCAACGGCTTACAGGCTTTGTTTTAGGAGGATTGCCAGCGAGCGGGTGAGGCCGGGGACCGCCGCTATTTCATCCAACGATGCTTGCTTGATACCGCTGACCGAGCCGAACCGGCGCAGCAACATTCGCTTCCGCTTTGGGCCGATGCCGGTTACCAAGTCGATGGGAGATTTCAGGCTGCTCTTGCTGCGCAGGTTCCGGTGATAGGTTATAGCGAAGCGGTGTGCTTCGTCGCGGATGCGCTGCACCAGATACAACGCTTGAGAATTCCGGGCCAAGACGATGGGCTCGGGGGTATGAGGTACGTACAGCCACTCATTTTCTTTGGCCAAAGACGCCAGTGGAACGTTGTCCAGTCCCATCTCAAGGAACACTTCCAGGGCGGCCGAAAGCTGCCCTTTGCCGCCGTCGATCAACACCAGGTCGGGGAAGATGCCCCAACTGGCGTCCTTACTATTGGTACCGTTGTCCTCCGGCCGATTCCCTTTGGCCCGCGCGTCGGCCATCCTTTTGAACCGGCGTCTTAGCACCTCCCGCATGCTCTCGAAATCGTCCACGCCTTCCACGGTCTTTATCTTGAAACGGCGATACTCGGAAGACTTGGGCTTGCCATCCTCGAAAACGGCCATGCTGGCCACGGTGTTGGTGCCCTGAATATGGGATATGTCGTAGCATTCCATGCGGCGCAAGTCGGTGGGCAAGCTCAACTCTTCTTGGAGCTCGGCCATGGCGCCGTGTATAACGTCCGTGTTGTCCAGCCACCTTACCCGGTGGTGCTCCAATCCCTGGCGGGCATTCTCCGCAACCATGTCAATCAGCTTTTTGTGCTGACCTCGTTGGGGTAGGACCAAACGGACGGCACCGCCTCTCAAGTCTCGCAGCCAATCGCCGATCAATTCTTCCTCTTCCAACGGGTGTTGTAGCAGGATGCGGGGTGGAATGGCCGAGGCCGATTGATAGAACTGCTTGATAAACTGGCCCATCACCAGCCCGGGAAGCTCGTCCTGGGCGCCGTCCATAAAGAAGTGGTCCCGGCCGACGAGCTTGTTGTGCCGAATAAAGAACACCTCGACCCATGTATCTGAGTCGCTCTGGGTGAATGCGATGACGTCCATGTCGCTGATGGGGTTGGCGTCAACCTTAATCTGCTGCTCATCGGCGACCTTCTGGACGCTGCGCATCCGGTCCCGGAGAACGGCGGCTCTCTCGAACTCCAGTTCCTCCGACGCTTTCTCCATGTTGGTTCGCAAGTCGGTGGTTACCGCTTCTGTATCGCCTTCCATGAACAGCGTGACCTGATTGATCACTTTGGCGTAATCTTCCTTGCTGGCCAGCCCGGTACAAGGAGCGACACACCGGTTGATGTAGTATTCCAAGCAAGGGCGCACATCTTTCCCAGTGATGGCCTTGGTGCAAGACCGGTAGGGGAACAGCCTCTTTATCAGGTCCATGGTCTGGCGAACGGTACCGGCGGTGGCGAAGGGGCCGAAGTACCGGCCGCCATCTTTGGCGACCTTACGGGTGATGTAGACCTTGGGGAAATCCTCGGCAAGGTCAATCTTCAGGTAAGGGTAAGTCTTATCGTCTTTAAGCCGGGCGTTGTAACGGGGTTTGTGGCGCTTGATCAGGGTGTTTTCAAGGATCAGCGCCTCGGCCTCGGTGTCGGTGACGATGCACTCGAAGTCGTCCAACTGGCCGAGCATCCGGCGAATCTTGTTGGGCAGATTGGCGGGCGAGCCGAAGTAGTTGCGGAGGCGGTTGCTGAGGACGCTGGCCTTCCCCACATATAGAACGTTGCCCCGGACGTCTTTCATGATGTAAACACCAGGACGGTTCGGGGCGTTACGCAAGCGCCGTTCGAACAATGAAAGAGCCATTACTTCTACACGGTGATTCCTAAGACGATGATAATCACCAATACCACACTAGCCATTATTAGAATACGACGCAACTCGGCACCAACGTAGCTGGCCGAGGCGACATGTTCCCGTCGAAGGCGGCCTGGGCCTGCGGGGCGAGGCGCGCGGGCGGCCGAGGTTGCCGTGCCGGAAGGCGCAGCCGCAGTGGTCTCGGAGGGATTCACGACACCATTGGCCTGACTGGTAGTTTCTTCGGCGGAATGGTGATCTTCGGTGGCCGCCGTCGCTTCAACGGCAGGGATCCCGCTGGGACCACGTTGCTGCCTTTTTCTTCGGTTGAGTTGTGCCTGGCGAGACGCCACTCGGCGAGCTTTACCCGGCATGGGAATCTACCTCCTGATGTCCGTCACGCCCATGTCAGGAGCGGGAGTGTCTGAGCGAATCTCGACCAACCCGGTTCCTGGGCAGACAATTTTACTATAACAGCAATTGGCCGAATTGGGCAGTGGGCCTCGCAGTTTGGAGAGAACCTGCGGTTGCTCAAGGCGACCCATATCGCCCAACCTGGTAGGGGCAGGTTTCAAACCTGCCCCTAATTGCAACGACATTCCGTGTTCGACTTAGGCCCTGGGATGGCTCTTTTCGTATTCCCGATGCAGATAGCCATCGGTGAGATGGGTATACACCTGGGTGGTGGAGATACTTGAATGCCCCAATAACTCCTGAACGTGGCGCAACGAGGCCCCGTTCTGCAATAGATGGGTGGCGAAGCTGTGCCGCAGGGTATGCGGAGTGATCCGCTGGGAGAGATGCGCTTTTTCCCCGTAGGATTTCATTATGTTCCACACCCATTGCCGGGTCAGCCGTTGACCGCGGTGATTGATGAACAAGGCTGTCTGGCTTTTCTCGGTTCCTAGCAATCCCGGACGCGACTTGTGCAGGTAGCTTTTAATCTCGGCCAGGGCCTTTGGGTACATGTATACGATGCGCTCCTTGGAGCCCTTGCCCCAGCAGCGGATGTAGGAATCGTTGAGGTCCACATTCTGCAGATTCAGCGACACCAACTCGCCAACGCGGAGTCCCGTGGCATAGAGCAGTTCCAGGATGGCGGCGTCGCGGCGTCCCTCGTTGCTTCCAGAGCGGGACGCCATGTCCAGAAGTCTGACAACCTCGTCTTGGGAGAGTGCTTTGGGCAAAGACCTTCCCACCCGTGGGGAGCTCAGCGACTGGGTCGGGTCTTCGGTTACCGTGCCGCTTTCGGTCAAAAACCCGAAGAAGGACTTAAGAGCGGCAACCTTTCGGGCGGTAGTGGTGTCGCGGTATCCTTTGTTGCCTCGCAGGTCGCTGATGTACTTGTTCAGCATTTCCAGGTCCACCAACCGCCAGGGACTGCTCCCGTTTATTTCGGTTTTGTTGTGGTCCTGGAAGAATTGATAGAACTGGCCCAGGTCGTTGCGGTAGGCTTCGGAGGTGTTGCGGGAAAAACCTTTTTCGACAATGAGGTGCTGAAGAAACGAGTTTATAGACTGTTCCATATGATCGAATCCTTTCGCTATAACGAATTCCTTCGCTATTAGCAGATAAAGATGGGATGGCGGTTGAACGCCATGCCAATATCGTTGAATGTTACCAGAGCAGCCGGGGATGTTATGTGTGCTAATTCAACCGGTTATGTCGATTATTTGAAGTTTTCCCAAATAAAATCCCCCTCGTCGTAATGTCAAAATCGACGAGGGGGATGCGGGAGTCTGAGGCAACCCGAGTATTGATCAGCCGGTGCCAAGCACCACTGTGCCGGTGGAGGACAGAGAGCCTCCGGTACCGTTGACCAAGGATATCTGAGGATTTTGATCGGCAGACCCTTTCCGGTATACTTGCCGTTCGCCGGCCTCGCCGCGAAGTTGGCGTACCGCCTCGACCAAGAGGAAGCTGCCGTACATTCCCGGATGAGAATAGGACAATCCGCCGCCGTTGGTGTTCAGGGGGAAGTCCCCGCCGGGCGCGGTGCGTTGGCCGGCAACGAAGTCCGCTACCTCTCCCCGGCCGCAAAAACCCAGGGATTCCAGCGTCAGCATGACCGTATAGGTGAATGAATCGTAAATCATCGTCAGGTCGATGTCGTCGTGGCTGATGCCCGCTTGGGCCATTGCTTTGGGGCCGGTCTCCCGCGCGATCAGGGACGTGAGGGATGGCATCATGCTGATCAGGTTGTGGTCATGACCCTCTCCGGCGCCCAAAACCCAAACTGGTTCCTTGCGGCAAGCCCGGGCTCGCTCCGCAGTGGTCACGATGATGGACGCTCCGGAGTCGGTGACCAGGCAGCAGTCGAACAAGTGGAAAGGCCACGCCACGTATCGGGAGTCGTGGTAGTCTTCGAATGTCATCGGGGTGTCGTGCATCGCCGCCTTGGGATTTAGGTTCGCCCACTTTCTAGTGGAAACAGCGATCTCCGCCATGGCCTGTCTGGCGCGGTCTTCGCCGTATTCGTGCATGTACCTTGAGCAAGCCAGTGCGTAATTGATGGGCTGCCCAACCATGCCGTAAGGCGCTTCGTATTGAGCGACCGGAAGGTTCGGGTCGCCGGGGACCCGGCCCCGGGTGGACCGCCCCGCTTGTCCGTGGGTGATGAGCGCTACTTCGCAATAACCGGCTTTGATGGCGGCTATGGCGTGGGCGACGTGAATCACAAAGGACGAACCACCAACGGAAGTGTTGTCGGTAAATCTGGGTTGGATCCCCAGGTACTCGGAGGTGGCCATCGTGGAAAATCCGGCGGTGAAAACGCCGTCCACGTCATTCTTGGAGAGTCCGGCGTCCGCCAGGGCATTGTGGGCCGCTTCCGCATGGTGCTGCAGCGACGATTTATTAGGGACCGTACCCATCTCGTCGGACTCGGCCACTCCAACGATGGCGATATCGCGCTCTCTGGAACCGCTTGATGTCATTCCTTTTTCCTCTCTTACCGGGATTCCCGGTGCCGGTTTGCCGTCGGGCTCACGAATAGCCCGGCGTCTGCGGCAAGCTGAAATTCTGACTCAGGTCGCTATAGCACCCAGCTTCAACTTGGCCTCATTCAGCAGCCTGAATGATGTTACACCAACCAACCTGACAGGACAACCGGTTGCTTTACGAGGTGGCGACAATCGTCCTTGAGGCGACGGACTCCACGGAGATTGACGGCGCTTCGGCATGGTAAAATATAAACAGAATCCGGCCTGGCCATTCCGTAAAAGCCGGTGGGCTGCTCGGAGGGATTATGCCTCTTAATTTCTGGATGGTGGTTTGCAATGCCGAGAACTTCCGGATAACGCAGGAGCGTGGGTTCAACCTTTTGGGTTTGAAGCCACAGCACCGGCGCAAGGTTCAACGTATCGGAAACGGCGACCGCATACTCTATTACGTCACTCATAAGCGGAAATTCACCGCCACGGTGACGGCCACCACCTCTTTCTTCGAGGACGACACGCCCATCTGGGAAAACGAGGGCGGCGCGAATTGGCCATTCCGGATCGAGATTAAACCTGAAATCGTTCTGGACGACTCCCAATACATCGACGCCAACCTGCTGGCGCCCCGATTGGACTACGTGAAGCGGTGGACGCCGGAAAATTGGTATATGGCCTTCCAGGGGAATCTTCACCTGTTGCCCAAGGCCGATTTTCTTTTGATCGAAGAAGAGATGAAGAAGCTGAAGTTCGGGAAGGACTACAAGCCGACGGCGGCTCTCCAACCTCCTTCGGGCAACCGCAAGAGAAAATCGGGTTCAAGGAGACACGGAGGCAGGGGTGGGGGGCAAAGGCCGATGCCGGAGGCCCAAGGCGCCTCAGCCCAGGCGCCCACGGGACGTGGAGAAACGGCGGCCCCAAGCGCCCCGGTCCAGCCGCCTGCTGGGGCTCAGTCGGCCCAAGGTGGCGCAGCACAGGCGCCTACTGGTCCCAGTGCGCCCGCATCCCCTGGGACTGCTCCCGATGGGTAGACACTTTAACGCCGGGATCATCCGAACGGGAATGTAAACTCGCCCCTGTTGTGCCTTAAGCTTAGATGTCTTCGATGGCCGAGACACAATCCCGGCCGGCCGCATCGGACAGGGTAGCCTGGATCTCCTCCAAGACCATCGGGTCCACCTCTTTAAACCGGATGGCGTTCAACGCTTCTCGTGCGTCAACGGTTCCGATCTGCCCCAAAGCCCAGGCGGCGTGGCCCCTAACCAACGGCGAAATGTGAGATAAGGCGTCATTCAAGGCCGGGACCGCTGAGGGGTCTCCCAGGTTTCCCAAGGCGACACAGGCGTTCCTTTGCAGGCCCTCTCGCTTGGCGCGTAGTATCGGGCTCTCCTTGAATCTTTGCCGAAATTCCTCCTCGGTTATCTGGAGCAGATTAACCAGATCTAGGGTGTCCAATTTTGTTTCATGCGAGTCTCCCCTGGTCCCCTGCTTCCACATGGCTGAGTCTCCGGTGAGGGCATTCCGGTTCACTGGGCAGACATCTTGGCAAATGTCGCAGCCGAAGACCCAATCCAGCATCTTGGGCCGCAGTTCCCGAGGTATGGGGCCCCGATGTTCAATGGTCAGGTAGGATATGCACCGGGTGTTGTCGATGACGTAAGGAGCCACGATGGCTCCAGTGGGACAAGCGTCGATGCACCGGACGCAGGAACCGCAGGTCTTTTTAAGAGGCGGATCCGGTTCTAACGCCAGATCGGTTATGACCTGGCCCAGGAATATCCATGAGCCGTGGCTTGGAGTGAGGATGTTAGTGTTTTTGCCGAACCAACCCAGGCCCGAGCGGGCGGCCGCCGCCCGGTCCAGCATGGGGCCGTCGTCCACATACCATCGAGCGGATATCGGGGTGTCCAGGCGGGAAGTTAAGCAACGAACGTAGTCACGCATCCGGGTCTTCATAACCTTATGGTAGTCCTGGAGCCGGGCGTACTGTGCCACCTTCCCCGCCAATCGGGGAGCGGGATCATCGGAAAGAGCCGGGCGATAGTAGCTGAGGCCCAAACATATGATGGAGCGAGCGCCCGGTAAAAGCTCTTGCGGGCTGGTCCCCCGCATGACGCGAGCCTGGTGATACCAGGGCAGACCGTCCATCAAGCCGTCACGCAGGCGCTCCAGAGCTATTTCCCGGTCTTGGACGAAATCGTCAGTCGAGGTGACACGCACCAGGTCGAACCCCAGTTCCAGGGCGTAGCCGGTGACGGTTTGTTTTGATGTGTTCACGGATGCACTGGATACATTATGGCACTGGCGGTTATCCGGCGCACCTACATTCGTCAGGCTAGTCGCGGTTAATTTGGGACACGAATCGCGTAGACATCCCAACCGGATTCTGGATCGGCGTCATCAAGCCGCTGGTAGGCCAATTCCTTGCCGTCTGGTGACCAGGATGGCCGGTCTTCGTCAACACTTTCGGTAGCTGTTACTTGTCGCAGATCTGGCCCATCTGTCTTCACCATGTGTAGGTCTGCCTTTGTCCCGATACCTTTCCTGACCGAGAAGGCGACCCATTTGCCGCTGGGAGACACGTCCGGATAGTGGTTCAGTGCGCCATTGTTCTCGCCGGTCGTCG
>Ga0209445_1001378_pt1 | contig 13133 bp, 9 predicted proteins | sample MarorgKNORR_S2LV_4_FD_188223 | JGI IMG/M metagenome (GOLD analysis project Ga0209445, IMG submission 188223) | Marine microbial communities from the Southern Atlantic Ocean, analyzing organic carbon cycling - NADW_A/KNORR_S2/LV (SPAdes) (version 2) | ecosystem: Environmental > Aquatic > Marine >...
TCGATCTCTGTTTCACTGATCACAAGCGGAGGCGCCAGAGCAACAATGTCTGCCGTGGCGCGAACCAAAAGACCTCGATCAAACGCCTCGCGAAATACCGCCATCGCTCGTTCGGTCGGCGCGCCATCTCGCGGCCGCAATTCCACCGCACCCGCGAGACCAAAATTACGCACGTCGATCACGTTCGGCTTATCGGCGAGCGCATGTAATCCTGCTTCCCAAATGGTTTCGAGCCCGCGAACGTGCTCAAACAAGCTCTCGTTTTCATAAACGTCCAATGCCGCGTGAGCTGCCGCAGCAGCAAGAGGATGACCTGAATACGTGTAGCCATGAAAAAACTCGATCGCCGTGGGTGGTCCCTTCATAAAGACTTCTCGAATTTTCTCCTGCACTACCACCGCTCCCATAGGCACCGCGCCACTGGTTAGTCCCTTAGCGGTACACATGATGTCAGGGACAACACCTAGTCTCTCTGATGCCGAAGCCCAACCCAACCGTCCGAATGCGGTAATCACCTCATCGAAGATGAGCAAGATCCCATGCGCTTCGGTGATTTCACGAAGTCGCTCCAGATAACCAATGGGGGGTACCAATACACCGCCCGAGCCAGCGAACGGTTCGACAATGACTGCCGCGATGGTGCTCGCGTGGTTGCTCGCTATAACGCGTTCAAGATCATTCGCGAGATGGGCTCCCCAGGCGGGTTGGCCTTTGCTAAATGCCTGATGCTCTAAATCGTAGGTTTCCGGAAGATGGAACACACCCGGAAGCATCGGCCCAGCCGCAATACGGTTGTTGCCGATGCCGCCGACACTCGTCCCACCAAATCCAGAACCGTGATACCCCCGTTGCCGTCCCACCAAACGGGTCCGTTGGGCTTCCCCACGGGCATGGTGATAGCCCAGCGCTATCTTGAGCGCGGTATCAACGGATTCTGATCCCGAGTTAGTAAAGAAAACGGCCTCCATGCCGTCCGGCATCATGTTCGCCAGCCGTTCGGCAAGCCGAAAAATTTCTGGATGACCCATTTGAAAAGCTGGAGAATAATCGAGCGTGCCCGCCGCCTGACGAATGGCTTCAACGATGTGAGGATGACAATGACCCGCGTTGCAGCACCAGAGCCCCGACATCCCATCCATAATTTGGCGATCGTCTACTGTGGTGTAGTACATACCTTGAGCGCTTTTCATGAGCCGGGGTTCGTTCTTGAAAGCCCGGTTACCCGTAAACGGCATCCAGTAAGCAGCGAGGTCCAACTCGTTATGTAGAAGGTTTTTTATGTCCATCCTGCGCTACTCGATAAAACGACCACGGTGGAATCTTCTTACCAAAGACCGTGGCCATATCATATTTTCGTCGATAAGCGGTACTGACCGCACGGTACATCGCCTCGTCGTCCAACCTTGTTATAGTCACGTCATAGATCTTACTCTCGATACGAATCCTGGCACGAGGATCTCGTAAAATATTGATTTCCCAATACTTTTTTTCTTCGCCGTAAGACCCGATATAAAGATCACTAGCATCACGCACGCACCAAATGGTGGTGGAATGCGGAATGCCATACCAGGGGCGGGTTTCAATAAATACTTCGTCAATTTCATCGGTGAATTGCCAATTCTCGACGGGCGAAGATACTTCCTCACCGCTAAGCCAAAGTCCCGGCCTAACGTCCTTGGGTTCACACCCGACAGCGAGCACGCTAAGGGTGAGCAATACGAGCGACAGACGAATTGCTATTGGAATTTGAGCTTCGAGAATCGGAGATTGGATCTTCACGGGCGACCAATGCCATGACACAAACTCATCCTAGGTTCGGCGGTTTATACCGTCTCACAACGATCGAATCACCACTACGGATCTTCCCAGGCACGTCGACGACCCCTACTACCCCGCGCTTCCGTTTTGCTTCGATCAGAAATTGCCGACGCGCAAGCGATTTGCCTGCGTGCGCCGTATAAAGTCCCACAATCTTATCCGCCATGTCGGTACAAGGTGGGTTGAAGTCTTCAACAACCAAGACTGCACCTGAAGGAAACATCAGCTTGGATCCCTTCGGCAGTCTGGAAAAATCTTTAATCCCTTCAACAAAGACGTTTACGCCAAGATCGCCAGGCGACAACGGCTGATCCAGATTCAACGCCTCCTGAATCTCGCGCACTTCCTCTTGCGACATTCCGGTCCACTGACGATTGTTTCTCCGCACTGTTCCCGTTGGCTCGGTGTCGCCTTGATAACACACTCGACTAAATCCGCGATGTTTGTCACCAACAAATCCTTCAAGATCCGCCATGACGAATTCTTGAACCTGCTTTGCCATGTCGTCGCCGGCTCCAATCGATACTGAGATCAACTTCGCTTTTTGGTCCTTCATCCGGATTGTGCCGGGCACCGACTGCTCATGTTTTGATAATTGTAGCTTTCGAACATCTATATTTATTCCGAGCCTAGACGCTTGGATAACATCGCTCATCGAATCATTGCGGAGATCGTATACCGTTCACGATCCGTACGTTGATTGTTTCGTCTAAGGCGTTTATTACCCACTACCAAGATCAAACCAAACATGTGCTTGTCCGGTGCCAGCGGCGTTTTCATCATTAGACATCATGCGGCCTCGAGCTCGGCAATCACGACCGCCTAGCGCTCCTGACATCATCAGGTAGTGACCAAAAATACCTTCCGGTTCGAAGCGGAGATACACCGGCAGCCTCGTTCTACACGCAAATTATTTAGGATTCTAGAGCTTAAGGTCGTGCCTTGGAGCCCACCCGTTCATTGACGCTCAGAGTCGGAGCGTGTATCACCAGCGAATGAAGATTCAACTGGTAGACGAGATTCGCGGAAATCTTCCGCTCGACGATGATCATCCATATCGGACGGGTCCGTGGAAGCCGAACGCACGCGAGTTCGACGCCTACGATTTAGACGTGATCGGCGAATTGCCCCTCGACCTCAATGGCGTCTATTTGAGGAACACGGAAAACCCGGTGCACGGAGCAATCGGACGTTACCATCCGTTTGATGGCGACGGCATGTTGCACTCCATCTCGTTCGACTCGGGAAAGGTTGAATATCACAATCGCTATATTCGAACCGATGGATTTAACGCCGAGCTCGAATCGGGAACGCCGCTTTGGGCTGGCTTAATGGAAAATCCCCAGAAGTCAAAACGCCAGGGCTGGGGTGCCCGAACAGGCCTAAAAGACTCGTCGAGTACAGACGTGGTCGTCCACCGAGGTCGTGCCGCGACGAGTTTTTACCAATGCGGCGATATCTACGAGCTTGACCCCAAAACGCTCCATCAATTGGGCAAGGCGTCCTGGACAAAAGACGTCACCCCAGGTTGGGGAGTTTCGGCACACACGAAAGTCGATCCTTCATCCGGCGAGATGCTGTTTTTCAATTACTCAAAACAGAAACCGTACATGCACTATGGCGTTGTCGATTGTCACGGAAAACTTGTGCATTACGTTCCAATCGAGTTGCCGGGGCCTCGACTGCCGCACGACATGGCGTTCACGGCAAACTATGCAATCTTGAACGATATGCCGCTTTTCTGGGACCCTGAAGCCCTCAGTCACGGCGCACACGCTGTCCGTTTTTTCAGAGATATACCCAGCCGCTTCGCAGTTATTCCGCGACGTGGGCAAGCAAGCGATATCCGGTGGTTTGAAGCAGAACCAACCTACGTCCTGCACTGGATCAATGCGTATGAAGAAGGCGACGAAGTCATTCTCGACGGATACCGCCAGGACCCATCGAAAGCCGCCAGCGTCGACTTACCTGAAAATCTGATCCCATATCGAATGTTGGATATTCATTCCATCGGGGCCCGGGCATATCGGTGGCGGTTCAATATGCAAACCGGTTCCGTCTCCGAACAACCTCTCGACGACGCGATTTCAGAATTCGGCATGATCAATCCAGATTTTGCGGGTAAGCCATACCAGTATGTATGGGAGATGAGCACCAAACCCGGATGGTTCCTTTTCAACGGCATCACGCGCCTCAACGTGAAAACGGGCGAACGCCAAGGCTATGAGTTTCGATCGGGGGTTTACGCCAGCGAAAGCCCGGTGGTACCGGCACGCAAAAACGATCGTGAAGACGGTGGTTACGTCGTCACAATAATCTCAGACACTAACGAAGATTCCTCGAGCTGCCTGGTATTTAACGCCGATGACCTACTAAGCGGCCCCGTTGCGTCGATCAAATTGCCGGAGCGAATATGTGTCGGTACCCACAGTTATTGGGAAAACTCCTAAATCAGCTCTAGTCAATCAGCGGCCTGATCAGCAACCGCCGCACATTCCTTTACCTACCTCACTAGTAGTCACAACGTTTCACCCACCGTTAATCCTTCGCTGTTTGACATCGTCTTCCTGGCTAGGGAGACAGCACGAATCCCTCATAATTCTTCGACGCAATGTCGTCGCATTTTTTCCGATAGGTTCCGACGCCCCCCACATAGGGCATGAATATTCGGGGTTTACCCGGAATATTTGCGCCCAAGTACCACGAATTACAACTCGGTGCGGTAAACATCGTACCCTTGGCGACTTCATTGACGTGCTCAATCCAATTTTGCTCGGCTTCAGCCGTAGGTTCGATGGAACGAAGCTGGTGTCGATCCATATGTGAGATGCAATCGCTAATCCAATCGACGTGCTGCTCGATAGATACAAGCATATTGCTTAGCACTGACGGGCTTCCAGGCCCCGTGATCGTGAACATGTTCGGAAACCCATGTACCTGCAGTCCCAGAAAAGTTCGAGGGCCCGCATCCCAAACGTCGGCAAGACGCGCTCCATCTCGACCTGTGATTCCGACATTCAACAACGCGCCCGTCATCGCATCGAATCCCGTCGCGTAGACCAGAGCATCGAACTCGTACGATCTCTGATTTGTCTCCACGCCCCTTTCGCTGATCTTTTTGATACCGCCTTGACGAAGATCGACCAAGGTGACGTTGTCTTGGTTAAAGGCATCGTAATAATGGCTATCGATCACCGGCCTCTTGCAACCAATAGGATAGTCGCGGGGCATCAGCTGATCCGCAACATCGGGATCATCGATTACTCGAGCTACCTGTTCTCGATACATTTCACAAGCAAGCTCATTGGCGTTCGGATCGAGGCCGATATCGAGATAACGACTGATCGCGGCAAAACCGTCCCGATCCAGCGCAGACTTACGCTGTTCAGGCGTCGTCTCGAGTATTGAATCTGTTGGAGGAGCGTTGTCGGCACCACCGAAGCCAAAGCCATACCCTATGATTCCCGCCAGAGATTCACGCTGTTGTTGCCGGATTTCGTCGTAATTTGCCTTTGCCTCAGCTCGAAACTCCTCCGTGAGCGGTCGGTTGTTCGCTGGCATCGTGTAGTTCGGCGTACGCTGGAATACGGTTAGATGCGCCGCCTCCTCGGCAATCACCGGAATCGACTGAATCCCGGAAGAACCCGTGCCGATTAAACCAACTCTCACACCCGTAAAGTCCACGCCTTCGTGCGGCCAGCGTCCGGTGTGATAGACAGGGCCACGAAAATTATCAGACCCGTCAATTGAGGGCGTGTTCGGCACCGATAAACAGCCGGTCGCCATCACGCAATACCGTGCTTCGTATGACTTCCCGGTATCAGTATTGACCAGCCATTGACGAGTATCCTCGTTGTACGCCGCGGTTGTTACCCGAGTATCAAAACGTATTTGGGGTAACAAATCGAATCGCTCAGCAATATGGTTCGCGTAGTCCAGAATTTCGGGCTGACCCGCCATAACTTCGGACCAATTCCAGTCCTGCTGAAGCTCCTCGGAAAAACTAAACGAATACTCCATGCTCGGCACATCACAGCGTGCGCCGGGGTAGCGATTCCAATACCAGGTACCGCCCACCCCGCTTCCGGCTTCCAACACTTGTACCGATAAACCCAAAGCGCGAAGCCGGTACAACATGTACATTCCGGCAAACCCCGCGCCAACAACCAATACGTCCGTTGACTCCGTCTGTCCAACCTTACTCATACGAATCCTAGTTATTACGAGCCCATCAAAATGGCTTACGCCTCGGAGCAATAATACCCATGCCATGTGCTCGAGTCTTTGTTCTGCATCGGTACCATCTATTTAGCACGCTTTATGCCGATCTCTTTCGGTAGCAAAGACCACCGACTCTCCGTCCATGACGCCATTCTCAAACAGTGGGTCTTTTCTTAATACGTACTGCTTCAGGTAGATTTCCTCTACTCAATGTCTAGCACGAGACGTGACAGATCATCGAGAGGCGCGTAGGTTTGGCGTTTGCACGTTCCTGCGGCAAATTTCGCCCGGTCGCAATGCACAGGAATCAGGTACATAAACGCTTAGAGAAAATTCATGCCCGATGAAGTTTTTTGCCAAACAGAGCTCAACTATGTAACCGCCCACGGTGTTGAACCCAAAGACGTCACAATTCTCAACGGCAGGATGTCGACAAGTGGCGCAGGTTGGGAACGACGGGGCTTCGAGTTATTCGCTCACCACTCGAACGTGTTGAACTGGGATGACGACAACGAAGTCGCCAACCGCTATTACGGGGAAATGACTTCGTTAGCAAAAGCCCTGTCGGGTTGTACGCATGCCTTAATGGAAGGTCATATCAACCGAAATCCACGACAAGCAGCAGTGCACCCAGACTACGCGCCTATTCGGTTCGTGCATTCAGATTTCACGGAAACGTATGGGAAGGCGATTTGTGAATACTACGAAAGCGATGAAGATGGGCCGCGAAATGCATTAAAAAGAGCTAACGTTGCACCTGAGACAGTGCGCGCCTCGACACGCATACTCATCCTGCAGTTCTGGCGCAACGTGGGTGAGCCACGAATGGACCTACCCCTGGCAATTTGTGATGCGGAGTCCGTTTCCCGCGAAGAGCTTCAGGACTTCCATGTCTCCAGCTACGCGGGCGGCGATTTCGGTTTTGACACGTTCGGCGTACGAGCACCGGGATCCGATGATCAGCACCGATGGTTTACCTTTCCCGAAATGACAGTCCAAGAAGTATTGACGTTACGAACCTATGACAGTGAAAGAGCGGCCTTAGGCAAACCTTTCTGGACACCCCACTCCGCCTTTCAAGATCCAAATGTGACAGCCGGAAATCCTGCGCGTAAAAGTATCGAAGTACGGGCAACCTGCCTTTTTGAATAGCGACGATCCCGCCCGAAATGTTTGAATACGATATCCAGCCCAACAAAACGGCTCCGATATCCGCCATTCCATGAAACCTTTTCTCAAGTCCCTCTCGATCCTTTTGATCTGCCCGATATTCGCCGCTGGCATCGAACAAATTGCCGACGTCACGCATCCGGGACTCGGCGAAATGAGCGGTATCGTTGCATCAACGTTTGAAGACGTCTATTGGGTACACAACGACTCGGGCGACAGCGCGAGGATCTTCGCGATCAAAGCCGACGGAAGCGTGGTATTACCACGCCTCGTAACTACCTTTTTCCCTAATCGATCATCCGATGCCTGGGAAGGCTATTCCATCGACAATGCGTGGCATCAAGATTGGGAGGACATTGCGATCGCGGACGGCACGCTTTTCATTGCCGATGTTGGAAATAACGCGAACGCGAGGCGAGACCTCGGCGTCTACGTTGTTAACGAACCCAACCCTTACTACGTTCACAAGGCCCGAGCAGCGAGGTTCTTACCCATCCGCTATCCGGACCAACTCCAATATCCAGCAACACAATGGCACTTCGATTGCGAAGCTGTCTTTACGTTCGAAGGAAATCTCTATTTCCTGACCAAACACAGGCAACCCGGAAAACCCATGGCTTGGGAGGCTGGTACCAAACTCTACCGACTCGATACCCGTCACACGGATCAAGAGAATGTATTAACGCTGGTGGACCACCATCGCGAAATCTCCTTAGCCACTGGAGCAGACGTCTCTCCCGATTCAGATCGCTTGGCGATTCTAACCTACACCCGCCTATGGGTATTTGATCGACCCGCACATGAAGATAAATGGCTGCAATCTACCTCACGCGTATTGGACCTTGACCCCAACTTGGTGCGTCAAAATGAAGCAGTCGCGTGGGAAACCAACGAATCGCTTTTAATCACCAATGAAAATCGGGCGATTTTTAGAGTCCCGCTGGATGCACTCACGCCTACCCTCTCTTCACGCGCGAACCACTAGCTGTCAACGTCTCTAAGTAATCTTTTCCAACCGTCCTCATGATTATTTGAAACAACGTACCGCCAATCAGAAAGAACTCGAACTCCAGGAACAGCCTAAGACCGCAGGCGTCATCGTTTTGGGTGGAGGCGTGGTAGGTTGCAGCGTCGCCTACCACCTAGCGAAACTGGGGGCAGATGTTCTTCTTCTTGAGCGTGACCAGCTTACTAGCGGGACCACGTGGCATGCGGCCGGTCTTCTTTCAGAGTTCCGTGGAACTCGCGCGTTAACTGAATTGGCTCGGTACTCCGTATCGCTTTACGAAAAACTCACCGAAGAGACGGGACAGGCTACGGGATTAAAACGCAACGGCAGCATTGCGATCGCCACCGATCAAGACCGCTGGGAAGAACTGCGGCGTGGCGCAACAGTCGCGCGCAGTCTTGGCATCGAAGCAGAGGAAGCAACCGCAACGGACGTCTCCCAATTATGGCCACTAGCCCAGACCAATGACCTGGTAGGCGCGATCTACTATCCGAACGACGGGCAGATCAATCCCGTCGACGTCACGATGGCGCTCGCGAAGGGTGCTCGGCTATTTGGTGCCCGTCTTATGGAGAAAACACCTGTCATCGGTGTCGTACAACGTGATGGCCAAGTCCGAGGGGTGGAAACGTCGGTCGGTTACATCACTACGGATATAATCGTTAATTGCGCAGGCATGTGGGCGCGAGAATTAGCTCAAACCTCTGGCGTCAACGTTCCGTTGCATGCGTGCGAACACTTCTATTGCCTGACGGAACCCATCGCTGATCTACCCTCGGATCTGCCGATATTGCGAGACTTCGACGGTTGCGCCTACTTCAAGGAAGACGCGGGAAAGCTCCTGATTGGGGCATTCGAACCTGTCGGTAAACCTTGGGGAATGAATGGAATACCCAACGACTTCTCCTTTGGAGAACTGCCGGAAGACCTCGACCATGTGGCGCCCATTCTCGAAGGCGCAACCCGACGCGTACCCCGAATTAGGGAAACGGGTATATCGCGTTTTTTTAACGGGCCGGAGAGTTTCACACCCGATAATCGCTACCTCATCGGCGAAGCGCCCGAACTCAAAGGCTACTTCGTCGCCGCCGGATTCAACTCCATTGGTATTCAATCCGCGGGCGGCGTTGGCATGGCGATCGGCGAGTGGATAATACGTGGCTACCCACCGCCGGATCTTTGGGAAGTAAATATAAAGCGGACTTTCCCTTTCCAAAACGAATCCCGATATCTTCACGACCGAGTCAGCGAAACTCTGGGCATGCTCTACGGCATGCACTGGCCGTATCGGCAATACACAACGAGCCGGGATGTGCTTTGCAGTCCGCTTCATAAACGTCTCGTAACCGAGGGAGCTTGCTTCGGCGAATTAGCCGGCTGGGAACGGGCCAACTGGTTTGCCGATCCAAGAACTAAGCCCAAATACGAATACAGTTACGGCCCACAAAATTGGCACCACAACCAAAAAAAAGAGCACGAGACAACACGAGAACGAGTAGCACTTTACGACCAAACATCATTTGCCAAATTTGACGTCGTAGGTCCGGATGCCGAATGCATATTGGAACGAATCTGTGCAAACAGCGTGGGTCGAGATATCGGTTCAATCACCTACACGCCATGGTTGAATGAACGGGCTGGAATCGAAGCCGACGTCACCGTCACGCGTTTCGCCGAACATGCCTTTCGGGTAATTACAGCACCGACCACTAGACGTAAAGATTGGCACTGGTTGCTAAACCATATTCCGACGGGCAAGGACTGTTCTGTGTCCGATGTCACCAAAGACTGGGCTGTTTTGGGCGTGATGGGTCCCCAAAGCCGTACGCTCCTTTCTTCGTTGACGCGCACGAATCTCGACAACGAGTCATTTCCATTTGGAACCGGGCAAGAGCTTGAAATAACCGGAATCACTTGTTGGGCCCAACGCATCACCTACGTGGGTGAACTTGGTTGGGAGCTGTACTGTCCGTGGAACGCCGCACTCGAGCTTTTTTGCGTAGTGTTCGACGCAGGCAAATCGGTCGGAATCGGCCTTGCCGGGTACCATGCACTTGATTCGTGCCGGATCGAAAAAGCCTACCGCCATTGGGGACACGATATTGCCGACGGCGATACGCCACTAGAGGCCGGTCTAGGCTTTGCCTGTGCATTCGACAAAGAGATTGCCTTTATCGGTCAAGATGCGCTACTGCGCCAACGAGACGAAGGCGTAAACCGCCGCTTGACCCAATTTCTTTTACCAGACCAAGAGGCTCGGCCGTACCACGACGAACCAATTTTTCGAGACGGGGAGCAGGTTGGTTATGTCACATCAGCCAATTACGGCCATACCTTGGGCGGCAACGTAGCCCTCGGATACATCACCGCCAAGCAACCTCTAAACCAAGCGTCTATCAACGACGGTAATTTTGAAATAGAGATCGCGGGTACCAGATTTCCGGCTGCCGCGAGCTTCAGGCCGATGTACGATCCAGATTCTTTGCGGGTGAGGCAGTAACGATTATGGGAACAGACGAGCTCACGGTTTTTACAGCAAGAAAAGTCATCACAATGAATCGCTCTTGGCCTTACGCCACGGCAATTGCCACCAAAAACGGCAGGATATTGGAGGTGGGCACACTCGAAACACTCAAACCCTGGTTGGAATCTCATCCGCATCGCATCAACGATCAGTTCGCAGATAAAGTCGTCGCCCCTGGATTCATTGACCCGCACTTGCATCCCTCGATGGCAGCGGTGTTATTGCCTATGCGATTTATCACGGCAACCCGTTGGGAACTGCCGTGGGAAACCGTCCAACCGGTGACTACGCCTGTCGACTTCTTTCGGCGGTTGCATGAACTTCACGCCGAACAAGCGCCCGACGAACCACTCTTTACATGGGGTTACCACCAACTTTGGCATGGTCCGATGAATCGGACGTTGTTGAATGCCGTGTCCGTCGACAGACCGATCATCGTCTGGCATCGATCATTTCACGAGCTATACATGAATGACGGCGCCATGGGTTGGCTTGGGATTACGGCCAACGAGGCCGAGGGTAAACAACAAATCGACTTCGGCGCCGGCCGGTTTTATGAGAACGGCCTCGCTTACGCCATCGTCAAACTCAACCCATATATTCTGTCAAACGAACGTTATCGAGACGGCTTGCGGAGGCTTGTAGAAGTCGCGCACCACGGAGGCCACACAACGCTCGGTGATATGGCAGTGGGCTTGTTTAATTTCGACATGGAGTGGCAAGGCACCAAGGACGTGTTGGACGGCGTAAATACCCCGTTCAGAACGGTTTTGGTTCCCTCGGCGGCTAGCGTCGCGTCGATGCAAGGGGGCCATGATCAAGCGCTTGCTTTCATGGATGGATTGGCTGAACGCGATACCGAGCGTTTATTGTTCCCAAAGCATGTCAAACTATTCACCGACGGCGCCTTCTTCTCTCAACTCGCTCAACTCAAAGAACCTGGATACATTGACGGTCATCTCGGGGAATGGTTAGTGGCACCCGAACAATTCATCGACATCGCCCGCCGATATTGGAACGCCGGTTATAAGATTCACGTTCATTGCACAGGCGACCTTGGGCTAGAACTTGCGCTCGATACTTTGGATACCCTGCAGTGGGAACGACCACGCTTTGATCACCGGTACACCATCGAGCATTTTGGATTCTCTACGCCGGAACAAGTGGCACGAATCGCAGCTCTAGGCGCGCTAGTTTCGGCCAACGTGTATTACGTACACGAACTTTCAGCGATCTATGCGCAACAAGGAATTGGATACGAACGTGCGCATCAAATGGCCCGTGTCGGTTCTTGCGTCCGCGCTGGCATTCGTACGGCCATCCATTCGGACTTTACGATGGCACCAGCATCTCCCTTAAACAATGCCTGGGTCGCGTCAACACGAAAAAATATGGAAGGCGACGTCGTTTGTCCCGAGGAAGCGCTAACCTTGGACCAAGCACTTGCCGCTATCACCATCGACGCCGCCTACGTGCTCGGGATGGAGGACGAGATTGGTAGTTTGCGAGCCGGGAAAAGCGCGGACTTCACAGTTCTCGATGCTGATCCATATGCTGTTGGTGGGGAAGGCCTAAAGGATATCGCCATTGCCGCAACGGTGTTCAAAGGCACCCCCTACCTTATCAATGGCTGAGGTCCCTTTTATCGTCATCGGCGGATACCTCGGGGCCGGGAAAACGACATTGATAAATAGGATTCTTGGCGACGATCATGGCCTGCGGGTTGGTGTACTAGTCAATGATTTCGGCGACATAAACATTGACGCGAAGTTAATTCAGGGTCAGGACGGGCCATTGATTTCTCTCGCCAACGGATGCGTGTGCTGCCGACTCGGAAACGAGCTTGGTTCAGGTATAGAGACACTTTTAAATGTCGCACCAACTCTCGATGCGGTGCTGGTGGAAACCAGCGGTGTCGCGTACCCAGCAAAGATAGCTTCATATGCAAAAACCTGGCCCGGTCTTGCGCCCGGCGGAACGCTTGTTATGGCCGACGCTAACCGGATCCAGCACTTGGCGTTGGATAAGTTCGTTGGCCCGCTGGTCATCGAGCAGCTCCGCCAAGCTGACAGAGTCCTAGTCACAAAACTCGAAAAAGACAACGACTGGCCATCAGTTCAACGTTGGATTAACGCGCAAGCACCGGATGTTTCTATCATGCAAAGCCACGAATTCGCCTCGCAACTTCTATTCGAAATTCCTGCGTCCAACCATTCTCCAGTAGTCAGTGCCGACGTGACGTTCGAAGCGAAAACATTCACTACGAGCGATTCCCTGGATCTGGACGACATCAAGCGTTGGCTCATCAGTCTTCCCCCGGAAATACACCGGATAAAGGGAATTTTCTACAACGCACATGACCCGAAACATCAATGGGTTATTCAAGGAGTG
>Ga0209445_1001380_pt1 | contig 13122 bp, 10 predicted proteins | sample MarorgKNORR_S2LV_4_FD_188223 | JGI IMG/M metagenome (GOLD analysis project Ga0209445, IMG submission 188223) | Marine microbial communities from the Southern Atlantic Ocean, analyzing organic carbon cycling - NADW_A/KNORR_S2/LV (SPAdes) (version 2) | ecosystem: Environmental > Aquatic > Marine >...
TAATTATAACACTCACGAGCCAGGCATGGGGGAGCCGACTTGAGCGAGGTCAAAAATCCCCTCTCCCTCGAAGGACAGGAATAGGGAGAACCGCTGGCCCGCAGAGATTTGACATCTTCGAAGCGACCGGCCCATTGCAGCAGCAACGCCTAGTCGGCATAATTGCTGAACGCTGGCGGCTGATCGCTGTCAGCGATCAGCTTGGAGGAACTCCCCATGCCCGGACCCCTAGACGGCGTCAAGGTCGTCGACTTCACCGAGATCATCGCTGGGCCCCTAGCCGGCCGCTTGCTGGCCGACTTGGGCGCCGACGTGATCAAGGTGGAACCGCCCTGGGGCGAGCCCTGGCGGCTGACTCAGCGGTTCACTGACACCGAGAGCCGTACCTTCATGACCTATAACCGGGGCAAACGCAGCCTACCGCTGGACCTGACCAAGAATGGCGCCGCCGAGATCCTCAAGCGGCTGATCCCGAAGATGGACATCGCCCTGGTCAATTTCAGGCCCGATGTCGCGGCCAAATTGGGCGTGGACTACGAGACGCTGTCCGACATCAACCCTCGGTTGATCTACTGCGAACTGACCGCCTACGGCCGGGAAGGCCCCGATGCGGACCGCCCAGGCTACGACATGATCGTCCAGGCCATGACCGGGATGGTGGCCTCCGAGACCAAGACTCTGGACGGAGTTCCGTCGTGGGTCTGGTCCAGCCCTTTGATTGACACCTCGGCCGGCATCTGCATGGCCTGGTCGGTCTGCGCCGCGCTCTTCGCCAGAGAACGCACCGGCGTAGGACAGAAAATCGAGACCAGCCTCTTGGCGTCGGCACTTTCGCTGATGGGGGCCCGGTTCCTGCACGTGGAATCGCTGGACGGGGAGACTAGGGACAAGACGATCAAAGAATTGGAAGCGAAACGGGCGGAAGGCGCCACCTATGAAGAGATGGTAGCCGCCTCGCCGGGAAGCCGCCGCCGGGAGCACCACGGTAATCTCTACTACCGGGTCTACTACACCAAGGACTCCCCCATCGGCGTCGGCTGTCTCAGCGACCCGCTGCGCCGCCGCTTGTTGGAAACCCTGGGCCTCACTGACGACGGCCTGGAGCCGGGCTGGGACCCAACTAAGTCCGAGTCCCGGGCCTACAGCCAGGCGTTGGAGCAGCGAGCCGAGGAGCTGATCGCCGAGAAACCCAGCACCGAGTGGCTACAGATCTTCGAGGAACGGGCCATCCCCGCTGGGCCGGTGCGCTTCATCGAGGAGATGTTCGACGACCCCCAGGTGGTGGCAAACGGCCTGGTCACTGAGGTAGAACACGTTCAAGAGGGCAAGGTGAAGATGATGGGGCCGTTGGCCCATTTCCGGGGCACCGTTCCAATCCCTCCCGCCGCTTCCCCCGCTCTGGGCCAGCACTCCAGCGAGATACTGGAGGGCCTGGGTTTCACCAAAGCAGAGGTCGAGTCTTGGCGGGATGACGGGGTGATTGGTTAGCTCTCAGCCGTCAGCTATCAGATTTCAGCAATAAAGAAGTAGGGGCGCTGCAGGCAGCGCCCCTACTTCTTGGCATCGGATGCCGGAGGACGACCTGCTTAGAGTTCGCCCAAGAAGGCGGCCATGGCGGCGTTGAACTCGTCGGGTTTCTCCATCTGAGGACTGTGGCCGCAGTTGTCGATGGACTTCAACGTGGCGTTCGGTAGCAGCTTGGAATACATCTCGCCGCATTCCACGGGGATGATGGCGTCCTGCTTGCCCCAGACGACCAGCGCCGGAGTTTTCACACTGCCCAGGTAGTGAGGCAGGCTGGGATTGTGGAGGTAGGGCCGCCAGCACAGCCTGGAAAGCATCTCCATGTTGCCATGCCGGATAGCTGCTCCTTCGGGGGTCGGGTCCGCCGATATGACGTCATAGCTGGGTACCTGAGAGGGGTCGTGGAACCCCAGCTTCAGCCGGGTATCGGCGGAAACCATGAAGACCTCGGCGATCTCGCCCTTCTCGGGGCGGACTCCCGCCGCGTCAATCAAGACCAACCCCTTGATGTTGTGGTGGTCCATTGCCGCCATCTCAGCGGCGATCCAGCCGCCCACAGAATGCCCGACCAAGACGTAGTCTTCGAGACCCAACTCTTGGACCATATCCTTGTAGAAATGGGCCAGGTCGTTGATCGTGTACAGCCAGTCCGGCCGCTCTGAGCCGAAGAAACCGGGATGGGACGGTGCGTACACGGTGAATTTCTCCGCTAGCGGACTGGCCGTGGGGTCGAAAGTCCCGAATCCTCCGCCTCCGTGCAAAAAGAGCAGGGGCGGTCCTGAGCCGGCTTTGTGCATCTCAATTTTGTGCCCTGAAACCGTGGCCTCAGACTGGTTGGCGGTTTTCATCAGAGTCATTGATTATCCCTCGATCTTCGCCGAAATTACCGCACGATGACTGTATTGGAATGTCATATAAAGGGGGCAGCCTATTATCCAAGGCTGACGCGCGGCAACCCGATTCTGTTACAAACGAGGAGGTATGTCAAGTTGCCTGCGTACGCACGTCTTGACACCGTTCTGGCCCGTCAATACCATAGGATTACGGGTTCTTCCCCGGAAGGGCCATCGTTCTTCCCTTTCGACCGGTGGAAGAGCACCGCACCGTTGGGGATTAGTCCAGTGGTAGGACGCCTGACTCTGGATCAGGAAGCGGAGGTTCGAACCCTCCATCCCCAGCCATCGCAGCCTCGGTTTTCTTCTCTCAAGCTTACCGGCCACGTTTGACGCTCTTTTGCTACCTCGGTATCATCCACGTACCTTCGTGGCCTCAGCCCCGCGGCGGACGCCAGACCGATCCTCAATCACCAGATCTCCGTATAACTGGATAACGTCATTACGAACCCCCAACAGGTCTCCCGCAGGACTTCATTCGATGAGTAAATTAGTAGCCTTGGGGCGATTCATCGGGACTTGGTACTCCAGACCGGGTCCGGCAGATCCTTCGCTTCACTCAGGATGACAGATGCACGAAATGGCGGCGTCTATGCGCCTGGGTTGTACCACCCCAAAACGCAACAAAACTCCCTGGATAAGAGAGCTTTATTTGGAGACCTATATCAGTGCATCCAGAGACCCGGATTGCTCCACCATTATTGTAATTCCACCAAGAGCGCATCTGCGGTTAAATCAGGTCTCCGCGCCCGGTAATTGATAGAGCAGCAACCGGGCAGGTTGGAAACCCGCCCCCTACGTCTGCTGGCGATCGTATTTACAACTAAGAGCCGTCAGACCATTTGTGGGGTAGGCTGGCCAGTCTGCCGAAGCCTAGATCGTCGCACAACGCCTGGTATTTCTCCCGGTCGACGCCTTTCCATTCCAGGGCCGCCAAGGATGCGTCTATGGGCACGTCGGTGCGCAGGGTGGTCAGGTCTTTGTATAGACGCGCTTCGCTGGCATAGGCATTCAGGCTTTCAGCCGCGGCTGCTGCTCCCCTAACCTTCACCTCCCAATCAGCGGCATCGTGCGGGATGTCTTCGATGTGGCCGTACTGGGCGAGCAATTGGGCTGAGGTCTTAGCGCCCCATTTGGGAATCCCCGGTATTCCGTCTGCCGCGTCGCCGGTCAGCGCCAACAGATCGGGAATGGAACCGGGGAAGACGCCGAATTTCTCGATCACGCCGGTCTCGCCCATAACTGTTTCCCGGCGGCGGTCATAGCAGACCACGGAATCACCCTGGACCATCTGGGCCAGGTCCTTGTCCGGGGAGCAGATAACCACCTGTTCAACTTCGGTCAGCCCGGTGCAGTAAGCGGTGGCGGTGGCGATGGCGTCGTCAGCCTCGTATTCAATCATCGGCCAGGTCAGGATCCCCAGGGACTCCACCGCCCGTTCGGCCAGTTCAAATTGGGGCAGCAGGTCTTCCGGAGTGCCGTCGCCGGTCTTATAGCCGTCGAACATATCGTTCCGGAACGACTTCACAACATGGTCGAACGCGCAGCCGACATGGGTCACTTGGTCTTCCCGCAGCAAATAGAGAAGGCTTTGCACGATGCCTCGGACCGCGCCCACCGGACGTCCGTCCGGCGCCTGGATGGGCGGAAGGGCGAAATAGGACCGGAACAATTCGTAGGTGCCGTCCACCAGATGGACTTTCATATCGTCCTTTTCACCTGGCTATTCGGTGAAATAAACGTAGCGGTACTTTGGAATCACCAATGGGAAGAGGAAGTAGTCGTTGACGTTCGGCTTGATCAGGACCGAGCCGCCGTTGGAGTGCCAGAGCGGCACCCACGGAGCGTCATCTACGATGATCTCTTCGGCTTGGTGATAAAGCTCGAACCTGGCTGATTCGTCCAGTTCCACACGGGCCCGTTCCAACAGGATGTCCAATTGGCCGTTGTTGTACTCCGATTGGTTGTTGTTACTCTTGCTGTGGAACAAGACATCCAGGAAATTCTCCGGGTCAGGGTAGTCGGCTATCCAACCGAGACCGCCGAACATCTGGAACCGGTTCTGATGGAGGTCCTGCAGGAATGTGGCCCATTCGGTTTGTTGAAGTTGAATGTCCACATTCAGGTTCTCTCCCCACATGGCCAACATCGCCTCGATGGACGGGCTGACGCCGGCGCCAAAGTTGCCTGGCAGGGTGAGGATTATCCTGGGCAGTTCGTCCAAGGAGCCGTATTTGGACTCCTGGATCAATCTGAGGGCCTTCTCCGGGTCGTATTCATATCCTTGGAGGTCTGGATTGTAGCCGGGGAACCCGGGCGGCAGGATACCCGCCGCAGGCACCACCAGGTCTTTGAGCAAGGTGCTGGCTAAGGTCTGCCGGTCTATGGCGTAGTTGAAAGCCTGTCTGACTTTGATGTCGTCGAACGGAGGTTCAGTTGTGTTGAGGCCAAAGTATTGAATGTCGAATTGGGGCGGGGCCGCGACCACTTCGCTTCGCAAGGCATTGGATGGGTCTAAAATGCCATCCAACAGACTCAGTGGGATGCCGGTGATGTGCAACTCGTCATTCTCGTACATCAGCATGCTATTGCCGCCGCTGATCAAGAATTCTACCCCGTCGATCATGGCTGGCCTTAGGTGGTAGCCATCGAACTTTTCGAGCCTAAGTACCTCGCCTGGCCGGTATTCCGCCAGTTTGAAGGGCCCGGTGCCGTTGGGTTCAAAGATCCAGTCCCGGCCCGATTCCACATTCTGCTGGTCCAGCACAAAACTCACAGGGTAGGTGAGTTTGGAAAGGAAATAGGGCTTGGGAGCGTCGATGGTAATGGTCACAGTGCTGTCATTGATCACCTGGATACCTGATACCGCAGTTGAAGCCCCGGATAATTTCTGAGTAACACCAACGATGTCATTGAGGAAAACGCTGGCGTTGAAAGCCTCGGTGAGCGGGTCCGCCGCTCTCTCCAACGACCATTTGATATCGTTTGCCGTTACCTCCCTGCCGTCATGGAACTTGGCATAGGGATGGATGCGGAAGGTGGTGGTCCGTCCATCTGGGCTAACTTCCCAGTTCTCGGCCAGGTCGCCCACGATGGCCAGGTTCCGGTCAATGGTCATCAGCCCGCTGTAGATCTCCACAGCGTAGACTGCCGAGTTGACATCGGTGGTCAGGTGGGGGTCCAGCGTAGGCGGATCTGCTCCCAGTCGGAGAAAGATGCCGCCCTCAACGATCTTCTTGGCGTCGGAACGGGTTGCAGGCGCGCTGGTGGATTGGGGTACTGGAACGGCGGTCGCCTGCGTCCCAAGTGCCGCTTGGGGGACCGATGTCGGATTGGCTCCACCAGACGAATCAGGTGTCGGGCTAGTGGCGGAATCAGTGGTGGAGTCCGACGAACACGCGATCGCCACCACGAGAAGTAACGACAGTAATGCGAAAACGAGTCTCATGCTAATCCTCGCTTAACGGTCTGACATCGGGATAGCGGCGCTCTGTGTGGCGTAATGATATCTGGCATCGACAATCTGGTGCCAGCCTCGGCGGCGTTCCGTTTGAATCTTCTTGTAATTATGCCTCTAGCTTGGCGTCAATGGAAGGAGCCACATCTCCTTCGTAGACTCGGTCAGCCTCGAATCCCATGATTCAGGGAATGGCTATACTGGTCTTTGTAAGGATACGCCATGACACCGATATCGGATTACATCGCGCTGGATCGCCGCCCATGCAACGTATGAGCAGCGGCCAGCCAATGGAATATTATTCTTCTGGCGAAGTTGTGTGTTTCGGAGTGCTGAGCTACCTCCAGTTGATGGTGGTAGACCAGGTGCCGGTGTACAACCAAGGAACGCCCATCAGTCAGTTGACCGACTCCTACGGCGACGACGCGGCCATCGTGGCCGGGATGCTCCACCAATGGGGGCAGAAAACCAGGCTCATACCATCTGCGGTAGGCGACGACGAATTGGGCCGTAAAGTGGCCGATGCCGTAGGCGGTCTGGGAGTGCCAGTGAGTATGGTAATCGACCCGGCGGTTTCCACCGTGGCAGAGATTTCCATCGCCGACCCCAGCGGCGCGCGCACGTATTTCTACCACAGGACTCCAGAGCTGTTGGCCACGCTGGACGCTGCCGATCTGGCGCCGTTGGAAAACGCCGCCTACCTGTACGTTGACTGGTACGACGGAGACCACATCATACGGCCCATGGAAGTGGCCACACGGCTGGGAGTGCCGGTACTGGTGAACCTGGAAGACCAATACGCGAACGCCGAATTGTTGTCCAAGCTACTTCCATTCGCAACCGTCTGCCAGGTGTCGGCGGACAGTCCTGATAAGGGAGATGGGCTGGAATCGATCGCCGATGGCTTGTTGAAAGCAGGAGTGGGCACGGTATCGGTCACCGGAGGCAGCCGCGGTTGTTTGGTGGCGCACGCCGGACAGAAGGTCAGGGTGAGTGCGCCTAAGGTGGACGTGATTGACGGCAACGGGGCAGGGTCAGCTTTCTCAGCCGCCTATATCTACGGTAGCTTGCGAGGTTGGGACCTTGAGAAGTGCGCGCGTTTCGCCACCGCTCATTCCAGCCTGAAATGCGGCGTCCCGGGATACACAGTGGCTGCCGTTGCCGAAGCAGAGCGGCTGGCCGCTGAGCTAAGTGTTGATGTCGACAAGCGGATTTAGCCGGCTGAGACATGAGTCATCCCGGAGATTGACTCGCGAGTCTACGCGGAATTTCGGCCACAACAGTTCGTCCTGAGCGTGTCGAAGGATGCGCCTCAGTCACGTTCGACGCGAAGAGGGTGGGCGACGGGCTCACCACGAACGGATGGCTAGAAATCTAAAATTCTTGGATCCCACTGAAGGGTGATCTCAGTTTCTACTAACCCGCAACCCTCTCGCGCGCACATCTAAGTAAATCCCGGATGACTCATGTTTCAAGCACTAGCTGGTGATTGCTTAAGCGACCTTGGTGTCCGCGAATGCTGGGATCACCTCTTTGCCGTACAGTTCGATGGATTCCATCACCTGGTCGTGGGGGATGGTCTCCGTCTGCATGATTAGCATGACCTGGTCGACGCCGACGTCTTCATAGGTCTTGATGGTATTGATGCAACTTTCAGGGTTGCCGGCGATGATGACGCCCCGGTCGGACAGGATATTTGCGTCTAGTTCAGCCACGGCGGCCCGGGCAGCGCCGGGTCCGGAGTCCAGGGAGATCCCGGCCTCCGCCGCCTGAGTCTTGTGTTCATCGTCTGACTGGCGCAGCCAGCGGCCGAAGTCCGCCTTCAGGTTGTCCGGGACGCCGCCCCAGGACTCCAACAACTCCTCGTAGGCGTTGATGCGGCCTTGGATATAGGGCTTATCCGGCCCGAAAAACGTCTTCATGGACTCGGCGCAAAGCTCCTTGGCGGCCTGGTCGTCCTTGCTGCAAAATGAGTGGACGTTGTTGGCCCAGTAATCGTTGATCTCGGCGCCAACCGGGTCGGCATCCTTGATGGCGTCCCGGTAGACTTTCACGTGCTCTTTGAGGATATCCACGGCGTACGATGCGGACGACAACACGCCGATACCCTTCTGGGCAGCCAACCGGAAGCTCTCTGTCTGCGTGCAGGCGAGGTACATGCGGGGGTGGGGTTTCTGGAAGGGTTTGGGCAGCACCCGCCGTGCTGGGACGTTCCAAAATTTGCCTTCCCAGGAGAACTCTTCGGACTGCCATATCTGAGGGATCATCTCGATCGCCTCTTCCCATCGCTCCCTGGTCTCCCGGGGGTCGATGCCCTGGCCCACCTGTTCGTAGGCGTTGGAGCGGCCGGTCCCGAATTCCACCCGGCCGTTGGTGAGCTGGTCTACCATAGCCACCCGTTCTGCCACCCGGATGGGATGGTGGTTGGGCAGGACTGACACGCCAAAGCCAATGCGGATGTTCTTGGTGCGTTGGCTGAGCGCGCCGAACATGACCTCAGGACAGGGCGAACCGGAGAACCCGAATAAGAAGTGGTGCTCCACGAACCAGAGGTTGTCGAATCCTACCTCGTCGGCCAGTTCGCACTGGTCCAGAGTTTCCCGGTATAGGGCATTCCAGTCGATGTCAGTGCCTTCGTAGGGGCGCTGCATCTCAAATAGCAGTCCGAATTTCATGTGATTGCTCCTTTCTGTCGTCTATCCATTGTCTTTCACCGGCACGCAGCCGTATTCGGCGTGAGTATAGCGCATCGTGGAATGCGCAGGTGAATTGGTCAGTCCTCAAAGATATCCAGAGGCAGGAAGGCGGAGACCACGAAATTAGGTACGTCCACCACTTCGCTGACCTTCAGGTCGACGGCCACGCTGCAGATGCAGTAAGCCTGCTCTCTTGACCAGCCTCTTTCCATCAGCAGTTGAATCATGTTCAAGAGCGCATTACGCGACGCCAGCGTGCCGTCCTCGGACTGGTTCACGCCGTCACTGGAGATGCACATGCCGGTTGCGGCGATGAAACGCCTGGGGGCCGCCATCTCGGGGCTGGTGAAGTACTCGTCCCGCTCGAAGATCGGGAAGCGGATGCCGCGGCGCGCGGCCTCCCCTTTCAGGGGTCGAAAACTCACGTGCAGCGTGCAGTCCATCTCCACAGCAGTGCCGCAGCACTCGGAGTCGCCCTGGGCATAATGGGCGTCGCCGGCCGAGAATAGAGCGCCCTCGGTGAATACCGGCAGCATCAGCCTCGTCCCGGCGGTTAGCTGCTTGATGTCCATGTTTCCGCCGTGCTCTCTCGGCGGGATGGTCCGAAGCCCCTCACTAGCGAAGGGCTCCTGGGCTGGGACAGCGCCCTCGGGCGTTGGGCCCACCACCATGCCGCCCCGTCGCAGCAATTCGTCTTCCCGGAGCAGGATCTCCTGCCGCAGGGCGCGGGACGGGGCCACGCCGATGGTCCCCATGAATGATGCCTCGGGGATGGCCACGCCCGGCAATTGTGATGACCGCGCGAACCCGTCGTTCATCTCCCAATGCACCAGGTACGGTTCGGTGAAGACGTCCCTAAGGAACCCGAACCCCGGCAGGATGCTGGTGAAGCCCCAATGGGTCGGCTCGATGTGCTGGATCGTCACTTCCAGCAGGTCGCCCGGCTCGGCCCCTTTCACGAAGACCGGACCGGTGAGAGGGTGGACCAAGCCGAGGTCAGTGCCCAGCAGGTCGTCGGCGATGGTGGTGGGCGTGATCTGGCCGTCGAAGGCGTGCCTGGTCTGCATCACCACTTCTTCGCCCGGGTCCGCTTCGACCACCGGGGGTATGTCAGGATGCCAGCGGTTGTGCCCCTTTTCAGGTTCTTCCCCGCAACGTTTGGAGTAATCTAGCTCGATGCTTTTCATCGGTTTCCTCCCATCTACTGTGCGCGCCCGAAAGTCCACGCATTATAGACCAAGAACAGGGAAAACCAACCAGCGGTTGACGCAGCCTGATCAAACTTGGATACTGGGCGTGATTTGACGACGATATGACTGAAACACGATGGGAGGCTGGCATGCGATTAGGAGCGATATTCCCGCAGACTGAGATCGGCGCGGACCCGTCCGCGGTTAAGGACTTCGCCCAGGCCGCCGAGGACTTGGGTTACGAGCATATCCTGGTGTTTGACCACGTGTTGGGCGCCGACCACACAAAGAGGGACGGCTGGGACCGTCCCTATAACAAGAACGACATGTTCCACGAGCCCTTCGTGATGTTCGGCTATCTGGGCGCCATCACCGAGAAGATTGAGTTCACCACCGGCGTGCTGATCCTCGGGCAGCGTCAGACTAGCCTGGTGGCCAAACAGGCGGCAGAGGTAGATGTGCTGACTGGAGGCCGCCTGCGTCTCGGCATCGGCATCGGCTGGAATGAGGTCGAGTACGAAGCCTTGGGCGAGAGTTTCTCCAACCGGGGCCGGCGCAGCGAGGAGCAGATCGAGTTGTTGCGCCTGCTGTGGACCCAGGAATCGGTGGACTTTGACGGCCGGTACCACAAGGTCACCAACGCCGGCATCAATCCCCTGCCGGTGCAACGGCCCATCCCCATCTGGCTGGGTGGCGGCGAGGAACGGGTCATCCGGCGCATCGGCAAGATGGCAGACGGCTGGTTTCCCCAGTTCCAGCCCGACAGCGCGGGTCAAGAGAAACTGGCTCAGATGCGTGAGTACGCCACCAAAGCCGGACGCGACCCCAAGGCCATCGGTATCGAGGGTCGCATATCCTACGCCGCTGACGACCAGAGCACCTGGGAAAAGATGGCCGCCGCCTGGGACGAAGCGGGCGCCACCCACCTCTCGGTGAACACCATGAAGGCCGGCCTCCAAGGCCCGGACCAGCACATAGAGGCGATTCGACGCTTTAAGGAGACAGTGTCGGGGTAGGCAGGCGAACGTCTCCCTCCACATCGGGATTCCAGCGAAGGCAGGATCCAGGAATCCAGGAAAGCGCTTTCAATATCGCTCAAAGCGAAATGTTCGATTCTTCGTATATGACGTAGGGGCACGGCATTGCCGTGCCCCTACGTGTGTATGACTGCAACGGCTTCGATAGCCACGATATTGGAAACGCTGCTTCTCCAGCCTTCGCCGGAATGACGGCAGGGCCGGTTTCGTTGGGTTGATAGGGAAACCGTCAGTCCCGGAACAGTCGCTTCACCCGGTCCAGTATCCGGTTGCTGACGTCGTATTTGCTAAGCAAGGGGAGTTCTTCGACCGCCAGGTCTCGGTCGATCAGGGTGACTTTGTTGGTGTCGGAGCCGAAGCCGCTGCCCTCGGCGGTGATGTCGTTGGCCACGATCAGGTCCAGTTGTTTGCTGCCGACCTTGGCCTTGGCGTTCTCCACCAGGTTCTGGCTTTCGGCGGCAAATCCCACCCGCACGAAATCACCCTTGGCTGATTTCAGGATGTCAGTGGTCTTGGCCAGAGAGATGCTTAGGTCGTCGTCCGCCTTTTTGATCTTCTGATCGGCGGCCTCGGTCGGGCGGTAATCAGCCACGGCGGCGGCCATTATCAGCGCATCGGCTTTTTTCAAATGGCTCTGGATGGCCTCCCCCATCTGTTCCGCGGTTCGGACTTGCACCACCTTCATCAATGCGGGTTCGGGCAGGCTGGTCGGCGCGGTCACCAGCACCACGTCGGCGCCCCGGTCGCGGGCGGCCTCAGCCAGTGCGTAACCCATCTTGCCCGAGGAGTGGTTGGTGATCACCCGCACCGGGTCTATGGGCTCCATGGTGCCCCCGGCGCTGACCACGACGGTCTTTCCAGCCAGGTCGCCGTTTTTCCCCATGGCGTAGGAGATATGGCCCAGTAGTTCAGGGGTTTCCAGCAACCGGCCCACACCGGTCAGTCCCGATGCCAGCCTTCCTGTGCCGGGTCCAGCGATGACCACCCCACGCTCTTGCAACGTGGCCAGGTTGGCTTGGGTGGCTGGATGGTCATACATGTTGCCGTCCATGGCCGGCGCGACCACTAATGGGCATTTGGCGGCCACTATCGTTGTGGTCAGAGCGTCGTCTGCCAACCCCAGGGCCAGCTTGGCGATGCAGTGGACGGTGGCGGGGGCCACGACAATAACGTCGGCCTGCTGGGCCAGGGCCACATGCTCAACGCTGTATTCGGAGTCGGGGTCAAAGGAGTCGGTCACCACCGCCCGGTGGGTGATGCTGCGGAAGGCCAGGGGCGTGACGAACTGGGTGGCGCCGTAGCTCATGATGGTGTTCACCAAGGCCCCGGCCTGCATCAGTTTGCTGGCCAGGTCCAACGCCTTGTAGCAGGCGATGCTCCCAGTGACCCCCAGGACTACGTGTTTATCCGCCAGCGCTCCAGCCATGGGGTTAGTCTAATACCTTGGGAGGCGGTTGGTTCTTGCCGTAGATCAGGCGCAATCCAATTAGCGTCAGGTCCGGATTGATGGCGTCAAACACGTTTGCTACCCTGGCCATGGTGTCTGCCAGCCCCCCAGTGCCTACGACCTTGGCGTCCTCCCCCAGTTCTTTCTTGAAACGGGCAACCATGCCGGTGACCAACCCGGCGTAGCCCAGCACCAACCCCGACTGCAGCGCTTCGGTCGTGTTCTGGCCGATGGCCGAGTCCGGGGCCACCAGTTCCACACGCCGTAGTTGGGATGTATTTAAGTACAGCGCCTCGGCCGCGACGTTCATCCCCGGCGATATCGCGCCCCCCAGATAAACGCCGTCCCTTGAGACCGCGTCGAAGACCGTGGCTGTGCCGAAATCCACGATGATGGTCGGTTGGCCGTAAAGCTCGATGGCCGCCACAGCGTCCACGATGCGGTCGGCGCCCACGTCCCGAGGGTTGTCGTAGCTGATCTGCAGGCCAGTCTTGACCCCTGCGGTGACGGTCAAAGGATTGACCTTGAAATAAGTCTGGATGAGTTCCTCGAAGATACCGGTCAGGGGCGGTACGACGCTGCACATGCAGACGTCTGTGATCCTTGAGAGTTCGACACCGTTCAGCATCAACAGGTCGCGAAGTGTGAGACCGTACTCGTCGGCGGAGCGCCTGGCGTCCGTCGAAACACGCAGGTTGGCGACCAGGCGTTCACCGTCGAAAACGCCCAGGTTGACCATGCTGTTGCCTACGTCTATAGCTAAGAGCATCTCTTGAATATTACCTGCAATCCCTAGAATACGGACGATAAGATGTGCCCGTAATTATACGGTACGTCGATGAAACGCGGCAACGACAGGCGTGGGAAGCCTTAGGGGG
>Ga0209445_1001384_pt1 | contig 13084 bp, 15 predicted proteins | sample MarorgKNORR_S2LV_4_FD_188223 | JGI IMG/M metagenome (GOLD analysis project Ga0209445, IMG submission 188223) | Marine microbial communities from the Southern Atlantic Ocean, analyzing organic carbon cycling - NADW_A/KNORR_S2/LV (SPAdes) (version 2) | ecosystem: Environmental > Aquatic > Marine >...
GAGCCAATGTCGGACCGCCGGGTCAGGGCTGAAAGGGCGATCAACCAGCTAATTGCAGACCACTCCAACGAGGATAAAATTTTGGCTTTTACCCACGGGGGAATAATCCACTATCTCTTCGCCGCTCTCATGGGCGTTGACCGGTTGTGGGGCATGCCTGTAGGCAACACCGCGATGTTCGATTTCGACCTGGACGTCGAGCGCTGGCATCACAGTGATTCAACCCTTCTGAACACTAACCTGTGGCGCATCAACCGGCTCAACGACTCCTCACACCTCGACTGACTCCCCTAAGAAGCCATGTGACCCGCCCCTTCTCCTCAGGTCTACTCTTTGTGATTTGCGCCAGAAGTTATCCAGAAAACTGCCTCGCGGTGGCCTCTTCCAAACAGAATACAGACTAAAAGATGTCGTCTAAGCGACTGACATTTTCCCAAAAAGGTTTAGAATTTTACAAAAGTTAACCAAAATCCAACTAGGCAGGTCTCCCATGCTCGGCGTACTCTTTCCCACGGTAAGCAAACGCCTGATACAGTTTCCGGGGAGCGACCATATGCAGAGAACACAAACTCAGGATCTCGCTCGTAGAGATGCAACCAATGGATACGCCTGGCGCACAGAAGAAGCGGCGATGGTCAACGCTCTGATCGGAGCGGCATGGCATCACGAGATGGATCAGCGGTCTGGGGTAATGTCCAGGGTGTCGAACTTGTTGAGGAAGGTGGGCATCGGAAGCAGACGCAGCACCTGGTAACCTAGACAACTACCGATAATTAGGGGGCAGGCTTTAGAGTCTGCCCTTTTTGTGTGTCCCCATTTTAGGTATCGAGGATCAGGAATCAGGTGGTCAGGAATTGCGCGACTGACGCGCTGTTCCGCAGATTGGCTCGTTGACATGCCCTCACTGCGACAATACACTCGACCCCATCATCGCACACCCAGGAGGAACGCCGAATGCAACGAGAACCCGCCGCGCTGAGGATGGCCGACCCTGGAGTCCGCGCGCAGTTCACCGAAGAAGCCCGATTCCAATCGTGGCTGGATGTTGAAGCCGCGCTGGCCCAGTCCCAGGCAGACCTGGGAGTCATCCCGCGGCCTGCCGCAGACGAGATTACCCGCAAGGCTCGGCTATCCTTTCTGGACATCAATGCCATTCACGAAGGGCTCGCCAAAACAGGTCATCCTCTTGTCCCTTTGATCTGGGAACTGGACCGGGTGTGCGACGGCGACGGCGGAGGGTGGGCTCATTGGGGCGCAACGACTCAGAACATCACCCAGACAGGCAAGCTGTTGATGCTTCGAGAGGCCCATCGCATTTATCTGTCCCAGTTGGCCCAGATTCTCACCGTGCTGGCGAATCTGGCAGAGGAGACCAAAGACTACGCACTGCCGGGACGCACCCACGGTCAGCACGCGGTTCCCGCGACCTTCGGATACAAGGTCGCCGTCTGGATTGACGAGCTTTGCCGACACGTCGAGAGGCTGCAGGGTTGCGAGGACCGTGTGTTCGTCGCAATGCTGGGCGGCGGAGCCGGAACTCTGGCATCGCTGGGGGAGGTCGGTCTTGAGATTCAGGACCTGATGGCCCGCAAGCTGGACATGAAGCCCATGACCATGCCTGCCCGAACCACGGGCGACCACCTGTGCGAGTACGTCACATTGCTGGGGATGCTGGCGTCGACCTGCTCCAAGATGGGAGGCGAGGTCTTCACGCTGATGAAACAGGAGTTCGGAGAGGTGGAAGAACCTGTCCCGCCAGGCACTGTGGGAAGTAGCACCATGCCTCAGAAGCGCAATCCCAAGCTAGCCCAGGACATCGTGGCGGTGGCGGCGCAGATTCGCGCGCTAGTCCCGCTGGCGCTGGAGGCCATGATTACCGAGCACGAAGCCAACCGCACTACCAGCGTGATGATGAACCGCGCCCTCGACCAGTCGGCTGTCCTCACAGGCGATTTGCTACAGTACGTCATCGAATTGTTCTCCGGCATCCAGGTATTTCCAGAGCGTATGCGAGCCAATCTTGACCTGTCCGGCGGGCTGATAATGTCCGAGGCTATAATGTTGGAGCTAGGGCGCAAGCTGGGCCGTCAACGGGCTCATGACGCGGTGTACGATGCGGCTCAGGCGTCAGTTGTGGAGAGCAGGCCTTTCAAGGACACCCTGGCCGAGGTCTCGGACGTTGCATCAAACATGACACCACAAGAAATCGAAGGCCTTCTTGACCCGACCGAGTACACGGGCATATGCAGCCTGTTCGCCCAGCGCGAGGCAGCAAAGGCGCGAGAGGTCGCAGCCTCTCTGAATTCTTGAATTAGCGAGGTGAACCCGATGCACAAACACGAGATCAAAGAAGCCTGGGTTGACATTGCCCCCGACAACGGCTCTCAGCCTGTCGCGCCCGGACGTTGGGCCCTCGAGTTTCGCCCTGCGATGGGGCGGCTTCTGTCAGCCCATCCTACCATCGGCCCTGCCTTCAACACCCTGTACAGCGAGATCATGCGCGGTCCGGGAAGCCTGAGCCGTCAGGAACGGGAGATGATCGCCACCGTCGCTGCTGCTGCTCAGGATTGCTACTATTGAGCCACAACCCACGCAGAGTTTCTGCGTGTCGAGGACGGAGACCCTGCAATCATCAAGACCCTGGTCGATGGGAGTTGGCGCGACGCCATGACTCCGGGAAACCGAAACTTCCAGCTTTGCGAACTGGCGCACAAGATGAGCGCGACGCCCACCAGCATGACCGAGGACGATTGGCAGCCTCTCCGAGACCTGGGATTCGACGATCAGGCGTGTCTGGAGGTCGCCCACATCGTGGGCATATTCAACTACCTGACCCGCCTAGCCGACGGTCTGGGCCTCCAGTTGGACCCTGCGACCCTTGAGGCGTCGGAGACTGAGACTCCACTGAAGAAGATCGGAGACGCTAACGGCGCTCGCACCGTGTAGGATATTACTCTGAGGTCAGCCCTCGGTGTCCATCCTGCGTAACACGACGTAAGGGGCGGTCTCGCTCTGGGTAGTCGCCATGTCTATCAGGTCCTGCGAAACACCCAACTCCAGCAGAGAGTCTCGGCGCAGCTGGCGCTGAATGCGCTGGGTCATCTCGACTCTGACACCGTGATGCGCGGCTTCCAAAACGTCGCCAGGCTCTGCGCCCACGGTTTGCAGGGCGTCGACCAGTTCATCGCGAAGTCGCTTGCGTTCGTCTTCGGCGATTCGGATGGCCTCAGTCACAACGGCAAGCTGACCGATCATCGAATCAATCCGGTCGTTCATCTCCTGCGGAAGTTCGTTGATGTCAAAAAGCTTCATGGGAATCTTTCACGATTTTTTTCATAGTGTCATCACCACGTAACCGAAGCTATGACGTAACCTCGTACACCCATACCTGATGGAGGACGTCTGGTTCGCCTTTGGGGAGGGCCTGCATTGGGTCGCCCATTTCGACCAGCTTCCATTTGCCTTCTGATTCAAGCGTTGTCTGGACTTCTTTGAATCCGCCGTCCTCGTAGAGGTCGGGACGGAGCGTGAATATGATGTGCCCACCCGGGCGAACCACGCGAACGAGTTCGTTCAGCGACGAGGCAGGCGCATGGCCGACGGTTAGGACTCCCACCGACAGGGCAGCGTCGAAGGAATCTGTCGGAAAGCCTAGGCTCTCTCCCAAGACCATCTGATGAAACTCGCCGTACACGTTCTTCTTACGTGCCTGATCCAGCATGCCCTCGGACAGGTCCATCGCCACCAAGTTATGGTAGCCGTGTTCGTTGAGCAGTTGTCCCACCAGCCCGGTTCCCGCTCCGGCGTCCAGGATTCGAGAGTCTTTCGGGACATACTTGGCTGCGGCTGTGACAGACGATGGCGGGCCATACCAACCAAAGTCCCCGATCAAGTCCTTCTCGTAGCTTGACGCCCACTGGTCATACCGTTCTCCAAGCTCCTGTTCGTTCTTGGACGAATACACCCACTGGATCAGATTCTGTTCCTCGGTCATGTGTAAATCCTATGGTTAGAGGTCAGGTTTTCAGGTATCAGGCGAATATTCACGCGATCGGCACGCTGGCGGTTCGAGGTATGGCCCCGCTAGCTCGCATCTTGTCGATTTCTGGGGATGCATAGCCCAACTCTCGCAGGATGCTTTCGGTGTCGCCTCCAAATGCCGGGGAGCGCGCCGCAACCGCGGGCGTCCGACTAAGTTGGGGAGACACGCCACCGTGGGTGATTCGTCCAAAGTCTGGATGCTTGGCAGACTGTATCAGCGAATGGCGTTGCGCGTAGCTGTCCTCACGTAACTCTGAAATAGTCAGATTGGGAATGGCGGTTACTCCAACCCCCTTCAGGATGCGCGCCCATTCTTCGGTTGAATTTAGTCTGAACGTCAAAGCCAGTTGTTCCGAAAGCTGTTCGTCGTTCTCGTCACGAAGCTCGGCGGTGGCAAATTCGGGCTTGCCTCGCAGATGCTTCAAAGAGTCCAATCGAGTGAGCCGATTCCAGCCTTCGAAGTCCTCAACGGACAGTAAGAACCAGGAGTCCGACGACTGGTAGAGCCTCGATAGCGCATTGAAACCTTTGGCATCGGGGCCTTCGATCTCGTTTCTATCGTAGCCCACATAGTCCAACATGTACGGCGACGAGAAGGTGGAGGCGGTGTAAGACAGAGCCGTCTCGACGCGTTGGCCCTTTCCAGTGCGTTCCCGCTCCAATAGGGCCATAATCACGCCGTAGGCGGCCATGAGGCCAGTGCCGTAGTCGTTGAAGGTGTAAGGAGGAGGAGCCGGAACGCCGTCGCGGCCTCCGTTGCGTACCTGCATTCCGGTGGCGGCCTGGGCGTTCTGATCGAATCCAGGACGCACGGCCCACGGCCCCTGCTGTCCAAAAGCGTTTATCGAAACGTATATCAGACCGGGCTTGCGTCGCTTCAACTGTTCGTATCCGACGCCCAGACGATCAGCAACGCCTTTGCGGAAACCCTCCAGCACCACATCCGAGGTCTCCACAAGGCGGTAGAAGGCATCCAGTCCGGCGGGTTTGGTGATGTTCAGGCAAATGCTACGCTTGCCCCTTCCAACTTCCAGCCAGGGAGTGAGACCGGGTTGGCGGTGTTCCGGGTCGATCTTGATGACATCCGCCCCGTACTCGGCCAGCGTCCTGCCGCAGGTCGGTCCGGCAAGCACGATGCACATATCCAGGACTCTGATTCCCTTCAACGCCGCGGGCATCTTTCACATTTCTCCATTGGTCAATCTTTGGCCCTTACCCAAACAATCCATCAAAGGCCTTCGGGCCATTATATGAACGACTCCGATATAAAACAAACGCGCCCTGTGAATCACAAGGCGCGTTCTTCGTCATCTGGATGCGTCTGCTATTGCGCTGAATCCACCACCCTGATACCTAGATAGCGTAAGAGTCCAGCATTGACGCTACAGACTTGGCCTTCACCTTCTCGGAAACCTCATCGATGCGCTGCTCCAGCGTGGGCCGCGTCGTGTCACGGTAGAGCACGCCAAGCGGTATTCCGTCGTTGCTGGCGATATCGAATGCAGCGTCCCAGTCGGCATCGTCATGATCTTCCGGTATGTCGTAGGCGAGGCCGGGGATGCCCTTGCGAACGTTGCCCTTTAGCAGCTCAAAGGTGTTGTTGTACTCAGTGCAAGGCGACTGAATGTGAACAATGGAAAATCCTGGATGATCCATCGCCTCGGACATGATGGTGGACATCTGCCGGACTTGACTGGACATTGTGGATGACACGAAGGAAACGCCGAGGCTCAGGTACATCTTGAACGGATGCAGCTTGTCTTCAGTCTTGCCGTACGGCGTGGAACTCGTGACCGCTCCCAGGTCTGTTGTGGGGGAGCTTTGGCCCTTGGTGAGTCCGTAAACCCCGTTGTCCATAACGATGGCTGTGATGTTCAGGTTGCGGGCTGCCTGAGGCGAGATATGCTCTAACCCGATGCCCAGGAAGTCGCCGTCTCCGGCCACGACCACAACATTGAGGTCAGGGTTGCCCATTTTGGCGCCCATTGCGATAGGCAGAGACCTGCCGTGGATTCCGTGGAACCCGTAAGCCTGGTCGCCCTCCAGCAGATGCACCATGTTGCCTGAACAACCGATGCCTGCAATTATCACGTTGTTTTCAGGCGCGACTTCCATCTCGACGGTCCGGCGGCTAATAGCGGTTTCCAGCGCTCGGCGGACGCCGAAGTCGCCGCAGCCAGGGCACCATTTGAAATCATATTCCGGGTTTTTGGAGGTCATGCTGTCACACTCTCTTTTTGTTGGGTTCCGACTCTGTCGCGAATTCGGCTGGCTAGTTCGCGCACCTTGAAGGGCAATCCAGTGTACTGGGTAATGGCCTCGGCTTTCACTCCTTGTGATCGCAGCACGGAGGCAAATTGGCCCATATAATTCAATTCTGGCACCAGGACCAGATCTTTGGTTCTGAGTTCTTCTAACAGTTTCGGAGGCAGAGGACTGAGGTACATGGTGTAGTACCAACCCAGGTCAACACCTTCTTCGGCTAGCTCTTCGTAAGCCGACAGGCCAGAACCTTTGGATCCGCCCCACGGCATCAGAACTATCGAAGCATCAGTGTTTTGGCTTTCGTATGTCCCGTCCTCCAACAATTTCAGTTTGCTGAATCGGCGGTTGGTCATTTGGATATGGCGGTCTGCCAGGTGGGTAGTGTCGCCCATGCCGTCGTGCTCGCTGCCATTGGCGACGTAGCTTCCGGGGTTTCCGGGAATAGGCATGGGGGAAAGCTCCCAGCCATCGTAACGCTGGTAGCCATTGGTTCCTGTATACACCGAACGGTTTTCAGAGTTCACTTTGCTGAGGTCGGGCTTCGGAATGTTCTGGTTGCGCTCTGAAAGCATGTGCTCACTCAGCACAACAACTGGCCCCTGATAGCGCTCTGCCCACGAAAATGCCCGATGACCGGCAACGAAGCACTCCTCAACGGTTCCGGGAGCGATTACTGGCATCTGCATGTCGCCGTGGCCGGGATATAGGGCTGTCAGGAGGTCGGATTGTTCGGTTTTTGTCGGGAGTCCGGTGGAGGGGCCGCCGCGCTGAACGTCCACTACGACCACCGGAATTTCGGCCATCCATGCCAAGCCGATTCCTTCGCCCATCAGTGTGAAGCCGGGGCCTGCGGTGGCAGTCATAGCCTTTTTCCCAGCGAAAGCTGCGCCGACGATGGAGGTTATGGATTCGATCTCTGAAGTGGACTGGTAGGCGAACTTGCCAGGGCCTGGAAGGTTGTTTTCCATGAATAGAAGTATTGGAGTGGCTGGGGAAATCGGGTAACCGACATAGACGTCGATACCGGCAGCCATTGCGCCAAGGCTCAAGGCCACGTTGCCATTGATGAGTACCTGTTCGCCCTCGGGGGGGATCGCGTCAGCCATCTGCCCGATCATGAAACCGCTATTTTCGGCTTCGATGCGCCCCAGCGTCAGGGCCTTGATGTTGGATTCTATGATCTCTTGATCGTTGGGGCGTCCTCTCGTGAAACGCTTGGTCACAAACTGTTCGAGGATGCTCTGGTCGATCTCCACCAAGTACGCCAGTGCGCCCATGACCACCATGTTAGCGGCTCGGGCGTTGCCCGTGGAACGGGCCAAATCGTCGAAGGCCATGCCAAAGCTGTTCTCGACACCCTCCAACTCGAAGGTCCCGGAGTCGAAGATTATGACTCCGCCTTCTCTGACCTCGCTTTTATGCTCGTTGTAAGCATATTCGTTGAAGGCCACTAGCACGTCCAGGTCATCACCTGAACTGCGAATCGGCTCAGTGGATATGCGGGTCTGAGTCCAGACGGGGCCACCTCGAATCTGCGATGGGAACGTGGAAAACGTCTGTACGTGGTAGCCCACCTGAGCATTCGCCGAAGCGAAGCCATCGGCGGAGGTCACGACGCCCTGGCCGCCCTCTCCGGCGAATCGGACTACGAAATCTGTGTTTTTCAATTCAACTCTCCCGGGCAACGATTATTTTCAGGCTTTAGGGCGCACGGCGCCAGAGGTCAGTCTATCAATGAATTAGAGTTTCATGAGGCAGATTGAGGCTCTTGATTTAAGTAAACGCGCGCCGCACCAGAGGTGTCTCTGGCCGCCCGTTAAATCAGCGCTTCGATGGTCTTTTGACAATAGTTAGATTTAAGGAGATTTCAATATTTTGACGCAAGCCACCGGCACGATTGAATCGATTATCGATGTCTTCCGAATATACCAGTTACCCATTTCAAGTGTCAATTTTGTGACATTATGCACAAGTAGGCAAATTGCGCCTGATCCGACGGATTCGCTGTATCTACAGCCCAGAAAACGGCCTTAATGCTCTACTCCTCTATCACAAGGCTGAACGCCGCAGGGCAAACGACCAGGAAAATAGCGTCGAACACCGCGAGAAACGGAATCCATCGAGTTAACTCAGCGCTCTCGTCTCCTCGAATCATCACCCCCGAAGCCTCCACAGCAGCTACTATGACCGGAACCACCACCGGGAAAAACAATACAGGCAGCATGACCTCGCGCGATCGAGTGTTGATCGCCATTGCGGAGAAGGCCGTCCCGACCGTGGCAATTCCAAGTGTCGCGAGCAGAGCGATCGGCAAAAGGCCAGGTATCCATATCGGAAGGTTGAACAGCACAGCGAACACGGGATAGATGAACGCCTCGATCACCACCATGAACAGGAAATTCCCCAACAGCTTGCCGAAGAAGATAACGTCACGTCCCACTGGCGCTAGCATCAGGCCGTATAGATTGCCACGATCCTGCTCAATAGCAAAAGAACGGTTCAGGCCCAGCACGCCTCCAAAGAGGAAGGCCACCCACAGAATGCCGGGAGCGACCAGAGCCACGGTGCGGGGCGTCGGGTCCAGAGCAAAGTTGAATATCACGATGACCAGCAGGGCGAAGACCATCACCGACACAAGAATGTCCTTGGTCCGAAGCTCCAGAATGACATCCTTTGTCACCACCGCAAATATCGCCGCAAAGTAGCCCCTCACGACACCGCCCTCGTATGGCGCATATATGCTTCCTTCAAAGCCTCTGTGCCACCAGATTCCAAAGATTCCTGGTAGGCCACCCGTCCATTGACGAGAATTGCCATGCGCTGCCCCAATGCGACAGCACGGTCGAGGCTGTGGGTCGTCATCAGCACTGTGCGCTGGGGGTTGGATTTGTCCGTCACGACGGCATCCAGCAGGCCCAGCGCCTCTTGATCCAGGCCGCTCTCCGGCTCGTCCATCAGCAGGATGACCGGGTCGTGGAGCAACGCCCGCGCAATGCTGAACCGCTTCTTCATGCCGTGAGAGAGGGTGCCGACCCGCTGATCGAGTCGCGGAGTCATGCCCATACGTTCGGTGACTTCAGCGATTCGCTGGTCGATTCGCTGAACGCCGAACATGCGAGCCGAGAAACGAAGGTTCTCCCGTCCAGTCAGGTCGTCGTATAAAAGGGGGTCGTGGGTCACGACGCCGATAAATCGTCGGACACTCTGGCCTCGTTTGGAGAGGGGCATCCCGCCGATGATGACATCTCCGGCGTCAGGCCTGGTGAGAGTCGCCAGAATCTTGATGAGCGTCGTTTTGCCGGAGCCGTTCGGGCCCAGAAGCGTCAACACCTGCCCCCAGGGGACCTCCAGATCGACGCTTCTCAACACGGGTGTGCGACCAAAAGCCTTCCGAAGACCGGAGACCTTGATTGCGAGTTCGACTTTTGGGCTTGGGTTCATCGGGACGAGATTCTCTATGCGCGATTGTTCGCCGTTACACTTTGCACGATTCGACAGTAACTGTAGTATAAAGGGACAACCATCCGCAAAACGAGAACAATCGAGGGTCGCATGGCAACAATTCAGGAACTACAAAAGCAGTACGAAGGCCTTACGGATCAGCACCCGGAGCCTCGTCCCGAAGTGGACATAGACACGGCATGCCTGCTGGCCTTCGACTACGAATATTCAGGTCAGGACGCGGAGGTGGTAATCGACACCGACGAATTCACCGCCGTGTGCCCATGGACCAGCCTGCCGGACTTCGGGACTCTGGTCATCACGTACGTCCCAGACAAGGTTTGCATTGAGCTAAAGTCGCTGAAATACTACCTGCTCTCGTACACTGGAGTCGGCATCGTCCAGGAACACGCCGCCAACCGCATCCTGAACGACCTCGTTGAGGTCAGCCAGCCAAAGCGGATGACCATATCTCTGGACTACAAGGTCCGAGGCGGCCTGCACACCGCAGTCACTGCCCGCTACTCCGCAGACTAAGCCTAACGCCTTCCTGTGTGGCGCCTACGTCTTGTGTATGAGCCAGGACTATGGGGACGCCACCTGTATATCGTCACCGTCGATGTTCACCGCGTACGTGGGAACTGGCTCCGTAGCCGGAGGCATGGTGGCCTCGCCGGTGCGAACGTCGAACCTGCTGGCGTGCCATGGGCACTCGATCTCGCAACCGTCCAGCGTTCCATCGCCCAACGGCCCGCCAGCGTGGGGGCACTCCTCGCCTATCGCGTAAAACTCCCCTTCCACATGGGCCACCATTACGTTCTGCCCGTCAACCTCGGCGACCAGAAATTCGCCCTCTGGCACATTCGATGCTTTGCCGACCGTCACAAATTCGCCCATCGAGACATTCTCCTAAATCTGAACGCTTCACCATAAGTCTAATTCTGAAACCGCAGTATAGCCCTAATCCGAACCCAATGAAAAATGCTCTCTGGCCTAAGAATTGGGAATGGGATAAACTGTTGCGAACCGTCGAATTCGACATTTTAAGAGGAGGTCAGCATACCAAAATGACCAAGTATGCCAGATACGAAGCCCACGGCGAAATAGCCTACGGAATCGTCGAGGGCGAACAGGTGACGCAGATCACCGCCGCCCCCTACGAGGACTACGAAGTAACCGACCATGCTCACAGCCTCGATGAGGTCAAGATTCTCGCGCCTGTGGTGCCCAACAAAGTGGTCGCCATCGGCCTTAACTACCGCAGCCACCTGGGAGGACGGGAAGGCCCCAAAGTGCCGGAGCCTTTCTTCAAGACAACGTCGTCGGTTATCGGGACCGGAGAGAATGTCATCATTCCCAAAGACGCCATTACCGAAGGCGTTTCCGTCCAGCCAGAGGCCGAGCTTTCGCTGGTCATCGGCAAAACAGCCAAACACGTCAGCAAGGAAGACGCCCTGGGTTACATCCTCGGCTACACCTGCGGCAACGACATGAGCGCCCGCGACTGGCAGGCCAACGACCTCCAGTGGTGGAGGGCCAAGTCCTCGGACACCTTCACGCCTCTAGGCCCATACATTGTGACCGACCTCGACCCCAGCGCCCTGCGGCTAATCGGTCGCATCAACGGCAAGGTGGTCCAGGAACAGGTAACATCCGACCTGCTGCATGACGTGCCGACCATCATGGAGTTCGTCACACGAGTCATGACCCTGAACCCCGGCGACGTCGTGATGACGGGCACTCCTGGCAGGCCCGACAACGTCAAAGAGGGCGACGTGATGGAAGTCGAAATCGCCGAAATCGGAACTCTCAGTAATCCGGTGGTCAACGAGAGCTAGTCACTGAGCATCGTGACCGAAAATAATAAGGGCGGGTTTCAGACCCGCCCTGTTAATTAATTTGTAAGCGTTCACTGCCGATCGTGACATGACTTGCACAACGGCTCTGGGCAATGTTTGATAATCTGCATGAACAACCGACCAGATTTTGATTTCTGTCCAGACATTAGGGCGGAGCTGCCACGTCAAGCCCAAGCGCAGTTTAGCGCCATGCAGTCGTACATTGAAGAGATTGAGTCGCGTGTCCGAGAGTTTGAACTGGGTGAAGGGTGGTTAAAATCACGCGACCGAAGCCCATACACCTGGAACCTCAATACGCTGCACTGTTCAAGGAAAGCAGCGTTGTAGAGGCCGACAAATACCGCACTCCTTACCCATCGGAATTTTCTCGATTCTCTCCGAGCTAATGACCGACGAACCCAAGGCCGTGCTAGACGTTGGCTGCGGCACGGGACTCATCACTCGTAATCTAATGGAGTTCGTCGACAGAGGTTGATGGCGTGGACTTCTCCGAGAACATGATCGAAACGGCGAAGATTCTGCCAAATGGCAACCATCCCGGTATCAACTGGATTTGCGGACCAGTAGAAAAAGTCTTGCTAAGTCCGCCTTATGCGCTAATCACAGCGGGCCAAAGCCTTCATTGGATGGACTGGGAAGTAGTATTTCCCCGCTTCAAGGAGAGTCTCACTCGGAACGGAACGTGGCAATCGTCGGCCAGAAAAACTCGCCCATGCCTTGGGACGGCGACCTGTTTAAGAAAATCATTCCGACTTACTCCACAAATCAGGACTTCGTACCTTACAATCTGGTCGAGGAGTTGGAGAGCCGAAATCTGTTCCATTAAGAAGGGGGAGAAGAGCGTTAAGCCTGTGTCGTTCCAGCAAAGTATCGACGATTATGTCGAGTCATTCCACTCCATGAACGGCTTCTCGCGGGAACGAATGACGGAAGAAGCGGCCCATGGCTTCGACAGCGAAGTTAGAGAACTGGTGTCGAAGTATTGCCCTGAAGGAGAGATGGAATTTCAGAGTGTCGGAAAGGTCGTCTGGGGCAACCCCACAACGAAATGAGCCAAGCTATGAAGGGGAAAACAATTCTTGATTCCGAATATGAGAGCTGCTTTTCGAGTGCGAGCCATTTGCAATGAGGTAAGCGCTTGCGTCACCTGCGCCTTCCAGCCAGGAGCTGAACGCGTACATTAATTTGTGATGTGTCGCCCTTCGTCCTAGAAGAGTTGTTCCGCCCTGAAAACCAGCAGTTCTTGGCCCTTGCCTATTGTCCAGTAGTAGATGAGGTAGGCGCCTGCGCCGACCATTGCCAGGTTTCCGATAGGCTCGATGAGCGGGAAGATTTTTCGCATTCCTGCCGTCACCAGGCCCTTGAAGAAGACCACGCCCACCGTTGCCGCCATCATGACCGCTCCCATACCCACGCCATAGGCAACCGAGCCTATGATTGTCTCCGCGGCGGCGCCGGCGCTCAGGCTCTGGCCCGCG
>Ga0209445_1001389_pt1 | contig 13063 bp, 9 predicted proteins | sample MarorgKNORR_S2LV_4_FD_188223 | JGI IMG/M metagenome (GOLD analysis project Ga0209445, IMG submission 188223) | Marine microbial communities from the Southern Atlantic Ocean, analyzing organic carbon cycling - NADW_A/KNORR_S2/LV (SPAdes) (version 2) | ecosystem: Environmental > Aquatic > Marine >...
TTTGAAGAACACATAATTTTCAATTTTAGAGAGTGGCGTTTACTATATTTTTCGGACAATAACCCACTTTCGACGGAAGTCATGTTCGTTGTTTTATCTACAATTATGATGATATACATTATTCTGCATTTTATTATTGAAAACAAAGCCAGTGCACAATCGGTAATACTATTCTTAATGGGAACTCAAGTGAACAATATGATTTTTCATACCGGCGGTACTATTGTGTTTCAAGACTTCAGTCCTGGTTTAATTACGGCCATCTTATTGTACATGCCTGTAAACATTTTCATTGCGCAAAAGGCGCTTCAGGAGGAGTGGATAACAAAACGTTCATTGACAGTGCTCTTCTTATTGGGAGGCCTTTTGTTCTGGTTGTTTGAACAATTTGGACCTTTTCCTATGGTAATAGTTCTACTCACATCATATCTATGGATTACTTATGAAACATTTAGAATGAAGCGTGTTTGAGTTATGCTATTTATATACTTTATAGGCAAAATAAATCCCTGCTAGAAACAGTTAAACCGAAATAACTTGATTTCTCTGGGTAATTTGAAGGAACTCTTATTTATAACATTGATGGTTGTGTTTGCCTGTGAGGATGAGGAAAAAAATCTGTAAGAAAACCCCATATTCCATCATAAATAATCCCATGCTCATTCTGATGGGTGTTTGTAAATTTTAGTATGTACAAGATTTCCCTCTGGCTACTAAAAATTGGAACACTGCTAAACCTCTACTTGCTTGGACAGACATTGATTCCTCCACTGGTATTTGTGGATGCACATATACTTATTCCAGCACAAATCTTATTTATTGTATCTGCATTTCGATGTTTTTTCCCAGTTAGCTATTCAACTAATGCAGTGCTACATGACTCATTCCTATCTTCAATATTCTTGACACGATTGTTTGCTACCTTCGCTGAGGTGGCATACATTTATCAGTTCAGCTATCTTATTAGATTATTCAATGCGAACCAAATTCCGTTTGTAGATATCCTGTCTTGGCTAATGGTTTTACAGGTTATTATCTCCCAATATTTTGTCTGGTCTGCTATATTAACAGGAAGGCTCAAACTTTACTTTTATGAGGAACTGGGTTGGGGGATCATCTTTGTTATAAATACAATTGTGAGTGCTATTTTATATTGGACTTTAGATAATTTAGATGGTCGTGAATTGTTACTGCAACTTAGCCTTCTATTTGGTGCTGTGTATCTCCCTTGGCAAATAATTCATCTAAGAACCTTAAGATTGAGCGCGAAACAACAGGAAATAAAAGAAGATATTCATACATCCATAACATGGAGCGTGCTTACAAAAGGTTTATATAAATCTATCAAAATGAAGAATTTGACTACCCAACCTGAGGCTTGGGGCGGGATGATTGGAATGATGTGGATGATTGCTTATTGGGCTACTTTGATACCGTCTTGGATATACCTGATTGTTCTAACGGTCTGAATTTGATTGTCACCATTCCATTCAATATTAATATGGACTACTCCAAATCGATTCCCCTGGATAAATTGAAATAAGTTTTATTTGTGGGATGATTGATAGACTTAGATGTTGGATTGATTGAATATCTAAGGTTAATTCTTTCCAAGAGCAAAATTTAATGACTGATTTAAATTTTTTATTACCATGGAAATAAAAAAGAATGGATTTTCAACTTAAATGAAAGTGATTGGTACAGGATTTGGACGTACAGGTACAATGTCATTAAAAATTGCACTGGAAAAATTGGGTTTAGGACCATGTTATCATATGAAAGAGATCATTTCGCGTCCATCTCATATAAAAATATGGTATAATAGATCCCGTGGAGACAATATAAATTGGGACCGGATATTCGGTGGATTTGAATCTGCCGTCGATTTTCCAGTAAGCTTATTCTACGAGGAACTAATAAACAAATTCCCCGATGCAAAATTCATTTTAACCGTTAGAGATTTTGATTCGTGGTACGCTAGTACAACAAATACAATCTATAAAGTGCCTACACTCCTACCACACTGGTTCAAAATGATAGCTTACCCCATCCGTATTTTTATAGAAATGCAGATTAACCTGATCTGGGTTGGTCTCTTTAAAAATAATTTTAGCGATAAAGATTTTACCCGGAAAGTTTACTATGAACATATAGAGAATGTAAAAAAAACAATCCCCAACGATAGACTTTTGATCTATCGTGTAAATGAAGGCTGGGGACCATTATGTGAATTCCTTGATGTTGATGTTCCTGAAAGCATCCCTTTTCCAAAGGTTAATGACACCGCTGAAATGTTACGAAAATTTGCTCTTATCAGATCGCTTCCGTATCTGTTCATTCTTTTTTTGGTTGGCATTTCAGTACTATTATTACAGTTGATCTGATTTCAAACTATTTAGGGTTTAAGTTGGGAGAGACGAAATAATCCCTTATCTTTCCTTTTACAATCTAGTGTCAAATTTAATATTATTATAACTTCAAACCCTCAATAAGGAGACTTGAAAAATTGAAAAAATATTGCATATTTCTTATCATTTCTACTATGAGCATCGCTCAAAATTCTATTGATGCTTTTTTATCTGGAAATAACACTTTTGTTATAGTTGGAGATATCTCCGATGGAGTCGCAGAACCAAGGGACCTGGATTTTCATCCTACCCGTGAAAATGAACTTTGGGTGCTTAATAAAGGCGGTACCGCATATTCAAGTAATACCCAGTATATAGAGAATGTATGTGTTCCTCAAAACAGCAATGTAACTTTCACTATTTATGACTCTTACGGGGATGGGATTTGCTGCAGTTGGGGGAATGGTTCTTACGATGTAGATGTTTGTGGTACAACAGTTGCTTCTGGAGGAAATTTTGGTTCCTATGAATCAACGTCTTTTAATGTGGGTACCTGCAGCGATGCTTGTGCAGGGGATGAAGTTGAAGTGACTATAACAATTCTTACTGATAATTATGGAGGGGAAACATCCTGGGATCTTGTGGATAACGATAATTCGATGGTGTATGGCATGCATGCCGATCCGGGCGGAAGTAATGTACTGTTTTTCGATACCGGTCTTCCGGAGCAAACGTCAGAATATAGGAAAGACTCCTTCTCAGGACACTTTATGCACACAGCCAGTTCCATGTCTTTTGATAATCAAGGTTTTTTTGCAAATGCTATTGATTGCCAGGATGGAAATAATAATTCAAACGGATATTTTGCTGGTCCTACACTTTGGGATGCAGACCTGAATATTTACGCAATGGTAAACCAAAATGGTCCTCTACTTGGTAGCCATACTGATATGCTCCATCAGAGTCCCTATGGGGTGGGTATTGAATATGCCGGCAGTGGAAATGTCTACTGGCTTTTTGATGGGTATCATTCAGCGATTGTTCGATATGATTTTCAGACACCACATGGCTATGGCGGTGACAATCATTCTGACGGAAGAGTCTGGAGATATGGTGAAGTTACGGTTTCCAGGGAGCCCGGGGTCCCAAGCCATATGGTTCTGGATGAATCAACTGGCTGGCTTTATATAGCAGATACAGGAAACTCCAGGATTATCAGGTTTAATGTAAACTCCGGTAATTTCGATTATAATTTATCCCCTTATGGCGAACCATTAGCTCAATATTGGATGATGGAAAACGCGGAGTGGGAAGTTATTATTAATTCCGGATTACAAAAACCATCTGGTATTGATCTTTATGAAGACAGGTTAATCGTAGGAGATTTTGAAACGGGAGAAATTATTATTTACAATCTTTCAGGAGATTCACCTATTGAAATGGGACGTTTTGAAACTGGATATGAAAATAACCTCATGGGTTTGCTTGTGGATTCTTATCAAAATATCTACTATGTGAATTATCAAAGAAATGAAGTTATCAGAGTTGAAGCTGAACCGAATGTTGAATTAACCCTAGAGCACTTGTCAGATTGGAATCTGGTGGGTCTGCCATTAGTTGTTGAAGATTCGAGCTATGAAACGATTTATCCTGATGCTATAAGCAATACGCTCTACTCCTTCGACATTGCAGGAGGCTACCAGTTGGCAACTAATCTCATTAGTGGGGAAGGTTACTGGTTGCGCTTTCCATCGGATGGTTCAAATATTGTTACAGGAATTCCTTTCAATTTAGTAGAACCGTATCTGATGACAGGATGGAATTTGATCTCTGGTATTTCTTCAAACATTGCTGTGGAAAGTATCATTGATCCAAGTGGGATCATTGTTCCTGGTACGATCTACGGTTTTGGACAAGGATACACCCTGGTAGATGAATTGGAGCCAGGGAAAGGTTATTGGATCAGAGCGAATGGAGATGGCATTATAACAATTCAGAGTGGGAGCCGTAAAGGAAATGCTCAGAAATTCATTGACAGGAGCAAAGAAGCAAATACATTAGTTTTTACAAATGCTGCCGGTTCTGTCAGTCAGCTTAACTTTGGTGTAAGAGTCCCAGAGAGGGAGAAAATCAGTTACACACTTCCGCCACTTCCTCCTGCTGGAGCCTTTGACGTCCGTTTTGGAGAAGACTCCCGAATCGTAGATGAGGCAGGAGAGATTTTGATTCAAAACGATCAGTGGCCGGTGAGGGTACAATGGGCTTTTCATAACAATGAAATTACCGGCGATCGCTGGATACTGATTGACGAATTAACAGGCAATGAATATGTTCTGGATGAAAACAATGCTGCACATATTGCTGTGGTAACGGATAGGTTGATTCTTCAGAAGAGTGGACCGGCCCCAGCCAAATTCGCACTCCAACAGAATTATCCGAATCCATTCAATCCTGTGACTACTATACGTTATAATTTGGCTGCGGAAGCCCATGTGCGGCTTACGATTTACGATATTCTTGGCAGGGAGATAGCTGTTCCGGTTAATGGGAGAATTGAAAGCGGTTCGCACGTGGTGACCTGGGACGCAGGAACTGTTACCAGTGGTGTTTATATCTATCAACTCGAGGCTCAGGGATTGACATATACGAGGAAAATGATCTTGTTGAGATAAGCCTGCCTGTCTATTTTGATTCTCTGGTAGTGCTTCATTTTGGTACCCCTGAAAGATTTAGGGGTAAGTTGAAGAGATGATAAGGAGAAAAAATATGAATATGGTACTGCGTGTATCCGCTTATATTATAGTTCTATTGTTTCTATTTATAGTTTCAGTTATCCTAATTGTAAGTAAAGGGATTTTTAGTGAAAACCTGGGTCCCGGAGAGATCTTTGGTAAGGCTAATACTCAAGATTTTGTTATTGACAAAATAGCCAGGCAAGAGGTTGCTGGAATGGAACTAAATATTCCCAACCCGAAACAAATTCTTTTTGGAGACTTTCATGTTCACAGCACATTTTCTGCTGATGCACATATTGCGAGTCTTCCAATTGCAGGGGGATCAAGTGTGCACCCTGTAGCAGATGCCTGTGATTTTGCCCGACACTGTTCTGCTCTGGACTTTTGGGCAATTACAGATCATTCCGAAGCAACAAATCCAAAAAGATGGAAAGAGACTAAAGAGATCATTAGAAAATGTAATGAACTGAATATTGATAAAAATAATCCCGACTGTGTTGCTTTTCTTGGTTTCGAATGGACTCAGGTTGGTCCAAACAGGGGATCCCATTGGGGCCACCATAATGTTATTTTGAAAGAAGAACAAGATGATATGGTTCCAGCGAGAGCAATTGCTTCTCAAAGTCTCACAAGAGATGCGATGCTGCAGAGACCTGAATGGCCGAATGTATTATTTCCTTTTCTAGATTTAAAAAACCTAAAACGATATATCGATATAGGCAGATATTTTAAAGAAACCACTAAAGTTCCAGTTTGTGAAGAAGGGATTCCCTCAAAAGAATTGCCGGCAGATTGTCATGAAGAGGCAATCAATCCTCTTGTACTTGCCCAAAAAGTTGAAGAGTATGAATCTGATTATCTGATTATTCCTCATGGCCAGACATGGGGTTTGTATACCCCGCTGGGATATACTCTTGATAAAAGTCTTGAGCTGTCTAAAAAGTATCCGGAAAAGTTTGATCTGCTTGAAATCTATTCCGGTCACGGCAATTCAGAAGAGTATCGATCATGGAGAAGTGCAGATGTTATTCGTGATGGTGAGCCTGTTCTTGATCAGTATTTTTCATTTCAAATGGGTGAATTAGATTTTGAACAAGGAACTTTTACCATGGAAGTTGATGGTGAGGACGCAGTTATTGATATTGGAACACAGTCTTGCCCTGAACCATCTGATAATTATGTGCCGTTATGCTGGCGTGCAGGCGAAGTAATTTATGAAAGATGCATTGCTGAGGATAACCCCCAGGAAGAATGTGAAAGAAGGATGATTGAAACCCGACAACTCGTTGTGGACAGAGGACGTACTGGTCAAAATGTAGTACCTAATTTTACTAATGATGAAAAGGGGGATGCTGGTCAGTGTAGAGACTGTTACAGTCCTGCAATGAATTATGTTCCAGGAGGGAGCGCACAATATGGACTTGCCCTGACAAAATTTGATGAAGATGGTACAAAACATCGATTTCGTTATGGCTTTATAGGATCCAGTGATAACCACCAGGCTGCTGCTGGGAGCGGTTATAAAGAGATTTTTGCAACAAGTGTTGATGGGGCCGGGCCTACATCAGAGCTTAAGGATAAAGTTTTACATATGGAGCGAGTGTATCTTGGTGATGAATATGAAAGCCCAATCTGGAAAGCTTATAGTGCAGATGATATACCAGTTGCATTTGATATTAACGAATTACGTCTTGGTTTCAATGTCATTGAATGGGCAAGGCAACGGGGATTCTATACTACAGGGGGAATGGCTGCAGTGCATTCTGAAGGAAGGTCAAAAGAACAAATCTGGGAAGCTTTAAAACGGCACGAAACCTATGCAACAAGCGGACCTCGAATATTATTGTGGTTCAATTTAGTGAATGACGGAAGTTCAAAAGATGTAACAAAGCCTATGGGTTCAACAGCCACATTAAAACATGATCCAACTTTCGAAGTGAAAGCCATGGGCTCTTTTAAACAGAAGCCCGGCTGCCCTGAGGACGCATACCGTGCTTTAGGAGAAGAAAGAGTGCACCAGCTTTGTTATGATGAGTGCTATTATCCTTCTGATGAGAGAAATAAAATTACGCGTATTGAAGTTGTAAGAGTTTTGCCGCAGGTTTATGAAAATCAGCCAGTGGAGGAACGTATTCAGGATGCATGGAAAACGCATTATTGCGATACGACACAAACAGGCTGCAGTTATACATTTACTGATAATGAGTACTCAGATCTTAAAACAGATGTAAGTTATTATGTGAGAGCTATTGAGGAACCATCGCTTCAGATAAATGTGAAGGGTGCACACTGTGCTGATCATGATTCTGCAGAAGGTCATGCTCATGGCGGATGTCAAAAATTTAAACTGTGTACCCAGGATTGGAAAAATCCCAGAGATTTCGATATGTGTGCTTCCATAGATGAACCCCGTGCGTGGTCATCTCCAATTTATGTCGATTATTCCTCATATTAGCATCGTACCAGATGGTCCATGCTCCAACCTGCAGAAGAGAGAGAACGCTCCAAATTGATTCCTCTGGGTAAATTGAAGAGACTTTGTTTGTGGGATGATGGATAGATTTTATCTGACCTTTTAGGATAATGATATGAAAAAGACAGTATTACTTATAGCATTGTTGGTTGTGTTTGGGTGTGCTAAATCCATCAACGATGAAACCCTTATTGATAAGGATGGATTAAAGTATCGCCCCGATACAAATGAATTGTATAGTGGAAAAGTGTTTAAAAACAGAATGGGTGGTAAAAAGGAGTTTGAGGGTTCTTATAAGGATGGAAAAAAAGATGGATTATGGACTGATTATTATAAAAATGGACAGAAGAGGTCTGTAAAAACTTACAAGGATGGAAGAAAGGATGGATTATATAATTATTGGCACGAAGATGTTCTTATGTATGAAGGAACTTACAAAGAGGGAAAAGAAAACGGATTATGGACTAAATGGTATGTGAATGGACAGAAGAATTGGGAAGGAACTTATAAAGGTGGTCAAACGGTAAATGGATTGTGGACTAGATGGTATGAAAATGGACAGAAGAATTATGAAGGAACTTACAAAGAGGGAAAAGAAAACGGATTATGGACTTGGTGGTATGAGAATGGACAGAAGATGACTGTAAGAACTTACAAGGATGAGGAATTGATTTCTCAAAATTGTTGGGATAAAGATGGTGGTGAAACAGAGTGTGAGTAACCCTCCAAATTGATTCCTCTGGTTCAAAGGCTTTTAACTAAAAAGAGATTGAAATGAAGAGGGCTTTAATAATAAGAATGTGGGGATTTACCTTTCCGTTCATTGATACCAGACTCATGGGTTTGGCAGGACTTTTTTTTGGATTAATGGTCGCGAAACTATGAGCCCCGATCCTGGGATTGAACTGGTATTGGTACTTATTAATCGCCGTAGCCTTTTCAATAAAATTTGTTATTACTTTTTTCAAACAGGTTTGAGGTAGATTGGACACCAAATTTTGTGGAAAAAATGACATTAAATACACTTTCAGATCCCCAGTTCACACTGGATAAGGAAACCCATACCTACTCCCATAAAGACTATCCTGATGCGGAGTTTCAAAGCGTCACCACCGTGGTGGGTGATCATTTTGAGATTTTTGATGCGCCCCGGATTGCTGAAAACCTGGTGACAAACAATCCCAGGTACAGCGGTATGACTGTTGAGGAGCTCATGGGTAAATGGAATGAAAGTTCCCGCCTGGGAACCCGGATACATGAGGAGATCGAACTGTTCATTTATGATGGAAGAACCCCTACCGAGCAGAAAGCGAAAATTGGGCTGAATTGGCTGGAACAATTCAAAATGAAATCGGATTTTGAGATCCTTTCTGAGGTGATGGTGTACAGCATGGAATTAAAGATTGCAGGGACAATAGACATCCTGGCCCATGATCTGAAGACCGGAAACTATGAGCTGATTGACTGGAAGTCGAGTAAGAAAATTCAAACGGAATCCTATCGGGGAAAAGTGGGGACCAGTCCCGTAACCAGAGATATCCAGGACTGTAATTTCAACCATTATGCACTCCAGCTTTCCTTATACAGATATCTTTTGGAAGAGTATTACAGTATTACTGTTTCTAACCAGATGATTGCCCACCTGACTGAAGACAAGTGCCACAGCATCGTTACTCCCTACATGAAGGATCACATCCATGCCATGGTGAACCAGAAAGCCCGAACATAGAAGACCGTGTCGTTTATTGCCACTGTTGAAAAAATTGATGATAAGGTAGTCCTTTATAAATATGACGGTGAAGGGCTGGCACCCAGTAGTGGTGGTGAGCCTGAGCTTGAAACACCGAACCAGAAAAGATTGTGCTTTTTGGACGTGGAGACGACAGGGAAAGACAGGACGGAAGACGAAATCATTGAAATCGCCCTTAAAACAATCCTGTTTGACATGGCGTCCTGTTCTATCGCTTCCGTAAAAGAAAGTTACGAATCTTATAATGAGCCCACAATCCCCATCAAGGAAGAAGCCTTCCTTGTAAACCAGATTACAGATGAAATGGTAAGGGGACAATCAATCGACTGGCACCTGGTTGACGGGATTCTTGAAAAGGCGGATGTGATCGTCGCCCACAACGCTTCCTTCGACCGGGCGTTCATTGATGAGCATTCTTCTGTTTCCCCCAGGAAAATATGGGCCTGTTCATTGGAAGATATTGACTGGCCCGGAAGGAATTTTTCAAATGGGAAACAGGAACTCCTCTGTTTCTGGCACGGGTTTTATTATGAATCCCACCGGGCAATGAATGATGTGAATGCCCTCATCCACCTGGTCACCCACCCGAGTTACACGGAGGGTCATCCCATCCTGGAATTGATCGAAAATTCCGGGAAAACCTATTATAAGATGAAGGCCATTAGAAGTCCTTTCCAAAAAAAAGACACCTTAAAAGCGAATAATTATAAGTGGGACGGGGGAAATAAATATTGGTGGAAAAAATTAAATTTTGATGAAATTGAAACGGAAAAAGACTGGCTTACCGAAGTGATTTATGATGATTATTTTCTCGGGGTAGTGGAAGAAATACCTTTAACCGATAAATATAAGCAGTAATTTTTATTTAGGACTTACCATCTATGAATGGGCGTTTATGGTGTCCTGGAAACCAACGAAAATACTGTTAATGGAGAGGATCAATTACTTCTGATTTAACAAAGACTTCTCCTCGTGTCCTGACCTCTTTTGATGCAACAGCAATGGTGGTGGGGATTATGGTTGGCTCCGGTATTTTTTTATTGCCCGGATATGCCGCTGCATCCGTGAGCAGCGGATGGATACTTCTGGTTGCATGGCTTCTTGGGGGCGTGATGGCCCTTTTTGGTGCCCTCAGCACCGCAGAACTGGCGACTCGTTATCCTCATACGGGAGGGGACTTCATCTATCTCCTGCGGGTATTCGGTCGGCTGCCGGCTTTTCTCTATGGCTGGATGTGCCTCACCGTCACGGGCGGTGGATCTGTCGCCATACTTGCTCTTTTCTCCGCTAAATACTCTGCCCATTTTCTACCCTTTTTCCAGCAAAGCTCAAGAGCTGAAGTATTTATTGCCATAATTATTGTCATCCTTCTCACATTGCTGCACTGCCTGAGAGTAACCGTGGGTGCCAGATTTCAATCTGTGCTGAGCGTAGTGAAAGTTGGCGGTATAATTATTTTCGCAGTTTATCTTCTTGGATCAGACACTTCAGCAGAATTGGTGACGGTATCTTTCTCCGGCGAATCCTGGAAAGGATTCTCAAAGGCTCTCATTCCTATTTATTTTGCGTACAGCGGGTGGAACAGTGTGGGATATCTTGCCGGGGAAGTGGCCAAACCCGGAAAGACACTTCCTATGGCATTCATTGCTGGCACAAGCATTACAATTGCTCTCTATATGTTGTTAAATAGTGGTTTTCTCCACGTTCTTGGATTGAAGCCAATGCAGGGAGATGCCTTGGTACCGGTGACAGTTTTGGAAATGTTGGGGAATTCGAAAGCAATAATTTTGGTTAATTTTTTGATCTTGGTGAGTGTCTTGAGTTCCCTCTCCATCATTATCCAAACAAGTGCACGAATTTTGCAATCAATGGGAGAGAATGGTGTTTTCTTCCGCAGACTAGGGGAAGTCCATCCGTTTTCTAAAACGCCGGTGATTGCTTTAGTATTACAGGGAATATTGTCAATCGTTTTGATGTTTTTATTGGATATTGAGAAATTAGTGGATTCAACCACGGTTGTTATGGTGCTTTTCTCAGCATTGGTAATCTCCGCTCTTCTAAAAATAAGGGGATACAGTTATAATTCTGGTAAGGAATACACCTTCCTGACACCGCTCTACCCGTTTGTTCCGTTGGCATATATCGGAAGTGCCCTTTTTATTACAGTGGGAGTGGTTCAATACTATGTGGAGTTGGGAAGTGTTCTTCCGCTTTGGGGATTGGGAATTCTGGTAGCCGGATTGCCAGTCTATTTTTTGTGGAACAGAACTGTGACTTAAGGCAACAGGGAAAAGCAAAAAACTGTCTCTTTCGGGGTTTTTTTGTTTCCATTCAATGGAGAAAATGGTACTTTTTCTAAGTTGATGACACTAGATATTGAGGCTCTTGTAGGGAGATTATCCTGTATGTCAACTGTTAGGAAAATATTATTTGGAGAAGAACTTTGATCCTAAAAATCAGCAATAAAATATATCTGCTGTTCCTTATCAATGTCTGCTTCAGTTCTGTGCAGGGGTCTGATTTTCGCAGGGATAGCACCGAGATTCAATCCCAGGAGACACAATGGTGGCAGGAGGAGGCAGGCAATATGGTAACACGCCAGATCTATTCCAGAGGGGTCAGAGATTCATTGGTTCTGCGCACCATGAAGGCAACACCCCGTCATCTGTTTATACCTGAATACCTGAAAAGAAGTGCTTATAGTGATCGGCCCTTGCCAATTGGAGAAGGACAAACTATTTCCCAGCCCTACATTGTCGCCCTGATGACGGAACTCCTTCACCTCGCTGGAGATGAAAAAGTGCTGGAGATCGGGACAGGATCCGGCTACCAGGCGGCTGTATTATCACCCCTGGCAAAAGAAATTTATACAATTGAAATTGTACGATCACTGGCTGAAGGTGCAGGGGAGCTCCTCAAAACGCTGGGGTATGATAATGTGACTGTAAAATGGGGTGATGGTTATGAAGGCTGGGTTGAACATGCGCCTTTTGATTGTGTCATTGTGACTGCTGCCCCGGTCCAAGTACCCAAAGCGTTGATTGAACAGCTTAAAATCGGCGGCAGGATGGTCATCCCTGTGGGCAGTTTTTACCAAGAGCTGAAAGTGTTCATAAAGGAAAAAGATGGCATAGAAGAAGAAAGCATTATACCGGTGCGGTTTGTTCCCATGGTTCATCCGACACAATCCATACCCTCCAGTAGCCCGTAATACATATTAATTTGTTTTTCTGGAGTTGCTTCTTACTCTTGATTTAAAGAGGAGGAATGATTTTGTCATCCGCTAACAGAGTAGCGAATTCGAATCGGGAAAAAGATTTCACTGAATTTTAAAAAACCCTTTTTTTAGCAATTAATTTTATATTTGAGTTGTATGAGTGTTTATTGTGAAGTTCTACCCCTTTTTTTTAAGACTTATAAAAAGTGGATGTTTACCTTCATGAATGAGGAGGTTTAATTTGAAGTTAAAGAAAATCAAAATGTTTTTTGTTGTTCTGGTTGGATTACTCACTCCATTTATCCTTTATGCAGGGAATACGGGAAAAATTACCGGTACCGTAACTGAAAAAGAAATGGGTAATCCACTTCTGGGTGTCAACGTAATCATATCAGAAATGGCGATGGGGGCTGCTACCGATGATAATGGATATTTTATAATCCTGAATGTTCCTGCAGGCCTATATGATATCCGCGCAGAAATGATCGGCTATTCAGCCATGACCATAACCAATGTGAGAGTATCCGGCGATTTAACCAC
>Ga0209445_1001392_pt1 | contig 13030 bp, 12 predicted proteins | sample MarorgKNORR_S2LV_4_FD_188223 | JGI IMG/M metagenome (GOLD analysis project Ga0209445, IMG submission 188223) | Marine microbial communities from the Southern Atlantic Ocean, analyzing organic carbon cycling - NADW_A/KNORR_S2/LV (SPAdes) (version 2) | ecosystem: Environmental > Aquatic > Marine >...
CGGTGTTGCAGACCAGGAACGCAGCGGCCTGTTCCTGCTGGCTAACATAAACAAACGGGGGGTCAGCCTCGACCTCCGATCTCAGAAAGGACGGGAAGTCCTGGACCGGTTGCTGGAAGGGGCCGACGTCTTCCTGTTGAATCAGCGGCCCGATGTCGTTCAATAGTTGGCCCTCGATTACGAATCCCTACGGCCACGCTTCCCCCATTTGATCGCCACCGTGATCACCCCGTACGGGCTCACCGGTCCATACAAGGACTACCGGGGTTGCGACCTGACGGTTAATGCCCTGAGTGGGCTAAGCTTTGGGACCGGGTACCCTAATCGGGAACCGTTAACGACTCCCTTGTACCAAGGAATTGGCCGCCAGCAGCGATGCGGTGCTGGACAATTACTCCCCGGGTGTATTGCAAAGGTTGGGACTGGATTATCCGGCGTTGCGGCAGGTTCGCCCGGATATCATCTCTGTGTCCATGCTGGCGATGGGGGAAACCGGACCCCTTCGCGACGTTCTGGCTTACGCCCCCATCATCCAGGCATTATCCGGTTTCATGAGCTCGGTGGGTTACCAAGAGGATGAGCCACTGGTCGGGGAGTTGCAGGCCCCTTGGAGCGATGCTGTGTCTTCCATCCATGCCTCTTTGGCCATAGCCGGCGCTCTCCGGCATCGGAACCGGACCGGTGAGGGCCAATACATAGAAGTTGCCCAGTTGGAAGCGACCGCCTCCATGCTTGGGGAAGCCGTTTTGGATTACCAAATGACCGGGCGCGTTGCCGGCCCCCAAGGGAACGCCGACATGGAGTGGGCGCCCCACAACAACTAACTGTGCGCCGGAGAGGACAAGTGGGTAGCCATCGCCGTGGCCACGGAAGAGGAATGGCAGGGCTTTTGCCGGGCTCTCGGCAACCCGGACTGGTGCTCCGGCCCCCGCTTCTCCGGCAGAACCGGCCGTATGGCCCACCGGCGGGAACTGGACGAGTACGTGGCGGCTTGGACCACCGTGCGCTTGGTGGACGAAGTTGTTGGCGTATTGCAGGCGAACGGTGTTGCGGCGATGGGGTTGATGAACATTGAGGACCAGTCCTTGGACCCTCACTGGCGAGCTCGCCGGACCTATGCCGAGATCAAGCACCCACACGTGGGGACCGAGTGGGTTTATGGAGTGCCCTGGGTGCTGGGTGACACGCCGGGTGAGGTACGTACGCCGGCGCCGACACTGGGACAGCACAACGAATTTGTGTTCCAGCAACTCTTGGGCGTGCCGATTCACCATCTGGAACGACTGCGGTCGGAAAAGGTTATATACTGAGGCATCCGTCGCCCGTCATGCCTTAATATTCATTGGTCCCACTTTTCTCTTCTGGCAAGAGACCCTCGTTTACAGCTACCCGCTGTGCTGGCGTGCACATTGAGAGCAAGTCCCGAAAGATGCGGCTTAGTCAAGATTCGGATTAAATGAAAAATCTTGGTTGAATTAAATCTAAAGACTCTATGGGGCCGCCGTAACAACGTCTTCTATGGTTGGTGGATCGTCGTCGTCAGCGCGATTATCGACGCGTTGAAGCACGGTACCTTCAATCGGGGCTTTACCTTGTACGTTCTCCCCTTACGGCAAGAGCTGGGTATCGGTGTGGCCGCCATCTCTGTCGCCGACATGTTGGGGCGCATGGTGGCGGGTATCCTGGGCCCACTGGCCGGATACGCCACCGACCGCTTGGGCGCGCGGACGATGCTGATATTTGGCGGCGTCGCGTCGGGCTTGGGTTTCATCCTGCTGACGTTAACCAAAAGCTATTGGTATTTCCTGTTGGTTTTCGTGGGGCTGCTTTCCCTGGGCTTCCGGGCCGGCTACAACAACGCGACAGTCCCCGCTTTGAACCAGTGGTTTCGTAGGAGAAGAAGCCTGGCAATGTCTACCGCCTCCACCGGCACCGGGCTGGGCGGATTTTTGGTGACGCCGCTGATGGGATTGCTGGTGCTCACCGTAGGTTGGCGTACGGCGGCTTTGGTGTCGGGCATCGGAATCATCGCTATCATTGTTCCCTTGGCTCTGCTGGTGCGGCGCACTCCTGAGAGCATGGGCTTGCTACCGGATGGGGACCCGGCGCCGGACTCTGTGGTTCCCGGCGAAACAGAATCGGCGCTGCTTGGCGGGCGAGGAAGGGAAGCCCACGATGCATCGAGAGCCGCCGCGCCGTTACGTCAGATGGCTAGAGACCCCGACTTTACTGCTAAGGAAGCCTTATCCACTGTCTCCTTTTGGCTTGTCGTATTGGCCGTGGGTCTGCGCAACACTGTCCATTCTGGAATGTCATTTCTACTAGCTCCGGTGATGGTCTGGTTCTTGGAGGGCGAGATTGCTCGCGGGGAGGCTGGTCTCTCCAGCGCTGCCCTCGCCGCCCTCTTTATCGGGGGATTGTCCCTGGGGACCATGATATTCAACCCTGTGGTGGGGTGGCTGGGAGATAAATGGTCCAAGGAGAAACTTAGCTCGGTTGCGATGGCAACCGGCGTGGTGGCCCTATTATCGATCTTGAACCAGAGCGGCCACATTTGGCAGTTGGCAATCTTTGTCGTTTTGCTGGCCTTCTCGGAAAGTGCAAATCCGCTGGCCTGGGCCATAATGGGAGACTACTTTGGACGGAGGAGCTACGCTACTCTTCGGGGATGGCAACATCTTCCCGACCAGATGATGTCCATGAGCACTCCGGTGTGGATGGGCTGGATCTTCGACCATAACGAGTCCGGATATTTTTGGGCGTTGATTCCTTTGGCGGTTATCTACGGGCTGGCGTCCGCCTGCTACCTAATCATTCCCCGCCCCCGTCCGCCTGCCCGCCTTCGCCGCCGGAGGTCCGGGCAAGCTTAAGGATCAGGCCAATGCAGTGGGGTACAATTGCTAGGCCACCGAGTCGGCCGGCGTGAAACACCAATTACCCTAAAGAGATGAAGCATGGTGCTAGAGTCTGGAAAGATCACTGAAGAAGGAGTCGAGCGCTTACGGAGCCGGCTGGGAAACTTCAACCGGCCCCGTTAGTACGGCGTCGGCCTCTTCAACGAAGACGCATCCCGCAGCGCCATCCGCCACTTCTGCCAGGGCATCGGAGACATCAACACTCTCTACTGGGCCGGAGCTACGCCCAGACCACCAAATACGGCACGCTCATCGCTCCCCCATGCTTTCTGTACAGCGTGTACTGGTGTTCGGGGTGTACCGGGGGGCTACCTGGAGTGCACGGCTTCCACGCCGGCAACGATTGGGAGTGGTACCGTCCCATCGATCTGGACGACATCATCTCGGTGCAGGAGCAGTTCACCGGATTGGAAGAGAAAGAGAGCCAGTTTGCCGGCCACATCCTCATCCAGTCCGGCGTATCTCACTACTTCAATCAACGGGGTGAGGAGATCGCCAAGACTCGCGGATGGCAGATCCGCGCCTAGTGCAGCGCCGCCCGGGAGCGGCAAAAGTATACCTTCGAGCCTTACACCTATTCTCGAGAGGAGATTCAGTCGATTCAAGACGCGGTGATGGCCGAAGAAGTGCGGGGCAGCAACCCCCGATGGTGGGACGACGTCCAAGAGGCGGCGGAGAGCGCCGGCCTACCCGGCTCCTACGACTACGGTTGCCAGCGCTGTTGCTGGATGGGCCACCTGCTGACCAATTGGATGGGCGACGACGGCTTTTTGACCAAGATGTACGTGGAGCTGCGGTTGTTCAATGTGGTCGGCGACACCACCTGGTGCCGCGGCAAGGTGATTGCAAAGCGTGAGGAAGGTGACGAACGTCTAGTCGACCTGGAGATATGGGGCGAAAATTAGCGGGGAGCGGTCACCACCAAGGGCACCGCTACTATCCGGCTGCCCTTTAAACAGACCACTAACTGAGGCCTGGGTCCGCAGGTTTCGGCAACCGCCACTGCTGATAACTAATTTGTAGGGTCACCCGCGGCCGATATATGGCATCTTCGTTGCCATGACGGTCATGAACAGTACGTTGGCGTCCAAAGGCAGGCTGGCCATGTAGACTACTGCCCGGGCCACGATGTCCGGGTCCATGGTAGGCTCGGTGGCGATGCCTCCGTGGGCCTGGAGAGTCCCTACGTCAACGATCGCCGCCAGCGGTTCAGTTTCAGCGTTGCCAATGTCGATCTGGCCGCAGGCGATATCGTATTTGCGGCCATCCAACGACGTCGACCTGGTAAGCCCAGTTATCCCGTGTTTGGTTGCCGTGTAAGGCGCGGAATTGGGTCTCGGTACGTGAGCCGAGACGGACCCATTATTGATTATCCGGCCGCCCCTGGGATCCTGACTCTTCATGATGCGGAAGGCTTCCTGGGTACACAGAAACGTTCCAGTCAAGTTGACGTCCACCACGGCTTTCCATTGTTCGTAGGCCAGGTCCTCCAACGGTACGCCGATTGCGGTGGATCCGGCGTTGTTGAACACGACATCTACCCTTCCGAATCTCTCCTTGGTTGCGGAGAACAGGGCGCGCACGGATGAGGGGGCCGCCACATCAGTGGACACTGCCAGCGTCCGGGAGGCAGCCGGCCCGGCTTCTGCCGCAGTCTTCTCCAACAACTCGGCCCGGCGTCCAGCCAGAGCAACGGCGTACCCTTCCTCCAGAAAAGCCAGGGCAGTACACTTGCCGATTCCGGTTCCAGCTCCGGTAACAATAGCAACCTTTCCTTGTGCGCTCACGGCTCCTGCCTCCTAGGTTACGGGCCGATCAAATTCGGTTGACTGATTCCACCCATCGTCCTGGCTGGCGATACCACAAAGCTTAGGAGATATTCCGCGAGTAACGGTTAGCCCTGTTTCCCAACCTGTTCCATGGCCCGGGCAAACCCGTCGATCGCCCCCTCAAGCACTCGGTCCTCAAGACAGTAGGAGATGCGGAAGTATCCCGGCGTTCCGAATCCTCTGCCCGGCACCGTTAGCACCAACCGCTCCTGCAACGTGTCCACGAAGGCGGCGTCGTCCTCTATCGGCGACTTTGGGAACAGGTAGAAAGCTCCCTGGGGTTTGACCACCGAGTAACCCATGCCGGTGAGCTGGGTGTAGAGAAAGTCCCGCTTCCGTTGGTATTCGGCTATGTCCACGCTGACCCCTTGAAGCGCCCGGACCACGTGTTGCATCAAGGCTGGGGCGTTCACGAACCCCAGGGTGCGGTTACAGAAGGTCAGGCCGTTGGTCAACTCCTCCCGATGGGGATAGGCGGGATTGACCGCCATGTAGCCGATGCGTTCGCCGGGTAGGGCCAGGTCCTTGGCGTGGGAGTTGACCACGATGGTGTTCTCGTAGTGGGGAAACACCTGAGGGTAGCTCAAGCCGTCGTAGATTATTCGCCGGTACGGTTCATCGCTGATGATGAATATCTCCGAGCCTTGTTCCCGCTGCTTTCGGCTGAGCAATTCGCCCAGGGACTGCAGGCATTCGGCGGAATAGATGACTCCCGAGGGATTGTTGGGCGAGTTAATAATCATCGCCCGTGTCTTGGGGGTGATTGCGGCTTCAATGTCGGCCATGTCCGGTTGGAAATCCTCGCCGGTGGCGACCACCACTGACACGCCGGCGTGGTTGTCCACGTAGTAGCCGTACTCGACGAAGTAGGGAGAGAGGAGAATGACCTCCTCACCGGGGTTGAGGATGGTTTTCAACACTACGTTTAGCGCCGCCGCCGCGCCGCAGGTCATTACGATGTCGCCGGCCAAGAAGGGGATGCCGGTCTCGGCTTTCAGGCCGTCGGCCACCGCTTGGCGGGTTTCCGGGTAGCCGTTGTTGGGCATGTATCGGTGCATGCCCTTGATGGGGTTCTCGGCCAGGCGGCGCAGTTCTTGCCGAAACTGATCCGGCGGCTCCACCACGGGGTTGCCCAGGGACAGATCGAAGACGTTCTCCTCGCCGTGCTGCGCCTTCAATGTGATGCCGGTCTCGAACATCCGGCGGATCCACCCGCCCTGCTCCATAAAGCCCCGTACTTTGTCAGAAACCGGCATTGTTAAACTCCCTAGATTTGGATTGGTTCTAGCTCCGCCTCTACCATCCCAAACCCCATCCCTTTCCCAAACTGATAAGCCAGGCTGTATTGGGCCATTTCCATGTCCACGTCTTCGCCCAAAACCTGGGCCACGGAGGTCACTGGGCGATCTGGGATGCCGCAGGGGACGATGTGGCTGTAGTAGGACAGGTCGGTGGTGACGTTGATGGCGAAGCCGTGGTAGGCGACACCCCGGCTAATCTTAACCCCGATGGCGGCGATCTTGGCGCCACCCACCCAAACACCGGTGATTCCGTCGATCGTTTCGGCGGTTATCTTGAAGTCGGCAAGTGAATCGACGATGATTCGCTCCAGGGTACGAACGTACTTGACCGGCCCGCCCCACTGCCGCAGGTCTACCACTGGGTAGGCCACCAGTTGGCCAGGGCCGTGAAAGGTAACCTGCCCTCCCCGGTCCGCCTCGTAAAGCCCGATTCCCTTTTGGCGCAGCTCTTCGTCGCTCAACAGAATATGTTCAGACTTGCTCAGGCGGCCCTTGGTGTAAACCGGGGAATGCTCCAATAGCAGCAACGTGTTGGGCTGTGCGCCGTCGCGGACCTTGGTAGCCAGTCCTACCTGCAGCTCCCAGGCGCGGTGGTACTCCACAGTTCCCAACCGGATTATCTGGCATGGGCTGGGAGTGGGCACGGGAGGCGGCTCAGTAGAGAGGAGTGTCGGGTCCCATAGACTCCAGGCGGGACTTGACCGCCTGCAAGAATGCGCCCGATTCCGCTCCGTCGTTGATGCGGTGGTCGAAGGCCATGCAGATGTTCATCATGGACCGAATGGCGATGGCGTCGTCTCGCACCATCGCCCGTTTCTGAATGGCCTCGGTGGTCAGGATCGCCGCTTGGGGATGGTTGATGATGGGATAGGAGATGGTGGACCCCAACGCGCCGGTGTTATTCAAAGTGAAGGTCCCGCCCTGTACGTCTTCTATGGTGAGCTTGTTCTGCCTTGCCCGCTGAGTCAGGTCCCGTAAGGCTGTTGCCAGTCCGGCGATGCTCAACCGGTCGGCGTCGTGAATCACCGGGACGACCAATCCATAGGGGGCGGCCACAGCGATTCCCACGTTGATCCGGCGCTTCAGGATGATTTTATCGCCGCCCCAACTGGCGTTGACCGTAGGATGTTCTTTCAGCGACTCAGCCAATGCTTTTATGGCGAAGGGCATATAGGTAAGGTCCACTCCCTCCCTTTGCTCGAAGGCCGTTCTGACCTGGGTGCGTAGGGCCACCAATCCGGTTACGTCCACCTCTATCGTGCTCCATGCATGAGGGATCTGGCTCACGCTACGGACCATGGCGTCGGCAATCATCCGGCGCACTGGAGTTAAGGGCACATGTTGCTCGTCGGCGCCGGCGTCTGGCTGTCGTGGCGGTTGCGGTTTGGCTGTAGTTTCGGCGGGTGTTGATTTGGCTTCGACGTGCCGGATTAAGTCGTCGCGGGTTATACGTCCGCCAAGTCCGGTGCCGCTGACTTGGGCCAGGTCCACACCGTGTTCCCGGGCCAGACGGCGAACTGCGGGAGAGGGCCGGCTAGCTCCGCCGGGGGCCTCGGCCGTTGACTGGTCAGTTGGAGGAGGCGCTTGTTGTTGTGCTTGGGCCGGAATCGGGCTCTCTTGCTCGGCCTCGACTCCGCCTCCGGTGGGGCCCACGGGGTTGATGTTCTTGACGAGATAACCCGTTGTGCCGACGGGAGCAGGTTGCCCGGCCGCTGCCGGAGCCGGGGTGGGTTCTGCTGCCGGCACAAGGGCTGCTCCATTGGAGCCGTCAGCAGTTTCGATTTCGGCTATAGGGGCTCCCATGGGCACGGTTTCTCCTTCCTGAGCCAGGATCTTCAGAAGAGAGCCGTCGATAGGGGAAGGTACTTCCATGGTTACTTTGTCGGTTATCACCTCGACCAGAGGCTCAAACCGCGTCAGCGTGTCGCCGGGCTGTTTTAGCCACTTGCCGATGGTGCCTTCCACCACCGACTCGCCAACATGAGGAAGTTCAAGGATCATAGCCAATGTTTCATCACCCGCCGCTAATACGCTGCCTGCCGGCGCAGGGCCTCGACAATCTTGTCGGTATTGGGCATGTATTCGTCTTCGAGGGTTTGGGCGAAGGGCATGGTGGGTACGTCGGGGCCGCAGAGCCGTCTGACGGGTCCGTCCAGATACTCGAAAGCTTCGTCGGCAACCAGTGCGGCGATCTCGGCACCGACACCGCCGGTGACGTTGTCTTCATGAACGATGAGCAGCTTCCCGGTCTTCTTGACCGAGTTGAGCACCGTTTCTGTATCCAACGGCTTTAAAGTACGGAGGTCCACCACCTCCACGTCTATGCCTTCGCCGGCCACCGCTTCCGCCGCTTCCAGGCAATAATGAAGCATCAAGCCGTAGGAAACTATCGTGATATGTTCCCCGGCGCGTTTGACGTCGGCCTGTCCGATGGGGATGGTGTATTCTCCCTCCGGTAATTCTCCACGGACCAGGCGGTAGGTTTTTTTGTGCTCCAAGAAGACCACGGGACTATTGTCGCGGATGGCCGACTTGAGAAGACCTTTGATGTCGTAGGGTGTCGCAGGGGCGATGACCTTGAGCCCAGGAGTGTGGAAAAAGATGCTTTCCACGTTTTGGGAGTGAAACAGGCCGCCTCTTATACCGCCGCCGTAAGGCACCCGGATGACCACGGGTACTTGGAGGACGCCGTTGCTCCCGTAGCAAGCCCGGGCTGTTTCACCGATGAGTTGGTTCATGGCGGGCCAGATGAAATCGGAAAACTGGACCTCGGGGATGGGGCGCATGCCCCGGAATGCGGCCCCGAGAGCTATCCCCATGATGGATGCTTCGGCCAAGGGGGTATCGATGACCCTAGATTCGCCGAACTCATCGATGAGGCCCTGAGTCGCAAGGAATACACCACCGCGCTGCCCCACGTCCTCGCCCATGATGAAAACCTTGGGGTCCCGCTGCATCTCTTCGCGCAGGGCTTCTCGAACAGCCTCAATGACGTTCTTGACTGCCACTACTCCACCTACTCGCTGTAAACCCGATCCCACATGGTAGAGGGATCTGGGAGAGGGGCCGACTCGGCAGCATCGGTGGCTTCGTTGACCGCTTTCAATGCTTCGGCCTTAATCGCGTCCGAGTTTTCCGGAGTGATGATGCCCCTGGCTATCAGTTCGGCTCCGAAGTTGGACACCGGGTCGCGCTGGTGAGCCGCGTCCAACTCTTCCTGGGTCCGGTATCGAAGATGGTCGTCGTCGGTTGTGTGGGGCATCAACCGTTCCACCTGCATCTCCAGCAGCACCGGTCCTTGGGTTCGGGCGTGGGTGATAGCTTCCCGAGTAGCCTCGTAACACCGGATAAGGTCCATCCCGTCCACGGTGAATCCTGGAAAACCGTAGCCCTGAGCCCGGGACGCCAGATCGTCGGTTGCCATTTGGCGGTGCTGTGGGACCGAGATGGCGTAATGATTGTTTTCGCAGATAAAAATAACCGGCACCCGGTGGACCCCGGCGAAGTTCATCGCCTCGTGGGCTTCGCCTTGGCTGGACGCGCCGTCACCGAAGTAGGTCAACACCACGGTGTCGTCATCCTGCATCCGGCACGCCAAGGCGTATCCCACCGCCTGGGTTAAGCCGGCCCCCACCACGTTGGAGATCTGTATGATGTTGTGATCCAGGTCGGCGCCTTGCATCGGGAACTGGCGGGCGTTGCTGTAGGGCTCCCCTTCCTTGCCCATGAAAGAAAGCATCACTTGAGTGGGCGTGAGACCCGCTGCCATCTTCAGACCCAGATCGCGGTAATAGGGGAAGAGGAAACAGCGGCCGTCCTTCTGAGCAGCCAGCAGACTACCCAATTGGGCGGCCTCGTGGCCCTGGCAAGAGGCCGCGATGGGCACTTTGCCTTGCCGGTTCAAGGCCCAGATGCGCTCGTCCATCGTTCGGACCAAGAGCATCTGCGTGTAGGACTCCACCAGGTCACCGGTGGTTAACCCTTCCGGCAAGCCTTCAATGGGCTCGGCAATAGCTACCTCGGCGTCGCCAGACCCTTTGGAGCCAGTACTTTTCTTGCGGGGCATGAAGTTCCTCTTGGACGGATTTCTATCCGGACAAATTTATTAATCGAAGTAATTACAAATCATAAGGGGGACGTTTGGACGCCCCCTCTATTTCCCTATGCGCTTTATTCGATGCTCCGCAGGGCCAACCGGATGATTTCATGATGGAGCGTGGCGTTCAGGCGGTTACCAGTCTCCCCGGCTTATGGTTTCCCAGGCGGTTAGCTCCGGGACATTGCAACGGCGATGCGTGCGTTGGTTCAATTATATATGCCGGGGCCAGGCTCCGCAAATTTGGACCCATGGGTAATGAGCGGTTTTCGACGCGCCAGATAGGGAACCGCTGTTGGGCGTTGTCCGAGCCTGGAAATTGACCACCAAATTGGTCCGATTCCGCATTGACATAATCTGTAAAGGTTGCTAATTTTCCTGCCACGGGCGTGGTGAAAGTGATGGGACCGGGTCACAGGTCACGAATTTCTCTGAGATGTTGCCAGACCCAGTGTATTGATTCAAAGCCGCTCCGGTTGCTCCAGACCGAGGCCATGACTGGAGGCGAACCGTAGGGCGCTTCACATCTCATCCATGACCTAGGCTGGGGACACCTACCCCGGACGACAGGGGATCTAGGTGGCTACCTATTCCGGCTAAGCCTAGGCGGGTCCAGCGCTACCATCGGGTTTGTTGTGTGTCAGTTGGGACTACTGTGTGTGATTTTGGAGCTTTTGGGCCATGAATGAACAATCGACCAGAGAGATCTGGAAGGCGGTACTAGGAGAACTGCAACTGCAATTACCCCGTCCTACTTTCGAAACATGGCTGAAGCATACCGACGGGGTTTCCTACGACGAGCATCAGTTCGTTGTGGAAGCGCCAACCCCCTTTGCCGTGGCTTGGCTGGAACGGCGTATGTACAACGCCATCCAGAAAACGGTGGAGAAGGTGACCGATCGGCCTTTGGACGTGGTCTTCAGAGTCAGGCAGGGTCATGAAGCGGAGAATGGATCAGTGACCTCGTCAGGCCAAACCTTGGAATTCGAATCGGGCCAAGATGAAATCCAGGTGAAACCGCAGGCGCAGCCTCCGGCTGCATTTAACCCCAAATACACGTTCGATTCCTTCGTGGTCGGGCCGTCGAATCAATTAGCCTATAGCGCCGCTCGAGCGGTAGCCGATGCCCCGGGTAAGAGCTACAACCCGCTCTTCATATATTCCGGCGTGGGGTTGGGCAAGACCCATCTGCTTCACGCCATAGGCCACGCCGCGGCCTCCCGTGGATTGGCCGTACGGTACGTAACTTCGGAGCAGTTCACCAATGACTTCATCACGTCCATCGGTAACCGGACCACCGAGGCCTTCCGCCAGCGGTACCGTAGCGTAGAGGTGCTCTTGCTGGACGACGTTCAGTTCATGAGCGGCAAAGAACAAACCCACGAGAGCTTCTTTCATACGTTCAACGACCTGCACAATTCCGGGCATCAGGTGGTCATAACGTCGGACCGGCCGCCTAAGGCCTTGGCCTTGCTCCAAGACCGTCTGCGGTCTCGTTTCGAATGGGGATTGCTTGCCGACATTCAACCTCCGGACCTGGAAACCCGGATGGCCATTCTGGTATCCAAAGCCAAGAACCTGGGAATACGCGTCGGTGAGAGCGTCATCGAATTAATCGCCAAGCGCGTGCATAAGAACGTGCGGGAGTTGGAAGGAAGTTTGAACCGCATGGTTGCCCAAGCCGAACTGATGAGCGAACCGATCACCGTCCAGTCGGCCTCCCGTATTCTGGAGGAACTAACTGCGGATACGGAACGCCATGCCATCGACCCGGAGCGCATCCTCGAGGCGGTTTCGAACCACTTTAGAGTGGGAACCGACTCCCTGTTGGCGCGGGGCCGCACCCAAAAGATTGCCCACGCCCGGCAGGTGGCGATGTATCTGCTGATCAATGAGTTGGAGATGACGCCGACCCAAGTGGGGCGGTTGCTGGGAGGCCGTGACCACGCCACCGTGATTCACGGGGCGGGGAAGATCAAAGGCGAGATCAACGAAGACACCCACTTGAGGCGGGACGTGCTCTCCATCAAGGAAGCCATTTTCGCCTAACGGAAGTCCCGTTGGCGGTCCCTAATGTGTTGATAACTGCCGGAATTTGGTGGATAACTTTCGCCTGGGGTGCATAACCTTGCTCCGTGGCCGGCCAACCTAGCCCCGGCCCGGCACTCCCCACTCGGGTATCACATGCTGTTCGGCACACGTTATTCTCATTGATTGCTTCTTTTGTCGTACAATGGGTCCGGCAGAGAGCGATTCATTGCCCTATAGTACTACGATAAATCGGGCGCCGCTTCACCTAGATATCTTCTCAGACTATGTGATAAGGGCGTGAAATCCTTCGGTTTGATGATTGCTACTTGATTCATGAAAACCTACGTTATCGTTAAAACACACGAACTGGCGCTGAAAGGCAATAACCGCCCGTGGTTTATGCGTCGTCTTGTGGACAACTTGCGGGTGGCGACCAAGGGGACGGGGGTTGAGCGGGTGTGGCAGGGGCATATGATGGTGGGGCTCACCCTTTCCGACGAGGACGCTTGGCCTGAGGTCAGGGATAGGGTTCAGGACTGTTTCGGCGTAGCCAAGTTTTTCAAGAGCTATACCTCCCCACCGGACCTGGATGAGGTGAAGGCAGCCCTGCCTGGTCTGCTAGAAGGCAGGTCATTCAACTCCTTTCGCATCACTGCTAATCGGGCCGACAAGCGGTTTCCGGTCAAGTCGGACCAGATCAACCGGGACATGGGCGCGTATGTGAAAGACTTGACCGGCGCCAGAGTAGACCTGACCCATCCCGACCTTCATATCCACCTGGACGTACAGTCCAAAGAGATACTGATCTACTTTGATGAAATCAAGGGGTACGGCGGACTGCCGGTGGGCGTAAGCGGG
>Ga0209445_1001400_pt1 | contig 13012 bp, 12 predicted proteins | sample MarorgKNORR_S2LV_4_FD_188223 | JGI IMG/M metagenome (GOLD analysis project Ga0209445, IMG submission 188223) | Marine microbial communities from the Southern Atlantic Ocean, analyzing organic carbon cycling - NADW_A/KNORR_S2/LV (SPAdes) (version 2) | ecosystem: Environmental > Aquatic > Marine >...
TCTGTGTTCCCAGGTCATTCTCGAGGCGGGAAGTCAAGAGCAAAAACAGTCATTGCTGCCGGCGATCGCCTCGGGCCAGCAAATATTCTCTCTAGCTTTGACCGAGCCTGAGTACGGTTGGGGCGCTGACACGGTCCATCTCCAAGCCACTCGTCACAACGGCTCTTTTACCCTGGAAGGAGACAAGCTGTTCATTCCCGATGCCAACGTGGCCGACCGGCTGCTGGTGGTGGCCCGCACCGCCGACGGCCCGGACCCCGAACATGGCCTGTCCATTTTCATAATTGATAAGGACGCGCCGGGCGTCTCGGTGCGAGTTCAGACAGGTTGGATCGGCCCCAAGGTCTGCGAAGTCAACTTCGCCAATGTGGCAGTGTCCGAGACCAATGTCTTGGGTCCGGTGGACAGCGCCTGGCCGGCCATCGCCAAATCGTTGGACCGGGGCACTGCCTTACTTTGCGCCTACATGGCCGGCGGAACCCAGAAGGTGTTTGAAATGGCCCGGGACTACAGCCAAACCCGCATCGCGTTCGGCGTGCCTATCGGCACCTTCCAACGGGTGCAGGACCACGTCATAGACACATTGAACGAAGCGGATGCCGCCAAATGGTCAGCCTATGAGGCCCTATGGAAACTGGACCAGGATGACCCAGGAGCGTCGGTGTCCATCTCAATGGCCAAAGCGGTGGTTAGCACGGGGTTCCCTAAAGCCTGTGAGGCCTCTCACCACGTTCACGGAGGGATCGGCACAGACCTGGAGTTCGGCCTCACTCAATACACCAAGAGGGCGCGGACACTGCAGCATTACTTGGGGGATGCTATCTACCACAAGGCCCGAATGGCGAAGCTTCTGGCAGTGTAGGTCAACACTCCCAAAATGGGTCGGGAGTCAGGCATTGGAAGGCGTCACCACTATAACAAGCATTCAGCAGATCTCTCCCACTGTAAAGGTCTTTGGATTCGACCTGGGGGGAGTAGAACTTGATTTCTTGCCGGGGCAATGGGTAGACCTGTACGTTGACACGGGCCTCTCGGTACAGGTGGGAGGGTATTCCATCATTTCAACCCCGTTGCAGCAAGGCGCCATCGAACTAGCGATCAAGAGATTACCCCACGGCCGCGCTGCGGCCTATCTTCACGATCGGGCCAAAGTTGGGGATGAGGTCGAGTTGCGGGGAGGATTCGGAGGCTTCCATTTCGAATCGGATTGGCATGGCCCGTTGACGTTGATAGCCGGGGGTATAGGCATCACGCCGTTGGTCAGCATATTGCGCTACGTGGACCAATCCCAACTGGAAAATCCGGTTGAGCTTATCTACAGCGCCAGCCAGCCCTCGGAGCTCCTTTTCCGGGAAGAGATCCAAGCCATGGCAGACCGCAATCCCGGGATACGCTGCGCTTTTACGGTATCCCGCCCCCAGGAGGGAGCTTGGGACGGACGGGTTGGCAGGATAGACCTGGAGTTGCTCCGTGAGCACGCTCCAAAGCAGGATAGCCTGTACTACCTTTGCGGCCCCCCCTCTTTCCAGGACAATCTTTCAGTCCTGGTGAGCAATCTGGGAGTGGAAGCTTCGATGATCAGAGCTGAACGGTGGTGGTAGATACCTTGCGTCTGCACTTATAGAGCCGTCAGCCTATATTCCCCAGGTCTTGCCGAATTCAGCCCGGTCCACCACTTGTCCGGTGAAAGTCTTGGCGTTCTGGATGGCCAGCCAGGCCGACGCCTCCCCGACAACTTCCGGCGGCTCCCAATCGGTCCAATCGAAATCGGCTGGCCGCACCAGCACGGCGCCCTCGGTCTTGATCCCGCCTGGATTCAGGGCGTTGACCGCTATATTGTGCTCCTCCAGTTCCTGGGCCAAACCAAGGGTCATCATGTTCAAACCAGCCTTGGTTACCGAGTAGCTGATGCCGTTGGGCCGGACTCTCTCGGCCGCTCCGGACGTGATGTTGATGATGCTTCCGCTGCCCTGTTGAGTCATGATAGGTACCAAGTGCTTACAGCATAAGAAGGGGCCCCGCAGGTTCACCCGCATGGTCAGGTCCCAATGGCGTGTTTGAAGATCCAAAAGGCCGACGTTCACCTGAACTCCCGCGTTGTTCACCAGCACGTCAATACGCCCGTAGGCTTCCACCACCGCGGCCGCCAGCGCCTCGACCTGCTCCTCGTCGGTCACGTCGCAACGGAAAGCCATTCCCTGGCCGCCAGTATCTTGTATTTCCTTTACGGTGAGGTGAATGTTGCCGGGGAGCCTGCCCCCTTCCTCTTCACTGCGGGCCACCACCGCCACTCGTGCGCCTTGCTCACCAAAAATCTTTGCTATACCCTTGCCGATGCCCCGGCTACTGCCGGTGACCACCGCCACCAATCCTTCCATGCTCATCGTTATCTCCTCGGATATGGGCTGATACAAAGCTCAGAGTATAGTGTTCTCCCAGTTACGGCAAGCAAACAAAAAAGAAGCGCCGACCCGTTTTGAATGGGCCGGCGCTTGATCCGGAAACAGTTTCCCGAGGAACTTTTCTAATTCAGCTCCATGATAGCTTTCAACTCGGGCGGGGTAGTCCGGTTAACGATGACCACCGCTCCCTTATTGGGTTTGACTTGGATGGTGAATTCCCTGCTCTTGGGTAGCAACGGACTCAGGTTAGTCAGCGTAACGGTCATGTCCACCTGCTCGCCCGGGTCCACCAAGTCACCGGAGCCGATAATCCAGCTAGTGGACCATGAACACTCGGGGGTATCGGCATCCCCGTCAAAACTCTGGGGGTTCTCGCAGTTGATGGCTTGGTTGTTGTCCAGGTAGGTAACCACCACACCAGTGGTCGAAAGGTCCACCGCGTCCGACGCCTGGGCGGCGCTGGATAGCGTGAATTTTACGGTGTCTATGGCCGTCTTGCCCGAGTTGGAGTCGCCAATGACCGAGCCTCTTACGCTAATGGTCGAAGAAGTCTCCTCCAATCCTCCCAATACGGTTTCTTTGCTCTTTTCCGAACTGAGCAGTCCCGTGCTAAGGACGGCGAAGGCGAAAACCGAGGCGACCACGACGAACGCAATGAGTGATATGGCCGTTTCAAGACCGGTGATTCCACGCTGGTTGGCGTGTAAGCCGGTCGCTTTACCTAACGGCCTCATTACTCGATTCCTCATGGTTCCTCTTCAAACTTCGTCCCACACCATAGTAGGTTGGCATCGAGTTCCGATCGATTAGCGACTCGTTTTGCTCACTCTAGAGCCTGGATCGCTTTGTATTCTGGGGCGTGGTCCGATTAACGATAATCACCGCTCCGTTGTTGGGCTTTCCTTGAATGGTGAATTCCTTCTTCAGGCGGTAGTCCGGGCAATTGTCGCAAACGGAACAGATTGATTCGCGAAACGTATCCGAAGACGAGCCCGGCTTAGGCGCCTGATCCATCCGGTGGCTCCGCCACCTATCCTCGACACGCGGCTGCTCAGATGAATTTCTTGCGGCGAAACATGCGCCGGGTTATACTCCTTGGGCCAAAGTGTACCCAGAATTGGATTCCCAAGTCTAGCCGCGGCGGATTTCTGCCCGTGGTTACGGTAGTAACCAGTACTGGCCTCTCCCACTTGCTCGTCTGCCTGGCCCAACCTTTCGCGGCTCGGGTAGCGGGAGCTAATGAGACCAAACCGGCACGGACAGCCATGATTCAACGAGCCCGTCAGACATGAAGCCAGCCAGATTCGACTACTACTCTCCAGACTCTCCGAACGAAGCTCTAGAGTTGCTCGGCCAATACGGCGACGACGCCAAGATATTGGCCGGCGGACAGAGCTTGATGCCCATGATGAACATGCGGCTTGTTCGCCCGAAAGTTGTGATTGACATCAACCGAATAGCCGGCCTGTCGCATATCTCGCCCAGGCCGGATGGCGGATTAGCCGTCGGCGCAATGACCAGGCAACGGGAATTGGAAAGGTCTGCTCTGGTTCTTGAGACAGCTCCTTTACTGTCTTTGGCAATTCCTTACATCGGACATTTCCAGATACGCAATCGGGGTACCGTGGGCGGCAGCTTGGCCCACAGCGACCCCGCCGCGGAGATTCCGGCGGTTTGCCTTACCTTAGACACCGAGTTTGAACTTGCCAGCAGTGCCGGGGAACGTACCGTCAAGGCGGAAGACTTCTTCTTGAACCACCTGACCACCGCCCTTGAGCCGGCGGAATTGCTGACTCAGATCCGAATACCTCAGACAGTAGGGAACTGGCGATGGGGGTTCCAAGAAGTCTGCCGCCGCGACGGCGACTTCGCTCTGGTAGGGGCGGCCACCATGTTACGTCTCGACGACAGAGGTATCTGCCTTGAGTCTCGGATAACGGCATTCGGCGCCGGAGGCACACCGATGAGAATGAACGCGGCGGAAAATCATCTATCCGGCTCTTCAGTGAACGCGGATGACCGGTCAGAGGCCGCCCGGTTGGTTTCAGATGCCCTGGACCCCATCTCTGACATCCACGCGTCCGCCAAATACCGCCAGGACGTGGCCGGCGTCATGGTCCGCCGGGCACTGGAGCAGGCCCTGCTCCCCATGGAAGGAGAAGACGCCGCATGACCACTGAGCGCAAAATACGATTGACGGTTAACGGCAAGGCATACGAGAGCCTGGTGCCGGTGCGGATGACCTTAGTCGACTTCCTTCGAGGAGAACTGGACCTTACCGGCACCCACGTCGGCTGTGAGCACGGCGTCTGCGGCGCCTGCACTATCCTGGTGGACGGCAGCGCAATCCGGTCATGTTTGATGCTGGCGGTCCAGGCCGATGGGGCCAACCTGATGACCGTGGAGGGACTGGCCGAGGGGCCGGAACTTCATCCGCTTCAGCGGGCATTCCAGCGGAATCACGCTCTCCAATGCGGGTTTTGCACCCCCGGTCTGTTGATGACGGCCTACGAATTTCTCAGAGATACATCCAGTCCCACCGAGGAGCAGGTCAGAGAGGGAATCTCCGGAAATATCTGCCGCTGCACCGGATATGCCCCGATCGTTCAGGCCATATTAGACGTCAGCCAAGAGGCCGGATAAAGCGGTTCCGGACCCTCCGCCAGCTCCCCGTCCCTAACCGAGTCCCTAAAAGGGGAATGCCATGGTCCAGCAATATATCGGAGCCTCAATCACTAGAAAAGAGGACGAGCGATTCCTAACCGGACGGGCAACCTTCGCCGACGACGTGAAGCTGCCCGGCATGCTCCATGCCGCATTCGTGCGCAGCCCCCATGCCCACGCTCGGATCGTAGCCATCGACACCACGGCAGCCTTGGCCATACCGGGAGTCGTGGCGATCTTTACTTACGAAGACATCGCCGACCTGGCCAAGCCTATTCCGGTCAGGTTGTACCCACTGCCAAGCCTGGAACCTTTTCTACAATATCCCCTAGCTCAAGACAAGGTTCGATATGTGGGAGATCCGGTGGCCATCGTGATCGCGGATAGCCGCTACGTGGGCGAAGACGCTCTAGACGTCATAGACGTGACCTATGAGCCTTTGCCGGCCGTCGTTGACATCGAAGACTCGCTGCGGGATGAGACTATCATCCACGAGGCGCCGGGAACCAACCTGGCGGCTCACTACGTTGTCTCCACCGGCGATATCGATCAGGCATTTAGAGACGCCGAATATACCCGCAAAGAACGCTTCAAGACCAACCGACACACGGGCAACCCGCTGGAAACCCGGGGAATGGTAGTGGCCTACGACTCGGGCGAACTGACGGTTTGGGGAGCCACCAAAGTACCCCACTTTAACCGGGAGGTATTGTCTTCTCTTCTGGACTTTCCTGAAGAGAAGATGCACTTCGTTGAAGGCGACGTGGGTGGGGGATTCGGCATACGAGGGGAGTTTTATCCGGAAGATTTCCTGGTCCCCTTCGCGGCGATGAGGCTGGGTAGGCCGGTAAAGTGGATGGAAGACCGGTTGGAGCATCTTATCGCCGCCAACCATTCCAGGGATGTTCTCTGCGACATAGAGATCGCGATGAAAAAGGACGGCGCTATCTTGGGGATTCGGGCCCAGGTTTACGGCGACATGGGCGGATACATCCGGACGCATGGCAGTCTGGTGCCCGCTTCAACCGCGGGGCTACTGATGGGCCCCTATAACGTGCCGGCCTACGAGTGCGGCGTACATTGCGTGATAACCAACAAGACCGGTGTGGGGACTTTTCGAGCGCCGGGTCGATACGAGTCCTGTTTCATCCGGGAGCGCTTGCTGGACATGGCCGCGGCGGACCTGGGAATAGACCCGGCGGAATTGCGTTTCAAGAACTTGATTCAGCCATCCCAGATGCCTTACAACGCGGGACGCACCCGGGCCGACGGCGACACCATATTCGACAGCGGCAACTACCCGCAAGGATTGACCCGGGCGTTGGACCAGATAGGCTACGCGGAAACGAACCCCAAGCGATGGGTGGATGAAGCCGGACGATACCACGGCATCGGCATCGCCACGTACGTCAAGAATACCGGCCGGGGCCCCTACGAAGGCGCCCGAATAGTGATAAGCGGCACTGGAGACGTTGCCGTATATCTAGGTATCACCACCATGGGGCAGGGCCATGAGACCACCATGGCCCAGATCTGCGCCGATAGCTTGGGCGTCTCCATGGATGCCGTCACCATCTACCACGGCAACACCGACTATATACCCTTCGGCGGCGGCACTTACGGCAGCCGGGGCACGGTGATGGGGGGCAACGCGGTACACCTGGCCTGTCAAAATATGAAGGAACGGATCCTAAGCCTGGCCAGCACGTATCTGGACACCGAGCCGGCCAACCTGGTCTTACAAACAGGCGAGATATTTCGTAAGGGCACGGAACAGGGACCGGCGTTGCTGAGCTTGGGAGAGATCGCATGTCTGGCCGAGGTCCCTGGATCCAATGAAGAAGGCTCGGGGACTCTGGAGACAACAGCCTACTTTGAAGCGGACCAGCTTACCTTCAGCTACGGGAGTCACGCCGCCCATGTAGCCGTGGACCCGGAAACCGGCAAGATAGAAATCATTCGTTACGTGGTGGTGGAGGACATCGGCCGCGCCATCAACCCGTTGATGGTCCACGGTCAGGCAGTGGGGGGCGCTGCCCAGGGCATCGGCGCTACCCTATTGGAGGAACTGGTCTACGACGACTCCGGACAGCTTTTGGCCGGCAGTTTCATGGATTATCTGCTACCCACCAGCACGGACGTGCCACCGATAGAGAGCATCGTTCTGGAAGAGGCGCCCTCACCGTTGAACCCTTTGGGGGTGAAGGGAGCGGGTGAGGGTGGAATCGTGGCAACCGGCGCAACACTGGCCAATGCCGTGAGCAACGCCCTGGCGCCACTGGGCGTTCAGATCACCCAACTGCCTATTAGTCCGAACTTTATCGCCAAGCTTCTAAGCAGCTAACGCATCCCGGCCTACACACAGATTGGTGATACCGCCCGCCGCCACTTGGCCGTCCAAAACCAATTCTATCGTGTTTTCCTCATCCCGCGAAAAGAAATAGCCGATTTCATTTGGGCTCACGTCTTCATCCGGACCGCTAACCTCTCGCAGTCTAAATCCCTTTTTAATCAAAGTGCCGGCGGGAAGGATGAAACCAGGCGTGGAATAAAGCTCTTCAAAGGCCACGACTTTCCCCACCAATCCCTCCGGGCTATCTATTCCGCTATCTCTTCTTACCAGGTAAGTCCCCCAATAATCAGATGAACCTCCTTTCCACCGGCGCAATATAACCTGTGAACCCGAAAGTCTCCGCACTGCCAGGGTTGGAAAGCCGCTATCGAAGAAAAAAATCAATCTCGCCTTGGTCGAGATAATGCGCCATTTCAGGAATGTCCTTGGCCATGACGACGTCTCCCCTTCCAATACCAAACTCAGACAGATTCTCCGCCAAGTGATCGGCCAGCGGCTTAAACCGCTTGACCTTTTTAAGAGGCTCGTACGCGTCAATGTCTCCAATAACGATGATCCGGTCGCCAACCCGGGAAGATGGAGGAGTCGCCGCCGGGGCGGCCACATGGGGTTTGTCCGCGCAGCCGTTCCCTAGGACCCGCATCAACCCCAGCAAAAGCAGACAACCTGTTGGACTCTTGAAGAGAAGAATAACCTTCACTGTGTCCTTCAAGAGATTCTTTGCGATAGGGCGCTATTTGATCCGTTTTTCCTGATGCTTGCACAATCCATTGCCAAGTTGGGTTTCAAGATTACGCGAAATGATAACCGGCGTGGAGCGTGGTTTTAGATAAAAGGCATCCAGCGCTAATTCGAACCAGGCGGCGACGAAGGAGCTAGAACTCTCAAAAGGAGAGGAAGTGCTATAGGAAATTTGCCTTCAACTGGAGGTAGGAGTGCAGAAGCGAGTGGATGCGAAAGCGCGAAAATATTTAAGGAGGATTTTTTTTAGAAGGTCATTACGCCATGTGAGTCAGGTTCACCGGCCCCTGCCCCTGGTTCGAAATTCATTGAACAACCCCAGGGCGGTGGACAGAGTTATGCCTCCGATGGCTGCACCGAAATGCAACGAGTTGTCGATGGTGTATTGCCTGCCCAAATAGGTGGGTTCGACATTCTGGCCGTATACCAAACCGATGTAGGTGCCGACGGTTCCCCCTGCCAAGACCAGGAGCAGAGAACCTGCTATGAGATACCAGCGGAGAGTCAGATTCATCCAACCGAAATAGGCGCCCAGCCCAGCGCCCAGACCGATACTCACGAAATATATATTGGTGTGTATATCCACGTCCCAAGGGTACCCGATCATGGCGTTAAATATTAAAGCCAGCCAGCCGCCCAAAATCCCCAGAAAAACGCCAATGAAGAAGCCGGCCAGCATCCTACCTAACGGTATCGCCCAGACGTAGATACCACCTTCGATCATATGGGACTCTCACCCTTGCTTCCCACTTGCGTGGAATTCACCTAAATATTAAGGCGGCCTCGTCGCGTTGGATTCGGCAACCCGATAGTCTAAGTATACCGCAGGCGTAGCCGATCTGAGACGAGCCCCATGATGCATCTCACAATATTCACCACACAGACGCTAAGACCGCGAAGTATCGGCCAGTCATTATCCTATCCCTCTGCGTTTCTGCGGTTATGTTGGATGTTTCTAGCCAACTAAAAAGAGCCCCGCCGAAAGCCAGCGGGGCCATTGCGAAAATTAGAAAGTCCCAACCGATTTTAGAACGTGACGCCGGCCTCCTTGGCTTCCTTGGTTGCCTTCAACCAGCGCCACCGCTGTAACGGGTCGCTAACAGCCCGCAGCCACACACCCACCAAATTGAAGGATAGGGCGGTCAGGAATATGGCCAGCCCCGGCAAAACTACTATCCACCACGCCGAGGTGATGTACTGACGCCCCGAGGCCAACATAAGTCCCCATGAAGATTCCGGCGGCTGGATTCCAAACCCCAAAAAGCTCAACGCCGACTCGGTCAAAATGTTCCGGGGGACGTCTAGGGCCGCTAGGGTTAGTATGGGCGTGATAAGGTTCGGAATGATGTGCCGGCCGATAACCCGCTGGTCGCTGCAACCGATGGCCCGGGCGGCCTCAATGAAGGTTTGCTCCCGCAATGACATGACCACGCCCCGGGTAACCCGGCAGAAAAGCATCCACCGGGCTACAGCGAACACGATGATGATATTGGTAAAGCTGGGCCCTAAAATAAATAACACCATCAGCGCCAGCAGCAGCAGCGGCACCGACATGAAAACGTCCACTGCCCGCATGATAACGTCGTCTACGACCCCACGGTAATAACCCGCCATCAACCCCAGGAAAATCCCGATGGTGCCGGAAACCAAAACCCCAAGAACTCCGACCGTAATGGAGATGCGGCCGCCGTGAATCAAGCGGCTGACCATGTCCCGGCCCAAGTGGTCGGTGCCCAGCAAGTAGTACCGCTCTTCCGTCACGTTCCGGGCGTCGGTGTCCTTTACGATCGCTTCGCCGGAAGAGAAGGGAGCCAAATGCCGCAGCTTGAGCTGCTGCTCCTGGTATCCGTGGGGGGAAACCAAGGGAGCGAATAGTACCCCAATTAGAACGACGCCCAAGAAGGCGCCAGATAACAACGTAACCGGGTCGTTAAAGAAAGCTTGTACCAGCGGCTTCTGCCAAAAAGCCGCGATCGGATTCGCCCGTTGCTGTATCGCTGTCGTCGAGTCCTGCATGGCTGTTCTAAGACCTTACTTTCTTATCTAAATGAATAACCGGCCTCTTTTTACCGTTCCCATAAACTATTTGTAGGCTATCCGCGGGTCAAGCCAGGTGTAGACCAGGTCGACCGCCAAGTTGATAAGCATGACCATCAGGGCTACCACGAAGACCGTAGCGGTGACCACCGGCAAATCTCGGGCATTGATGGCATCGATAAGCAGCTTACCCAATCCGGGCCAGGCAAAGATGGTTTCCGTTATGGTGGCCCCGTTCATAAAGCCAGCCAACTCGTCTCCCATCAGGGTAACGATGGAGATGGCGGCGTTCTTCAGAACGTGGGTATAGAGGACAGTATTTTCCGCCAGACCCTTGGACCTGGCAGTTGCCACGTACTGCTTCCCAAGCTCGTCTATCATGGTGGCCCGGGTAATCTGGGCGTTGCGTCCCAACACCCGGGGGGAAAGGGCGATGGCGGGTAGCATAATATACTTCCAGCCGTCGGGGCCAAGTCCGACATACCCCGAGGTTGGTAATAGGTCGAACTGAACGGCTACGATCAAGATCAGCATCAGGGCCAGCCAGAAGTCCGGTACGGAGATAACGGCAAAAGACAGGATGTTGACCGTGCGATCCATCATACCCCGGGGACGCCGGGCCGCCAACATGCCGATGGGAATCCCCAGCATACCTATGGACCAAGCCACGGCTGCCAAGGCCGCCGTGTTGGGCAGGCGGTCCCAAACCAGAGTCCGTGCTTCGATGTGATGCCTTATGGAGCGGTCAAAGTCCCCGGTGAGAAAATTGAAGAAGAAATCGCCCAACCGGACGTACATGGGCCGATCCAACCCGTATTTCGTTCGCATTGCGTCGATGACTTCCTGTGTGGCATCATCGCCTGCCAGCAATTCCACCGGGTCGCCCAGCACGTTGACAGCAAAGAAGAGCAGGACCATCAGGCCCATAACTATGAAAACCGAGTGGCCCAGGCGCCGGATCATGTAGTTGCGCAAGGCGGTTCCTCGTTACCATCGACTGCCGGAGACTTCGGCGGAGACCTCGGGCTACCCCGAGTCCCGATTACGAGATACTACGACCGAAAAGGCCACGCCAGTTTTCGCAACAACCGTGCCCCGAGGGATTCTCAGGGCACGGTCTTCAGCGTGACTTCAGCGTGACTTCTCTTGGAATAGCCCGAGTTACTTGGTGAACCTCAAGGTATTGGCCCGGATGCGGGGAGAGTAGTAGGGATCCCACTCGAGGTCAGCCGACAGGCCGTACACGGCCACGTTGACGAAGTTGCCATAGACTAGGAAGTTATCGCGGACGTAGTCCGCTATCTCAGTATTACACTTCACCCGCTTCGGCCCGAAATTAACGACGACGCACGCGTCGGTCATGGCCTGGAGGGTGTCGTCGCAGACGCCGCTGCTACGTCCGTAGCAGCTGAGGCGCAGCCTGCCTTGTCGGGAGGCGAAGTCCAGGGACTCGGTGGACGTGGCCGGGGCGGTCAGGTGCATCGACTGGAATGTGGTTTTACCCGGCCCTAGACTAGCGCATTTTTCGTGGAGGGTACTACCCGCCGCATTCTCGAAATCGGTTTTGGTGCGTCCGTGGCCGCAGTTGGACCGGCCTACATTGGTGTGCACCGAGGACTCCACCACGTGCAGCTCGGCGTTGATGCCCACTTCCTTCCAGTAGGTCACCACCGCCTCCCCGTACTCCGTGTCCTTGGGAATCCGCTGGTTACGCATGTGCAGCTTGATCACGTTTTCCGAGCTGTAGTTGGCTTGCTTCAGTAGCTCCCGGGCCCGGTTCGGGTCGAAGTCATAGCCCCTCGAGTTCTCCGCGGTAATGCCCTCGGTGCCCATCTGGGCCATGCCTGTGAAGCACGTGAAAAGGTCGTCGAAGATCTGCTCCATCAGGGTCTCGCAGTCGACGGCCAGGGTCAGGGCCTCCCGGACATCTTTCTTGCGCAGCTCCGGATGGTGAACCGTGTCTATGACAAAGAGGTAGGCCTCGTTGTTGGTTCCGACCACGTGCTTGGGGACCCGGTCCCGGTCATCCAGGGAGATCTCGGCCCAGTCGGCCTCCCCCGCCTCCAGCATGGCGGCTCGCACCAACGCCTCGGTGCGCCAGACCTGGCGGACGTTCGGGATGATGGGGGCTTGTGAGGCGAAGGCCTTGTTGGGTTTGTAGTCCTCGTAAGCCTCTAGCTCGACCTTGACACCCCTCTGCCAATCCGCGAGCTTGTAAGGGCCCAGGCCAACGTTGTTGGAGACCTTTTCGTCCTCGCTGGCTGCTTGCCACCAGCCCATTTCCGTGACTTTGGTGAAGATGAGGGTGCGGGGCAGGATGGGGCAGGCCTTGCCGCAGGTGATGTCCACGGTCAGCGGGTCTACCACCTCGCCGCCGATGACACCATGGAAGCCAAAGCTGTTGGAGCCCTCGTTGCCGGCGGTCTCTTCGTCACCAGACCAGTCAAGCCAGAACTTGGCCTGTGCGGAGTCCCAGGGGACGCCGTTGGAGAACTTGACGCCCTCCCGCAGGCTGAAACGCCAGCGGTCGGGGGCGACCTGCTCCCAGCCCTCTATGTGCGACAGGGGCACCACTTCGAAGGTTTTGTTGTCGATCCAGGTGAAGGGTTCGCCGATCATTTCCTCGCATGCGGTGGACTGGATATTGCCTTGGCAGCCGCCACCGGAGTACCCCAGGGCGAGCGGTTCCTCGTTACTGACGATGATAACCGTATCCCTGGCGCTCGCTGCTACAGGGACCTCCGTGGCAGCCGGGGCCTCGGTTGCTTGGGCCTGGGGTACCGCCGTGTTTTTTATTTCCGGTATCGCTGGACTC
>Ga0209445_1001401_pt1 | contig 13008 bp, 14 predicted proteins | sample MarorgKNORR_S2LV_4_FD_188223 | JGI IMG/M metagenome (GOLD analysis project Ga0209445, IMG submission 188223) | Marine microbial communities from the Southern Atlantic Ocean, analyzing organic carbon cycling - NADW_A/KNORR_S2/LV (SPAdes) (version 2) | ecosystem: Environmental > Aquatic > Marine >...
TCCCACGGCGTGATGGTGGGTGATGGTGCCGCCGGCGGCCATGATAGCGTCCGACGCGGCCTGCTTGATCTCGGCGTACATCTCCAACTCGGCGCCCAAGCGTCCCATGCCCTCAAAGGTGAAGTAGGGTGCCGGACCGTCGGTGTAGACGTGGGTGAACCGGCAAGAGACCGTGCCACCACCGCAGACCCGGTCCAAGGCTTCCCGCAGCGCTGCCCGGACTGACTGGTCCAACGCGGGCCAACGGTCCCAAGTGACGGCAGTCTCCATGGTCTCAGTCACGAATCCCAGCCCAGCCTGATGGTTCTTCATGTAGGGCGCGTTGAGGAATGAATTCCGCCACGCGCCAACCGAGCCCTGGCGGCCGGTGTCCCCAATGGAGCTTCCACCGGACCCGTCAGCGATGCGGATATTGGCGTCGTCTATAGTCCCACCGGCTTCCCGGGCGATGTCCACGGCATGCCGGATCAACTCGCTCTGTGGCACTTCGGCCGATTCAAACCCCAGCAGCAGCAAGGCATTAACGCCGTCCATCCCAGCGGATGCAGCGGCCTCCACCGGGTCTAACAGGCGGCAGTTGGCGGGCCACATCTTGGTCTGCACGATGCGGCGGGCGGCCTCGGCCCCGGCGGCGAACGTCGCGAAGGTCACCCCAGCCGACGCCCGGAAGACCGGCCGGGCCTGGATGCGCATCCAGGCTTCGGTGATGATGCCCAAGATGCCTTCGCTGCCGATTGCTATCCGGTCGGGGCTGGGGCCCGCGCCGCTGCCTGGCAGACGCCTCGATTCCCATAGACCGGAAGGCGTCACCATTCGCACAGATTCCACCATGTCGTCTATATGGGTCTGGTTGGTGGCGTAATGACCTCCCGAACGAGTGGCGATCCAGCCTCCCAGCGTGGAGAACTCGAAGCTCTGCGGGTAGTGGCGCAGGGTGAAGCCGTGGGGGCGCAATTGGTCTTCCAACGCCGGGCCATAGACACCTCCCTGGATGCGGGCCGCCCGGGAGACGCCGTCGATCTCCAACACCTGGCCGAGACCTTCCATATCGATGGTCACGATGCCATCGTAGCCTTCGGGCGGTTCGAACCCGGCCACGGTGGAACTGCCGCCGCCAAATGGGATGGCGGCATAACCCGATGACGAGCACCACTCTAGCACGGCTTCCACTTCCTGCTCGTTGCGGGGGCGGGCGACAACGTCGGGCGGATTGGGGAAGTCCAACTTGAACGCGCGGATGCGGTCGCGGAAGCTGCGTCCGTAGGTGTGGACCGCCCGGTCGTGGTCGTCGCTAACGCAGATGGCGGCCAATGACGATGGCGGCGTTATGCGGGGTTTGCGTAGGGAGAGGTCGCTTGCCTTAGGCGGCGTCACCGGCTTCAGGTCGACTTTATACCGCTTGGCGAGTCCCCCTGCGGCAGTCTTCATCTGCTCGGCGGTGGGTTCGTCCGACTCGTGACCCCAGGCCCAGAAACTTCGCTTGGCCATGGCCGTCTCCTATCTGCCCGAGTCTAGTCGGCCATCTCGAATCGTTCGGATTCCGCCGGTTTAGACCACAGATCGGCCGCGCCTTGCATGGCCGTGGCCCGTTCGGGACTGGCCCGCCAGGCGTCATAAATCTTGTTTGAGTCCCAAGTAACAAGTGTGGATATCTTGGTGGGGTCTTCCTGGGAGATGAAAGTCAGGCGGTGCCCGTAGCCGGGGGCCTTGCTCTGGGCCAACCCGTTGCCGTCCAACAGTGTTTTGGCCTCTTCAACTTTGTCCGATTTCGCCCAGTGGTGGGTGAGTACGCCGATCATCGTATGGGCTCCTAAATTGATTCTAGATTACTTATCTTCAGGCGTGAGTATATCACTCGTCCGGGCCGTCTTTGACCTTGAGAATGCGCCCTACCACAAAGGCGACCACCGCGGCGCCGGCGCTGAGTACAGCGCCCATCTTTGCTGGGTCTTGGAAGGCCGGGTCCTCGTAGGCTTTGCCGGCCACAAACAACGCAACGGTCAGGCCCAGGCCGGCGACGATGGCGGCCACAGCCAGATGCTTCGTGCCCATGCCCTCGGGTAGAGGGAACCCGAACCGGGCTCCAAGCCAAGAGAACAACGTGATGCCAACGGTCTTGCCGACGATCAGCGAGATCAGCACTATAAATGTGACCTGGGTGATGCTGGCGAATGCTACACCCGCATTCATGAAGGCGAAGAAGAACAACCCAAAATCCACCGGCAACTTGAGTTGGTGCTCGAAGTGGTCCAGCGGCGCGTGGCGGTGGTGCAACTCTTGGGTGTTTTGGGCGGTCTCTGCCGCCAATTGGTCGTCCAGCACGGCCTCTGCCCCGCCAGGGTGCGTGTGCGGGTACTCGTTCTCTTCCTCTTCAAACATCCCGTGGGTGGTTGGGGGTCCAGGCAGGAAGGGCACGATAACCACTAACGCCAGGGCCGGTTCGATGGACGATTTGACCAGTCCAACCCAGCTGAGCCCGCCGGCGATCAGGATGTAAACGGGCCAGTAAGGCACCTGAAAGCGCCGCATGGCGTAGGCCACGGCCATCCCGGCAGCCACCAACAACAACCAGGAAGGCTCCACGGGAAATTCCGGGTCGGGATAGAACACTGCGATGATTCCCAGCCCGATGGCATCGTCGGCTACCGCCAGCAGCAAAAGGAAATTGACCGCCGGATGGGAGGCCCCAAAGATGATTCGGGCTACGAGCCAAGCCAGGGCGATATCGGTGGCGGTGGGGATACCCCACCCGTTAGCCACGATGCTCAAGTCATCGCCGCCGCCATAGAATACCCAGGCCAAAAGAAAGAACAACCCCGCCGGCCCAATGACTCCGCCTAAGGTGCCCATCAACGGGTTTATGGCCTTGCGCATGGGGTTCAGCGCACCGCCGGGCAGCACCGACTCGGTAATCTCCTTGGTGGCTATGCCGAAGAAGAACACCATGAATATCTCGTTGACCAGGAAGTGGACCGTCACCGCCTTACCGAATATCTTGGTGTCTTCACCGAAGATATGGAAGTCCACCATGTCTTCGTAGGCGTGGATGTCGATGTTGGCAAAGACCAACCCAGCGATAACGCCGATTATCAGCGGGATGGAGAATTGCTGGAGGATAGTTATGTGGTGGGAGCGGAGCAGTGCAAAATCCTATCTTTACAGGGGCCCGTGCCGGTTCCCCTTATCGTCCCCTGAGGGCAGATGCATCGGGGATTATATCACCGAAAGCCCAGCCAGAATCTAGGGCTTCCCAGGCTCGAGGCAGCGCCTCGCTAGGCGTGAGTCAAGTTGACATCACATAGGCGCTTTGTTACTATCACGAGCAGCCTGGACAAGTAAATTCCAGGCTTATTTGGGCTTTTGCGCGGGCCATTTATGGCCAGGAGGAACCTACCCAGGTGGCTTTCTTAAATGGACTTAAATGCCGTGAATGCGGCCGAGAATATCCGGCAGAACCGTTAAACGTTTGCGATTTCTGCTTTGGGCCTCTGGAGGTCGTGTACGACTACGCCACCATCTCGGAGGTAGTCAGTCAGGACAGTATCGCCAAGGGACCACTCAGCATCTGGCGCTACAAGGATCTGCTTCCCGCGGAGGGTGACGACCCCGTGGACATCATGGCGGGATTTACGCCGCTGCTCAAGGCCAGAGGTCTGGGCAAGACCCTAGGTCTGAACAACCTCTACATCAAGAACGACAGCGTGAACCCCTCGTTCTCCTTCAAGGACCGGGTGGTTTCCGTTGCGGCGACCAAGGCTCTGGAATTCGGCTACGAGACCATCGCCTGCGCTTCCACCGGCAACCTGGCCTGTAGCGTCGCCGCCCACTGTGCCCGTGCCGGCGTCCGTGCCGTGGTCTTCATCCCCTCCGACTTGGAGCGGGGCAAGATCATCGGCGCTGCCATCTATAATCCGGTGCTCGTCTCGGTTGACGGCACCTACGACCAGGTGAACCGGCTTTGCAGCGAGCTTGCCGACGACTACCCTTGGGCCTTCGTCAATATCAACATGCGCCCCTACTACGCCGAGGGCAGTAAGACCCTGGGCTACGAGGTGGCAGAGCAACTGGGCTGGCGGGTGCCGGACCACGTGGTCGTCCCATCGGCCTCAGGCGCTATGTTCACCAAGATCTGGAAGGGCCTGAACGAAATGGCCTGCCTGGGCCTTTTGGACGGGGTGCCAAGCAGTTCCTTCGGCGTCGACCAGAACACAGTGCATCACCCGGCGGTCACCACAAAGATGCACATGCAGCAGGCGGAAGGGTGCTCACCCATCGCAACGGCATGGAACAGTAATCAATCGCAGGTTGTTCCGGTCCGGCCCGACAGTTTGGCGAAGTCTTTAGCCATCGGAAACCCGGCCGACGGCATCTACGCTCTGAAAGTGATTGAAAGGTCCGGCGGTTCCGCCTATGCGGTGCCGGAATCCGATATAGTGGACGGCATAAAACTGCTGGCCGAAACCGAAGGGATCTTCACCGAGACGGCCGGTGGAGTGACGGTCTCAGGTCTCAAGAACCTAGCTGATTCAGGCGCCATCAAGCCCGACGATCTGGCCGTCGTTTACATCACTGGCAACGGACTTAAGACCCAAGAAGCGGTGGAGCAAGTGGTGAACCCACTCTCCATCAAACCCAGCATAAGTTCGTTCGAATCGGTATTTGAAGGCGCGAAATAGCTGAGCAAAATTACTGGGTGAACAAAGCCGGGAGGTGTTTGGGAATGGGCAAGCAGAGAGTTAAGTTCGTTTTCGAAGAAAACTTGGTGAAGCAGCCGGTGATTTACGAATTGGGCCAGAAGTTCAAGATCGTAACCAACATCCGAAGGGCCGAGGTGGGCGAAGACGTGGGTTGGGTGGTCTTGGAATTAGACGGCGATGAGCCGGAGATAAAGCGTGGGCTGGAATGGGTCAGTTCCACCGGGGTGAGGGTAGACCCGCTTGGCGGGGATGTGATTGACGGGTAGGACTTGGTCCTGCCTTTGGTTTCTAAGCCGAGGCGCAATTTTAGGAGGGTAATTCCAGATGAGCATCGTGGTCCGAATCCCCACGCCATTGCGAAAAATGACCAATGGCCAGGCCAAAGTAGAGGTTGACTCCACCGTTCTCGGTGAACTCGTGGAGAAACTGAATAGCGAATTTCCCGGATTCAAGGACCGTTTGGTCGATGAAGAAGGCGAATTGCGATATTTCGTTAACATCTACCTGAACGGCGAGGACGTCCGGTTCATGGATGGCCTGAAAACCGCCACCAGCGATGGCGACGAGATCAGCATAGTCCCGGCGGTTGCCGGCGGCATTTAGCCCTCTCCTGCCCCGCTTTTAACCGGCTAACTACCCTCCCCGGGTTTCAAGCCATCGTTCTTTCTGTGCTTGCCGGGCTGCTTCGTCGGCGGGCTGGTATACGGCTAGGAAATCTCGACGGAAAGCATCGAACCGGTCCTCTAAGATCGACGCCCTGATGCGTTCCATCAGTGCCAGCACGAACCGGAGATTGTGGATGCTTGCCAACCGCAGTCCCAACAATTCCTTGGCCCGGAACAAATGCCTTAGATAGGCCGCTGAGTAGTTCCGGCAGGTATAGCAGTCACACGTCTCATCCAACGGCCCCTGCTGCTCCGCGTACCGCGCTTTGGCAACGTCCACCCGGCCCTCCGGCGTGAACAGACTTCCGTTCCGGGCTACCCTGGTGGGCAGAGCACAGTCAAACATGTCGATGCCCCTCGCCACACCCTCCACCAAGTCCTCGGGAGACCCCACCCCCATCAAATACCTGGGTTTGTCTTGGGGCAACAGCTCCGTCACCTGGCCGGTGAACCGGTAAAGGTCCTCTTTGTTCTCGCCCACCGCCAGCCCGCCCACCGCGTAGCCGTGGAACGGGATGGCCGATATGGCACAGGCCGACTCATCCCGCAGATCGGGAAATGTCCCACCCTGTACTATGCCGAATAGGGCTTGACCTGCCGCCGCCCCCGTGGGCGATGACTGGTGGGCGTCGAAGCAGGACTGGGCCCAGCGGTGGGTGCGCTCCATTGCCTGGCGCACCTCTTTCTCGGAGGCCCCATAGGCGATGCATTGGTCGAAGCACATGGCGATGTCCGGAGCCAAGCTCTCTTGGTTCGCCGTGGCCAGTTCAGGAGTGAAATGATGCTCGCTGCCGTCGATGTGAGAGCGGAACCGAATGCCCTCGTCGGTAACCTTTCGTAACGGCCCCATGCTGAAGGCCTGGAACCCGCCGCTGTCGGTGAGTATGGGTCCTTCCCAGCCCATGAATCTGTGCAGGCCGCCCAGCTTGGCCACGGTTTCCACACCGGGTCTCAGGTACAGGTGGTAGGCGTTGCTCAGGACCACCTGAGCGCCGACACCACTGACTTCCTCGGGCGTGAGCCCTTTGACCGTGGCCTGGGTGGCTACCGGCATGAAGCAAGGGGTGAGAGCTTTCCCGTGGGGCGTCTCAAGCTCTCCGGCTCTGGCGGCACCGTCGGTGCGCTGTAACTGGAATTTGAATCTGGGTGCGGCCATTCTTTGGTTCCTCTGCGTCCGGTGGGGTTTTCCGTGCTGGAGGCAACCGTCGCGGACTTGGCCTATGGTATCCTCTACACGCGATTCCTATCAACTTTTCCATGACGATTTATATCGCCGTGGACCCACCCGTCCCAGGGTTTGGCGCCCCTAGATGAACGAGTTTTTAACCAGCTACAGCTCCGATCAAACCCTCCTTTGGGCGTTGTTGATCATCGGTGTGGTCGCCGTGGCAGCCATCAGCCTTCACCTATTCTGGACCGGGGTGTTCCGGGCGGTGGCCGCCCTTCTCGGTCGCCGGTCGAAAACTCCCGGGGACGCCGACTAACATGTGGTTCCCAAACGCCGAAGTCACCATAGATCCCGCGCTTCTCTTGCTTCTGGGTGTCATGGTTGGGACCCTCAGCGGGTTCTTTGGCGTGGGCGGAGGGTTCTTGATCACGGGAGGCCTGCTGGTTTTCGGCGTCCCGCCCGTATTCGCGGTAGGGACCGGCTTGGCCTTGATCATGGGCTCCTCGATCATCAACACCCTGAAGCACCGCCACCTGGGCAACGTGGACCTGCGCTTGGGGCTCATCATGTTGGTCGGGACAATCCCAGGCGTATTTTTTGCCGAGCAACTGAATTCAACCCTTGAAGAGGCGGGAATCATCGGCCCGGTGATCCGTTACGTGTACATAGTCTTCCTGGCCGTCCTTGGCGGCTTCATCATCTATGACCACTTGAAGCAACGCCGAAACCCAGTGGCAGCCGCGGGGGAAATCTCAACGGCGTCCCTGGCCAGGCGAGTGCAAGGAATGCGTATACCTCCCCATGCCATCTGGCTGCCTGGATTGGGGAGAGTACCCACATATGTCGCCCTGCCCGTTTCCGGCATTGATCAGCTATCTGTTTTCATACCGGTGATAGTTGGCTTCAGCGTCGGGTTCTTCGCCGGTCTGCTGGGAGCGGGGGGCGGGTTCCTTTTGATGCCGGTATTGATCTTCGGCATGGGCGTGCCTACGACTGTGGCCATCGGCACCGACCTGTTTCAGATCATCGTCACCGGCTCTTGGGGAACTTTCATCTACGCCCTCTCCCACAATGTCGACCCGTTGATGGCGATAATCATGCTGGGCGCTGCCTCAATAGGTTCTCAATTGGGGACCGCGGCAACCAGGTTCGTTGAGCCGGCGAGGATTCGCATCCTCTACGGCGTGACCATCATGGGCGGCTGTATCTCAGTGGCCCTCGATCAGGTTTCGACGTATTCAGGCAGTTTGGATTTTCTGTCGACCCTGGCATCGGTGATCTTGCTAAGCGTCGCCGGCGCCATGTGTCTGATCATCGCGGGAATGATGATTCGGGCGAAACGAGAGCGCAAGGAGCTGGCCCCGGCGGACGACTAGCTAACTTACTAGCTCCCGGACCGTCTTCTCAACCAGTTCTTTGGGCACGTCGCTGCGCACCACTGACCGGCCCACCTCTTCCAGCATCACCCAGCGGTTGGAGCCGCCCTGACTTTTCTTATCCAGGGACATGCCGGTCAGGATGTCGGCCACCGGCACGCCCTTGGCCGATGTCGGCAGGTTGAACCGCTCCAAAAGATGGCGTTGCCGGTCGACCAGGTCCTGGGAGTGCAGTCCCATCTCTTGGGCCATGGACGCCGCGCCCATCATCCCCACGGCGACGCCTTCTCCGTGGAAGAACCTGCCGTACTCTGTGGATGACTCCAATGCGTGTCCAATGGTATGGCCGTAGTTCAGCATGATGCGGATCCCCAGGGTTTCCCTCTCGTCTTGGCTGACCACGTTGGCCTTGATGGCCATGCTGCGCCGGATGACGTCCGTCGAGATCTCCGGCTCCACCTCCATCAGCGCTTCGGCGTGCTCCTCGAACACGTCCACCAGGCTGGCGTCTAGTATGAAGCCGTGCTTGATCGCCTCGGCCCAACCCTCGGCCAGCTCCCTTTTGCCCAGGGTAGACAGGGCCTGTACGTCGGCAAACACGCCCCGTGGTTGGTAGAAAGCTCCGACCAGATTCTTGGCCTGGGGTAGGTTGACGGCGACCTTACCGCCGATGGATGCGTCGACCATGGCGGCCATGCTGGTGGGCACTTGCACGAAGGGCAGGCCCCGCAGGTAGGTGGCGGCTACGAAACCGCCCAGGTCTCCGGCGACACCGCCGCCGACGCTGACGATGGTGTGGCCGCGCTCGGCCTTGAGTTCAGCCAGCCAGTTGTATATGCCCTGGGCCAGTTCGAAACTCTTGCTGGTCTCCCCGGCGGGGATGATGAAGCAGTGGGCTGGGATGCCCCGCTTCTGCAGCGCGCGCTGGACGTTCCGGCCGTAGAGGTTCATCACGTTGGAGTCGGTGATGATATAAGCCGTGTTGGTCAAACCCAGGTCCGTGAAACGGTCGCCAAGGGTGTTGATGGTGCCCCACCCGGCGACTACCGGATAAGCGCCGCCCGAATGATTTACTTCCGCCGCCAGGTCTGTATCGGCCATGTTCTGGTCTCCATTCTGATATAGAGGCGTTGTCCGCCTCAATCTATTATTTTTCTGATACACAAACGATACATTAACCGTACGGAAACTGAAACAGCTAACAGAAATTCTGAGTTACCCAGACCGACTCTTCGGCTCCGATACCGATGCCTTCCCGGTCATAGGTTTCGGTCAGGATATTCTCCCTGTGTCCAGGACTGTTCATCCACCCATCAACGATTCGAAAGGCGAGGTCCTCCAACGTGATGTAATCCCTGGTCCGCGAGTTGAATGATGAATACATCCAGCCCTAAAAAATATTTTCGGAAATACCCTCCGTGTAAAAACTCCTAAAATCTTCGAATCACCTATGTCCGACATCGTTCCCCCGGTCGGCGGCGGTTTGGCCGGCGAGGTTCTCGTGTTCAAAGAAATCGTTCAGCGCCATGTCTTCGCTGTGAGCGCGAGCGATGGCAGCAAGCCCCGCGTCCTGGCTTAATACTGATAGTGAACTTTTCTGACGTTTACAATTAACTAGCTGATGAATCGTGAATTCGAGGGTGGTAATCCACTCCGCGCTGCCCCTATCCAACGAACGCGGCGAGGCCGTCGGTGTTGGGACTGCTGCTGTTGCCAACGTCGGAGATTCGATCGGGGCATCTGCAGACCGCCTTTCCAATTCCCGAAGTGTTTCTTCTTCGCTCCATTGTCGGCTGTCAACCAACTGGAACAGCTCATTGAGCGTCAGAGTCGGAGTCGGCATTATTGGAGTCGGTGTAAATAGTACCGGAGTCCTTTTAGAGGTTGGGGTGTTGGAGGGTGTTGCCAACGGGACCAGAATCGCGTTGCTATCAGGACTCGGAACCTCCACAACCGGCTCGGAAGGATCAGCCGGCTCATTGGGAGTATTGGTAATGGCTAACTCTTCAGTTCCACTCTCTGCCAGAAAATAGCCGGCAGCCATTGCCGCTCCGACAATCCCAAGGATCACTACGGTCACAGGCATCCACTTCGAGCGCCCTCTGCGCTTCGCCAGACGCAGCGCCCGCTGCCTTTCAGACTCCAGTTCCCTGGGCGACATGCCTTGGAAATGGGCTGCTGGACCATTCACGGTTGGGGTTCCGGCCGGCCTGCTCGGGCGTTTCAGCTTGCGGCCGGTGCGGTCCGTCGTCGATCAAGTGGATCAGTGCGCTGCGAGAGTTTGAACAACGACTACAGAGATCCGTGTTCTGTTGTTGGGGCACGAAAGCGTGCCGAGAGAAGATCGAGGAATCTTCGTCTACCTGCCCGGGCGGAAAAGTAAAGCTGATAATTCCTCTTCATCCAACTCGGGGACCGAGCTTTCTTCAAGGAGGTATTCAAGGTGTTGTTGGATACGCGCTGAAACCATGGTCCCTGGATGCGACTCGATCATGTGGTCGTAGACTGCGTGCCGAAAACCGGCCTCAAAATCGCATTGCGGGCAGTTCGGCCGGTTTGGACGTGAGGGCGTGCGTCCGCTCGGACGGGGGCCTATGGCGGCGCCGCCTGCCGTTCCTTCAGACCGGTAGTTGCCGGTTTCACAGGCGCGGCATCCGGCGCGGAACCGTGCGTGTCCATTCAAGCAAATAGGCATCGGTCACCTGCTTTTGCTGAAATTCGGAATGGTATGTCCCTCGCCTTGCCGGTCTTATGAAATGATCAAGGCGATGGACGATAGCCCGCAAAGCATACACCTGATTCGGTATAGCTTCACCGGTCTATGCCTTTCTCGAAAGTCCCGGTCCGCAGATCTTCAAGATGGCCTGGGCCACTTGGTCCGGGGTCAGGCCGTCTGTCTCTACCGAGTGGTGGGCCTGGGAGTAGGCAGGTGTTCGCTGAGCCAGCAATTCGGTGATCCGTTCCAGGGGATTGCCCGCGCCCAGCAGAGGCCGCACCGGCGCGTTGGGGTTTCCTTTGGTCACACGGCGGTGGATGGTCTCTGGGCGGGCGCTGAGGTAGAAGACCGTCCCGCCGTCCAGCATCGTCTGACGGCTCCCGTCGTCGATGAACGACCCTCCGCCGGCGGCGATAATCCTGCCGCTTTCTCTGCAGATGTCGGCCACCACCGTCCGTTCCAATTCCCGGAAGGTGTCCTCTCCCGAGTCGCGGAATATGTCGGCGATGGGCTTCCCGGCCCGGGACACAATCTCCTCGTCGGCGTCGACCCTGGGCCAGCCGCAGCGACGGGAAACGGCCCGCCCCACGCTGCTTTTCCCCGAAGCCATGAACCCCACTAGGATTATGTTGCGTACTTGGTTCGGTTGCATGGTGAGGCTGCTCGGCTCGGGCCTAGTCAGGCAGCCGGGTCAGGTGCATCCGGGAGTTCATGCTGGTGTCGGTCTCGAAGTACAGCACCTGCTGGCCAACGGAGTTGGTGATGGGCGTGTCGGAAACGAATTTCAGTCCGTGGGATTCGCACTCTCCGATGCAGGAAGGGATGTCGCCAACCGCGTAGCCCACGTGGTCCATGACGTGGTCATTGCCAATGCTGGCGGGGTCTCCGGGCTCGATCAGTTCCACCTGGACCTGGCCAAAGTTCACAAAGGCGTTGCGTCCGCCGCTGCGGGACGGACCGCCGCCCAAGTGGTCCCCGTCGAAATTATCCACGTACCACTTGATGGCCTTTTCCAGGTCGTTTACCCGGTAGCCTGCGTGGACGATGCGCTCTATCTCTAGGCCGTTGTTCGATGCCACCGGCTCTCCGGGCAACTGGGTAATGTGCATCTTGACGCCGTTGGTGGTCGTGGAGTCTAAATACAGCAGCGTTTGGTCCAGCACGTTCACGTAGGGCTTGTCGGCGGCAAACTTGAATCCACGGGCGGTGAGGTCGTCGATCGCCCGGTTGATATCGGCCACCACGTAACCTACGTGATGCATGGTTAAGACTTCGCCGGATAGGCCGGTCTTGTCCCCCGGCTCCAGCAGTTCAGCCTCGGCATTTCCGAAGCGCATATAGGCGTTGCGCCCGCCGCTAGGCATGGCATAGCCCTGGCCTAAAGGCCCGCCGCCGGCGTTGACCGCGCCAAATGACCTCTCGAACCAAGCGACGGCTTCGTCCAAGTCCGGGGTCAGATACCCCATATGTTGAATCTTCTCGAACACGTTGTCTCCTTGAAATATGCGGGTCTTGCCGAATCCTAAGATGGCAGGCGTAGTACGACTCGTACTAAACCCGGATGTGCCCGCTTAGGCGGGGCGGCCAGGGGCGGGAAAGTAACCGGAACCGGTGCAGAACTCCACCCTGTTGCCGTCTGGGTCGTGGGTGAACAAGAACGCCTGGCCGTCGAACCTAACGCCGTGGCGCATAATCTCATAGCCGTTCTCTTCCAGGATCTTCATGGTGCCTTCAAAGTCCTCGACCTCAAAGGCGTGGTGCGTGTTCTCCGGCTTAACCGGCGCTTCGTCGGTCTCTATCAGGTGCACCATGATTCCGTTGTCCAGTTGCAGCCAGGTAATCTCCGGGTTCGGTACCTGACTCTCGATCTGCTTGATGCCCAGGAGATCGTTGTAGAACTTCATGGCCCGGGCGGTGTCTTTGACCATGGTGGTGACATGGTTGATCTGTTTCGTCTTGATCTTTCCTGGCATGAGGCTCCTCTTTCCGATGGGAATTTGGCCGGTATGGCCCATTGGTGGCCTGCGCCCAATTATGCCACAAAGCCGGTAGCTTGGGCAGGCGTGGCGATACAGGGCAAGCAAAGGCGCTAGAGCGTGCTTCCCACTGTCACGACGATGACTCCAGCCACCGTGATGCCCACGCCTATGAACAGCCACTTGGTCAGGTTTTCCATCCGGGAGATAAATATCTGGGCAAGGACCAGCGTGACTATGGGGTTGGTGGATACTATCGGCGAGACCACGGTAACATCGGCCCGTTGCAACGCAAAATAGAGAGCGCCTACTCCGATGGCCGCGGCCAACCCAGAGAGACCGGCGGACACTGCGAACGCCGGGCTCCCTCTGGAATCCCGGATCTCCCGGACAGTCTTGATTCCAGCCAA
>Ga0209445_1001408_pt1 | contig 12944 bp, 10 predicted proteins | sample MarorgKNORR_S2LV_4_FD_188223 | JGI IMG/M metagenome (GOLD analysis project Ga0209445, IMG submission 188223) | Marine microbial communities from the Southern Atlantic Ocean, analyzing organic carbon cycling - NADW_A/KNORR_S2/LV (SPAdes) (version 2) | ecosystem: Environmental > Aquatic > Marine >...
ATTCTGCTTGTGGAGACTGTCTTCGATACACTTAACTGTAAAGCAGCTCTGTTTGCCGTTCAAAGTTTGCTTGAAGAGAGGGGAGAAGAAGTCCCAATCATAGTCTCTGGCACCATCACCGATGCCAGCGGCCGGACGCTGTCTGGACAGACAGTGGAGGCGTTTTGGCACTCCATACGTCATGTTGATCTATTTTGTGTAGGGCTCAACTGCGCATTGGGCGCCGAACAGATCCGGCCCTTCCTCGATGCTCTCTCCATGGTAGCTAACACCTTGGTCTCTGTCTATCCCAACGCCGGCCTGCCCAACGAGTTCGGGGAGTATGACGAAACACCGGAATCCATGTCGGCAGTCATCGGTGAGTTTGCCCAAAGCGGCCTGGTGAACATTATAGGCGGCTGCTGCGGCACCACGCCTGAACATATTTCGGCTCTGGCTGAAGCTGTGAAGGGTATACCCCCAAGACAAATTCCGGAAGTTGAAACAGTAACCCGCCTTAGCGGCCTGGAGCCGGTGTCCCTTCGTTCGGATGCCAATTTTGTCAACGTGGGCGAGCGTACGAACGTGACAGGTTCTGCCCGGTTCAAGCACCTCATCTTGGAAGATAATTATGAAGAGGCACTCTCAGTGGCCCGGCACCAGATAGAGGGGGGAGCCCAACTCATTGATGTGAATATGGACGAAGGGCTTCTGGACTCTGAAGCGGCCATGGAAAAATTCCTCCGCCTCATTGCCTCGGAGCCGGATATTTCGAAGGTTCCTATCATGGTGGATTCCTCAAAATGGACTGTTATCGAGACGGGATTAAAAAATATGCAGGGAAAGGGTGTTGTCAATTCCATATCTTTGAAAGAGGGAGAAGGACCGTTCTTGGAACAGGCCCGCCTCATTCGGAAATACGGTGCCGCAGTTGTTGTCATGGCTTTTGACGAAGAGGGTCAGGCTGACAACACTGAGCGAAAGGTAAAAATTTGTACCCGGGCCTACCACATTCTGACGGAACAAGTAGGCTTCCCGCCGGAAGACATCATCTTTGATCCCAATGTTTTCGCTGTAGCAACAGGCATTCGGGAACACAACGAATATGCCGTTGCCTACATTGAGGCCGCCCGGAACCTAAAAGAAAAATTGCCGAGCATCCATATCAGTGGCGGCGTGAGTAATCTTTCTTTCTCATTTCGTGGTAACAATGCTGTTAGGGAAGCCATGCATTCGGTTTTTCTTTATCACGCCATCCAGGCAGGAATGGATATGGGTATTGTTAACGCCGGCCAGCTGGCTGTCTACGATGATATCGATAAAACAATTAAGGACGCCATTGAGGATGTTCTCTTCAACCGCCGGGAAGACGCCACAGATCGCCTTGTAGAACTGGCAGAATCTTTCAAGGGTGAGGGAAAGAAGAGGGAAGTGGATCTGTCGTGGCGGGAAGGTGATGTGGAAAAACGGTTGAGGCACGCCCTTGTAGAGGGGATCATGGATTATGTGGTAGACGATACGGAAGAAGCACGGCAGAAGTTTGACCGCGCCATCGAAGTGATCGAAATCCCTCTCATGGACGGGATGAATGTGGTAGGTGATCTTTTCGGTTCAGGGAAGATGTTTCTCCCGCAGGTGGTGAAGTCGGCACGGGTAATGAAAAAGGCGGTGGCCTATCTTATCCCTTTTATAGAAAAGGAAAAGGATGAACTGGGACTAACGGACAGATTCAACGGTAAGATCGTGATGGCCACTGTGAAGGGGGATGTGCATGACATTGGGAAAAATATTGTGGGCGTAGTTCTTGGCTGTAACGGCTATGATGTCCTTGATCTGGGTGTTATGGTCTCTTCTGATAAGATACTGAGTACAGCTAGGGATGAAGGTGCCCATATTATCGGTCTTTCCGGGCTCATCACCCCAAGCCTGGATGAGATGGTCCATGTGGCAAAAGAGATGGAACGGCTGGAGTTTGATGTACCGCTTCTCATCGGCGGTGCTACCACTTCTAAGACACATACGGCGGTGAAGATTGAGGAGAACTATTCCGGCCCCACCGTTCATGTGATAGATGCCTCCCGGGCTGTGGGGGTGGTGAGCAAGCTCATGAACGACAGCGAGCGGGATGCCTTTGTTGCTGAGCGACGTCAGGAATACGAAGGTATAAGGGTTCAGCGAGGTGATGGTAAAAAAGTGAAGCAGCTGTCACTACAGGACGCTAGGAAGCGGAAGTTTGCCGCCAACTGGAAAAGTTATCAAGTCCCAAGTCCCAAGCTCAAAGGGATCAAAGTATTTGAGAACTATCCACTGGATGAACTGGCGGATTATATTGACTGGTCCCCGTTCTTCCACGCTTGGGAGCTGAAAGGGAAGTACCCGGCTATTCTGGAGAGTCCCAAATATGGTGAAGAAGCGAAAAAGCTGTTTGAGGATGGTCAAGGCATCCTTAACAGAATTTTAACGGAAAAACTCATTAGTGCTAAGGCTGTCATAGGGCTTTTCCCGGCTAGAGCAGAAAACGAGACCGTTACCCTTGATGGCACCGAGTTCCACTTCCCGCGTCAGCTTGTGGATAAGGGAGCGAATGAAATGAACTACAGCCTGGCAGACTTTATTTGCTCTAATGGTGACTGGCTGGGTCTTTTTGCCGTAACGGCCGGTCACGGAGTGGAGGAATCGGCTAAGAAGTTTGAGTTAGAAAATGATGACTATAACGCCATCATGGTGAAGGTTCTTGCTGATCGGTTGGCGGAAGCACTTGCTGAACGGATGCACGAGAGAGTGCGAAAAGAGTTCTGGGGGTACACAAAGGATGAAGAACTGGATAACGAGGAATTGATGAATGAGAAATACCGGGGGATTCGCCCGGCGCCTGGGTATTCTGCCTGTCCTGCTCACGATGAGAAGGATAAGATATGGGAATTGCTTGATGCGGAAAAGAATGCGGGGATAAGACTGACAGAGACTCGCGCCATGTATCCTGCTGCCTCCGTGTGCGGATGGTATTTTTCCCATCCCGAGTCAAGGTATTTTTCCGTAATCTTAACTGAGCGCTAATTCGAAAGGAAGTACCGATGAACTACTGGCTGCTGAAATGCGAACCTGATCACGACTACAGCTATCAGGAGCTGGAAAAAGATGGAAAAACCTACTGGGATGGTGTTACCAATAACTGGGCTCTGAAGTTCATTCGGGAGGTGAGTAAAGGGGACAAGGCATTTATCTACCACACAGGGAACCAGCGGTGTGTTGCCGGTGTGGCAAATGTGATCTCTGACCCTTATCCCGATCCTGAAGCGGGGGAGGAAAACTGGTGGTCTTTGATATAACGCCTGGCAGAGCGCTCGAGAATCCCGTAACACTAGCCCAGGTAAAACAGGACGGTCGCTTTGATGAATTCCACCTGGTAAAGTTCAGCCGTCTTTCTGTCATGCCCGTTTCTGAAGAGTATTGGAACATGATCTTGGAGATGTCCCGTTGAAATGAGTTCCGCAGAGGGCCTGTCGAAAAGAATATAGTTACAATACCTTTTTGGCCTCAGAATTGACTCACCTTTGATAGACCTGTTTTCTAAGTTTGGGTGATGAAACATGAATTTGAAGTTGCCCGAAGCGCGGCACTGGAATCGGGGAAAATACTTCTCGATTATTACGATAACGATTATAAAATAGACGACAAGGGGGCATCCCCGATGTATTCCGGGTTGAACCCTGTCACCGATGCGGATCGAGCGTCAGATGAATATCTTAAATCAACACTGACGTCTGAGTTTCCTCACTACGGATGGCTCTCGGAGGAGACAAAAGATTCACCTGATCGGCTTTCCAAAGAGCGGGTCTGGATCGTCGATCCACTTGACGGGACCAAAGAGTATATTGAAAAAGTGCCCATGTGGGTCGTCAGTATAGCGCTGGTAGAGAACAAGGAGCCAGTCTTGGGGATCCTCTATAATCCTGTGAAAGAAGAACTATTCAGTGCGGTAAAAGGTGAAGGGGCAAAGCTGAACGGTGAAAGAGTCTCCTGCTCTACTGAAACCGATCCTTCTCAAATGGTGATCCTCAACAGCAGGACGGAGACTCGGGACGGCCTTTGGCTCCCCTACAAAGATAAATTCAAAGAGTTGAAAGGTATCGGGAGTGTTGCTTATAAACTCGGGCTAACGGGCGCGGCAAAGGCTGATATTTTCGCGACCCTTCGGCCCAAGAATGAATGGGATATTTGCGCCGGCCACTGTATCGTTAATGAGGCGGGTGGTAAAATGATCGATCTCAATGGTGCGGAGGTGACTTATAATAATAAGAATACGCTTATTGCATCAGGAATGGTAGCCGGTTACCCCAAGGCCGTAGATAATACCTTCGCCCTGTTAACCGCTGGGGACTCGGAGAGAGCCTATGGTTGAAAAACCGAATCTTCCTAAAGGGACGATCCTCTGTCTTGACAAAGGCTTTGTCCGCCTGGTGGATTCCATGGGCGGGGATGATGCCATTGTACAGGCGGCTCGGGTGAGTTACGGAAAAGGAACCAGCAAAGTCAGTCAGGACCGGGGGCTCATCCGCTATCTTATGCGCCACCGCCACACCACACCCTTCGAAATGGTAGAGTTCAAGTTTCATGCCAAGATGCCCATCTTCGTGGCGCGGCAGTGGGTACGTCACCGGACAGCCAACATCAATGAATATTCCCTTCGCTACTCTGAAGCCCGAGATGAGTTCTATACTCCCGATCCGGAGCATATCCAGTTCCAAAGCGCCCTTAACAAACAGGGGAGGGCAGGGAAAGTACCCAAAAAACTGACTGATAAGGTCATAAAGTATTTTATGGAGATCTCCGAGCGCAGTTTTGAAATGTACCAGGAGCTGAACGAGGCGGGCCTAGCCAGGGAACTGATCCGAGCCATCCTGCCGGTGAACCTCTACACAGAATGGTACTGGAAGAATGACCTTCACAATCTGCTCCATTTCATCGGTCTCCGCTCTGACCCCCACGCACAGTATGAGATCCGGGTTTACTCAGATGCCATGGCGACCTTTGTAAAGCAGGTAGCACCCTTCGCCTGGGAGGCCTACCAAGATTACGTTGTGGATGGCATGCGTTTTTCACGGATAGAACAGGGCCTTCTTGAGAGCCGTCTGCCTGATCGCGTTATTGATGATGTGTTAGAAGATCTTGCTTACCAGATCACGGCAACGCTTCATAAAAACAAGCCGAGAAAAGACGGTGAACTTTATTCCCTTTATAAAAAACAGGACGGTTCTGATACCGAGTTCGATTTTCAACTGAAGTGGGATTCCGGTGAGATTGAGACCGGAAATGTCAGAGAAATGCGGGAATTCAAGCAAAAGTTAAAGCACCTTAAGAAATAACCACAGAGTTCACAGAGAATGGAATTTATTCCTTTGCCGACCATGGCCTTTTATAAAAAGCAACAAAAAAAGAATGATTAAATCATGAAAAAAGAAAAACTGAACAAATACGATCCATCCATAGCATCCATTAACAAACAGCGCCGGCCAAAGAATGTCATGGACGACAACTGGATTATCCAATTTCTTAATGAGGTTCAGATCGGTCATATTGCAACCCGGTGGGACACTCAACCTTTCATAAACCCGTCGACATTCTGGTACAATCGTGACAAGAATGAGATATACTTTCATTCCAATGCAGTGGGCCGGGTTAGGACAAACAGTGAAATGTATCCCGAAGCCTGTTTCGAAGCGTTTCGGTCCGGCAGACTACTTCCTTCCAACATACCTCTGGAGAAAAGTATGCAGTACGAGAGCGTGGTCACTTTTGGAAAGATTCGCGTGGTTGAAGATTTTGGTGAAAAACGGGAATATCTTCAGGGACTTTTGGACAAGTATTTTGGAGAAATGGAGTCAGGTAAAGATTACAGGCCCATCACTGATGATGAGCTGAAGCAGACTTCGGTCTACGTTATCGGTATTGACAGCTGGAGCGGAAAGCGAAACTGGAAAGACCGGGCCGATCAGGGTGAAAATGATGAATGGCCTCCCCTGGATGAAAAGTGGTTCGACCATTACTGATATTATTAAATGGTCATTTTTTGCCGTCTTGATAATTAAGATTCAAAATGTGCGAACACGCCCAAGTTGATTTTGGCGATCTTTGGTTTCTGGATTTGCTGGGTCGCCTCTTGCAGGGCTTCGAAGGGAAATAAGCCCAATTGTTGGGTAAGGTAACCTGCCGTGAGGGCAGAAATATTTTTGCGAACTTCTTTTTGAGCACTTTCCGGAAATGCCAGGGGTAATAGTTTGGCTTTTGAATTAACATTGCCGAGTCCTTCCGCAAAATAAATAGTATCAGTTTTATCCATAGCCTGGGTGAGGCGCGCAATCTTATCCCTGCCTTCCGGTGCAATAAGGGCTGCCACGTCAGGTTTGATGACACCTGAATAAAGCACCGGTTCGGGACTGATGATGATTTCCGCTACGGAGAACCCGGTCTGGATGGTGATGGGGAAATCGGCCCGGCGGCTTGTCCACAGTCCCGACAGTGTTGCCGCTGAAGCCAGTAGGTTACCAGCGGAAACGACCTTCTGTCCTGCGGCACCGGCCAATACAATACGCACCGGTTTATCAAGGTCGGATGTAAACTTGGTTTCCAATATCAACCCGCTCATGGGCTTCTGTTGTCCGGCCTGTTCCTGAATGCCCTTATAGCTGGTCTGGAAACTAGGCCGGTTTGTTTCCTGTAAAATGCCCGATTCCATATTCATGCTGTCCATGTAACTCATCATTTCCTTGCGGCCAAAATCATTTCGCACCACGTAATAGGCGGTGCAAAGTTCCCAGATATCAATGAGTGAAAATCCGTCGTGATCCATGGCCTTGGCGATCATTTCAGGCAGATCTTTGTCGAAGGCAGTGGCGCGGGCAATAAAACCTCCACCGTTGACTTTGGCCGTTCCAGCGATGTCCATGGGGGCTTCGGTGCTGCCCAAAGAGGTGGTGGGAGTGATGCTGTCCAGAGGCGTTGTGACAGAATGCTGACCACCGGTCATGCCGAAATTGAAATTATTGAATACTAGGACAGCAATATCCGTATTTGAACGGGCTGCATTGAGCAGATGGTGTCCGCCGATGCCACAGCCACCATCTCCGATAAGCACCACCACTTTCAAGTCCGGATTCTGCATCTTGATCCCGGAGGCATAGGTAATGGCCCGGCCGTGGAGTCCGTGGAAAGCGTGAGTCACAAAATATTTATCCGAAAGTCCCACACATCCAATATCGGTCACAATCACTACTTCCGTGGGATCCAGTCCCTGCTGTTTCAGGCTGTCGCTTACGGCGCCCAACACTTTTCCGTGGCTGCACCCAGGACAGAATTCGTAGGGTAAATTTTCTTCGGCGATGTAGGTATCAAGGCCCATTTCAGCCATGATAAGCCTCCACGATTTCTTCCGGTGTAATGAGGAAGGTATCCACCCGGTTCACACCCACCAATTCAATGGTGTCATTGGTCAGTCGTTCTATTTCGTGCCGGTACTGGCCGTGGTTCATCTCAGGGATAATGATCCGCTTTATATCTTTCAGGTATTCCAAAATTTTCTTTTCCGGAATGGGCCAGAGGGAATAAACTGTTAAAGCAGAAACCTTTTCACCTTTGGCACGTAGCTGATTCACGGCTGCTTCCATAGACCGGGCCGAAATGCCATAACTCAAGATCAGCGTATCTGCACCATCATCTAAATCAGATTTCACTAGAGAGAGCTCATCCACTCGGCTTTCAATTTTTGCTCTTAGTCTTTCATTCAGATCAGCGATAATACTTGGATCTTTTGTAATGTGTCCTTCTTCCGTATGGCTGGAACCGGTATAATGATGGATCTTGCCGTTCACTTGATAAGGGTCCAACAATTCGCCCACTGGTTCATCGGGGACTTCAGGCCAGTCCGGTGTTTCGGTCATTTCACTGACAGCCACCGATTCAGTGGTCATAACCGTTTCCTTGTCAGTAGCGATAAAAACGGGATTTCGAAAGCGCTTGGCAAGCTTGAACGCTCTTTTGGTTAAATGATACGATTCGGGGATATTTGTTGGCGAAAGGACAATAACCGGATAACCTCCGGAATTGCACCAGCGCATGAACTGGATATCGCCCTGGGCCGCGGCTGTGGCTGCGCCGGTTGAAGGACCCAGTCTTTGGGAAATGGTGATAACCAGAGGCACTTCCATCATGATGGCCAGTCCAATATTTTCAGAATAGAGGGAGAGACCCGGGCCGCTGGAAGCAGTGAAAGCTGTAGCTCCAGCGGTGGCTGCACCAATGCAATGTCCAATGGAGGAAATTTCATCTTCCCCTTGGATGCCTGTACCGCCGATCTTGGGGAGTTCCCGTAGCATATGGGTTAAAATTCCTGATGCGGGAGTGATGGGGTATCCAGCAAAAAAGTTGCAACCCACATCTAGGGCTCCCCGGGCGATGGCCGCCGCACCATCCACCATTTCTCTCCGCTCACTATTCAAGTCATTACTCCTTTAGATCTATTAAAAAAAGTTACACCAGTATATACAAGCAATTCATATTAAAATTGTAACTTGTACTCTTGTTCTAAGGTATCATCCATGAAGTATATCGGTCCTGACTTTTTCGACATTTCCAGTCAACTCAGCGAAGAAGAGCTCCTCGTTCAGAAGACGGCTAACGACTTTGTGAAAAATGAGTTCTTGCCCGTAGTAAATGAACACTACCATGCTGGAACATTCCCTGTGGAACTGATTCCCAAACTGGGGAAACTCGGTTTTCTCGGGTCAAGTCTGCCTGAAGAATCGGGAGGAGCCGCTGTGAGCAGTGTCGCTTATGGTCTTATTATGCACGAGCTGGAGCGCGGTGACTCAGGCCTACGTTCTTTCGCCTCTGTCCAGGGAGCCCTGGTCATGTATCCCATCCATGCCTATGGTTCTGATGAACAAAAATCCAACTGGCTTCCAAAACTGGGCAGCGGTGATACCATCGGCTGTTTCGGCCTCACGGAGTCCAACTTCGGTTCCAATCCAGGCGGCATGATGACCCGTGCTTCCAGGGACGGTGATGAATGGGTTATCAACGGTTCCAAAATGTGGATTACCAACGGTACCATTGCCGATGTGGCCTTGGTTTGGGCAAAGGATGATGATGGCGTTGTTCGCGGCTTTCTTATAGAAAAGGGGATGGAAGGTTTCTCAGCCCCGGAGCAGCACGGTAAGCTGAGCCTCAGGGCTTCCATTACCTCGGAACTTGTCTTGGAGAATGTTCGTGTTCCCGATTCAGCACGCCTGCCGAATGTAGAAGGGTTGAAGGGACCATTGTCATGTCTGACACAGGCCCGCTACGGAATCACCTGGGGTGTTATTGGTGCAGCGGTGGACTGTTATGAAACAGCCCTTGATTACAGCCTGCAACGCAAACAGTTTTCTAAGCCTATTGCGGGCTACCAGATGACTCAGGCTAAACTAGTGGAGATGCTCACCCACATTACAGAAGCGCAACTGCTGGTCCTCCGCCTCGGCCGCATGAAGGATGAGGGCACTATGGATTTCAGTCAGGTTTCAATGGCGAAGCGGGCCAATGTGGCCATGGCGAGAGATATTGCCCGGACTTCCCGGGAGATTCTAGGCGCCAACGGAATCATCGATGATTACTCTCCCATCCGCCACATGGCCAACATGGAGACCGTCTATACATATGAGGGGACCCACGAGATGCACACTCTCATCTTGGGTGAGAAGATTACCGGTCATTCGGCCTTCGATTAAGATCAGATTTCGAGAGAAATTTCTTCGCCTGTAAGTGAGATTTTGCCATCAGAGGTCTTGATCAAGGCGGCGCCGTTGTCGTCAATTCCTGAAAAGGTACCCCTCTTTTTTACACCATTTTTGGTGAATACGACGGTCTTGTTGATATGGTCACACTTTTCCAGCCAAGCTGATCTGAGCGAATCGCTCTCTCCACTTTTCACCGCATCAATCCACTTCTCAAGAGCGTTCAGGATCCACGCCACTACCAGTTCCCGCTGAAGGGGTGACCCTTTTTCGGCGGAGAGGGTTGTGGCGGTTTGGCGAAGTTCTTCAGGAAGTTCAATAAAACTTTCATTGACGTTCAGTCCCATGCCAACTACAGCATATTCTATGGAATCTTTTTGCACTTTCGTTTCCACTAGAATACCGCCGCACTTTTTTCCCGAGATGAGAATATCGTTGGGCCATTTCAGGGCAGGCGTCAGCCCAAATTTTTCCACCGCTTCTGCCGCAGCCACGACAGCAGCGAGGGAAAGAAATCCATTCTGTTGTACTGAGATTTCCGACCGGAGAATAACAGAAAATGTGACCGCTTTTCCCGGTGAAGCAAACCACGACCGCCCCTGTCTTCCTTTTCCCTTATACTGATGATCTGTGATAACCATTGTCCCATCCGTTATCCCACCCTCATCGATGAGTTCAAACGCTTCAACATTGGTTGATTCCAGCCGCTGGTAGTATTCAATCTCACGGCCGAGAGATTTTGTCTGGAGGTTTGCTTTTATGAGTTGTGGAAACAGCATTGCTTGAATATGGACTTAAACAAAAAAGCCACTGACAAACCAGCGGCTTTCTAACAATTAAATCGTCTGCTTCTGTTCAGGCCTTAGGATCGATTTTGTCTCTGATTTGTAGCTTCATTCCGGGGTCGAGGAAATTGCTGTTTCCGTTCAGCCGGTCGGTATTGTCCAGATAGAGGATAATCCAAGCCACAGGATCGCCGTATAGTTTACCGGCAATGCCCCACAGTGTTTCACCTGAACTCACTTCGTATTCGGAAAAACCGGGTTTGAACTCTTCAACTTTATTTTCCCGCTTCAAAGTTAAATAGTGAAAGGGGTAGATAAGATTCGGGTTGTTACCGATATCTTCTCTATTCCAGTTGTAAATCTCACGCCATCTGCGAAAGTTTCCGTATTGTTGGCTAGCAATCTTGATAAGAAAATCACCTGGAACGATCAAATATGTATCCCAATCAGTGAGGGCAATGTCACTGCTCATTACGGGCGCTTCCATAACAACTTCTGGTTCAGGTATTGTGAGATCCACGGACGGGCCGCTTTCTGTTTCAGCTTCGTCAGGGATGTTGACCTCAACATCATTCTGCTCCAAACCCATGCGGTCTACTGACTCGTCAGCTGAGGCGAGCTTCTTGGTGTCTTCCGGAGAAACCGGAGGTGCGGACTGTTTTCCGCAAGAGACCACGAGCATCGCAATTGCAATAGTACTGATAACAAATTTAGTATATTTCATTTCTTTATTCTCCAATTTGGAAACCGTTTAACCATTTCTACGATTACCACCACTGTCAGTTCCCACGAAAAGTTTTTGTACCAACAACTAATACGCGAGCGTGAACCACGAAGGTATTAAACTAGTTGAATATAAGGCAACCAATTGTTGATTAAGCAGGTGTGTAGTCACCAAATACGTTTCTGAGTGTGTAGGAAATTTCACCCAGGGAACATTTGTTTTTCACGCAATGAATGATTAATGGCATAAGATTAGCATCTCCTTCAGCGGCACTCCTAAGTTGTGATAAGGCCTGATCCACATCGCCTTTTTCCCTGTTATCTTTATATCGGTTCAGTCTTTTCAACTGCCTGTGAACAGCATCCTGGTTGATAGCATGCAAATCAATTTGTTCAGGCTCGCTGTGTTCAAATTTATTTACACCCACTACAATCTGTTCTCCGGAGTCTACTTTCTTTTGATAATTATATGAGCTACGGGCGATCTCTTCCTGTATATAGCTTGTCTCAATGGCTGATATGGCGCCTCCGAGATCATCAACCTTTTTGATCAACTCGAAAGCTTCCTCTTCAAGACGGTCTGTTGTTTTTTCTACATACCATGATCCCGCCAACGGATCCACTGCGTTTGTGACACCTGCTTCATGAGCGATAACCTGCTGTGTCCGCAATGCCAGCTGTGTGGATGCTTCCGTAGGGAGCGCCAGCGCTTCATCCCGGGCGTTGGTATGAAGTGATTGGGTGCCACCAAGTACCGCTGATAGGGCTTCAAATGCTGTCCGTACTACGTTGTTATCAATCTGTTGTGCAGCCAGTGAAGATCCGGCTGTCTGAACGTGAAACCGGCACATCATGGACTTCTCGTTATTTGCATTGAATCTCTCTTTTATGATTCTTGCCCAGATACGTCGTGCGGCCCTGAACTTTGCGATTTCTTCAAAAAAGTCCATCTGTGCGTTAAAGAAAAATGAGATACGGGGAGCAAAGTCGTCTAGATCCAGGCCTCGGTCTAGGGCGGCCTGAACATAGGCGATGCCGTTGGAGAAAGTGAAAGCAAGTTCTTGCGCGGCTGTGGCCCCCGCTTCACGGATGTGGTAGCCTGATATGGAAATTGTGTTCCATTGTGGCATTTGGCGGTTACAATATTCAAAAATATCAGTGACGATTCTTAGACTCTGCTTTGGGGGATAAATGTGCGTTCCCCGTGAGATATATTCCTTTAGGATGTCGTTCTGCACTGTCCCCCGTAAACTGTTGGTGTTCACGCCATTTTTCTGAGCTACCATCACATAGAACGCCAACAAAATGGCCGCAGTGGCGTTGATGGTCATGGATGTGGAGACTTCGCCAAGGGGGATGTCTTTCAGAAGTATCTCCATATCTTCCAACGTGGCGATGGGAACCCCAACACGACCTATCTCTCCATCGGCCATTGCGTGGTCAGAATCGTACCCCATCTGGGTCGGGAGATCGAAAGCCACCGATAGACCAGTGACGCCTTGATCCAGGAGATTGCGGTAACGTTTGTTGGATTTTTCGGCAGAGGTGAAGCCGGCATACTGGCGCATGGTCCAGAGCCGGTCTCTGTACATGTTGGGATAGATTCCGCGGGTAAAGGGGTACTGTCCAGCTTTTTCAGTGGACACGGCTAATTCAGATTTCTCTCACTCTTGATTTTTTCATAGGC
>Ga0209445_1001409_pt1 | contig 12936 bp, 7 predicted proteins | sample MarorgKNORR_S2LV_4_FD_188223 | JGI IMG/M metagenome (GOLD analysis project Ga0209445, IMG submission 188223) | Marine microbial communities from the Southern Atlantic Ocean, analyzing organic carbon cycling - NADW_A/KNORR_S2/LV (SPAdes) (version 2) | ecosystem: Environmental > Aquatic > Marine >...
CCGTTCTCCTCGTCCTCGACGACCACACGCGCGACGTCGACCACGATGTCGCCCTTATCCAGGTTGACGAGCTTCACGCCCTGTGTCGCGCGCCCGATGAGCGAAATCTCAGAGACCCGCTGACGATTCACGACACCGGCCTTCGTGATCACCATGAGCTGTTCGTCTTCCTGCACCGACTTGATGGCCACGACCTGGCCCGTCTTTTCCGACGTCTTGAGGTTGATGACCCCGGTGCCGCCACGCTTTTGCAGACGGTAGGCGTCGACGTTGGTCCTCTTGCCCATTCCGTTCTCGGAGACGACGAGCAGCGTTGAATCCGGACGGACCACCACCATGCCCATGACCACGTCGCCGCCGCGAAGCTTGAGCCCGCGCACGCCAGCCGTGGCACGCCCCATCAGACGCGCGTCACCCTCATTGAAGCGGATCGCCATGCCGCCGCGACTCGCGAGAATGATCTCGTCTTCTCCCGACGTGATTTGCACGTCGATCAACTCGTCGCCCTCGCGGATGTTGATCGCGTTGAGACCGACGGCTCGCACGTTCCCGTACGCGGACAATGCGCTCTTCTTCACTACGCCCAATCGCGTTGAGAACATGAGGTGCTTGTCGTCCGAGAATTCTCGCACCGGCACGACCGACGCGATGGCCTCATCCTCGGAGAGGTTGAGCAGGTTGACGATCGGCTTTCCGCGAGCGGTCCGACCACCGACCGGGATCTCCCACACCTTGATCCAGTAGCACTGGCCGCGGCGCGTGAAGATCATGACGTAGTCGTGCGTGGACGCCACGAAGAGGTGTTCAACCCAGTCCTCGTCCTTGGTATCCATGCCGCGCAAGCCACGGCCACCACGGCGCTGGGCCCGGTAGGTGTCGAGCGAGAGGCGCTTCACGTAGCCCTGATGGGAAACCGTGAGCACCATATCCTCCTCGACGATCAGGTCCTCGACATCGAAGGAGCCAACCGCCTCGACGATCTCGGTCCTCCGGTCGTCGCCGTACTTTTCGGAAACGGTGCGCAGCTCGTCCTTGAGGATGTCCATTCGCCGGTCTTCGGACTCCAGGATGTCGCGCAGGTCCTCGATGATGAGGCGTACCTCGTCGAGCTCGTCATCGAGCTTGTCGATCTCGAGCCCCGTAAGGCGCGCGAGTCTCATGTCCAGGATCGCTTTCACCTGACGCTCCGACAGCTCGAACGCCTCGCGCAACTGTTCTGAGGCCGCCGTCGTGTCCGACGAGCCGCGGATGATCTTGATCACCTGATCGATGTTGTCGACCGCGATCTTCAGACCCTCGAGGATGTGCTCGCGCTCGAGAGCCTTGGCGATGTCGAACTCGCTCCGGCGCACGATGACCTCGTGGCGGTGCTTCAAGAAGTGCTGAAGCATCTCCCGGAGGGGCATGACCTTGGGCTCACCGTTGACCAGCGCGAGCATGATGGTTCCGAACGTCGACTGCATCTGCGTGTGCCGGTACAACCGGTTCAGAACGACCTGCGGTACGGAACCCCGCTTCAACTCGATCACGATGCGCATGCCATCGCGATCGGACTCGTCGCGCATGTCGCGGATGTCGGGCAGCTTCTTATCTCGAACCAGCTGCGCGATCTGCTCCACCAGCCGGGCCTTGTTTACCATGAACGGGAGCTCGGTGACCACGATCCGTTCGTTGTTCTCGTCGATGGGCTCGATCTCGGCCCGCGCGCGCATGATGATCCTGCCTCGACCCGTGCGGTACGCGTCTCGGATACCCTCGAGTCCGCAAACGAAACCGCCCGTGGGGAAGTCCGGACCTTGGATGAACTGCTCGAGCTCCTCCTGCGGCAGATCGGGGTTGTCGATCAGCGCAATCGCGGCCTCCACGACCTCACGCAGATTGTGCGGAGGAATGTTGGTGGCCATGCCGACAGCGATACCCGACGAGCCGTTGATGAGCAGGTTCGGTATGCGCGATGGCAGAACCGTCGGCTCGTCCTTGCTACCATCGAAGTTCGGCCTGTAGTCGACGGTTTCTTTGTCGATGTCCGCCAGGAGCTCCATCGACAGATGAGTGAGGCGAGCCTCGGTATACCGGTACGCCGCGGCGGAATCGCCGTCGACCGAACCGAAGTTCCCCTGGCCGTCGACGAGCGGATAGCGCAGCGAGAAGTCCTGTACCATGCGCACCATCGAGTCGTAGACGGACGAGTCCCCGTGCGGGTGATACTTACCCAGCACGTCGCCGACGACGGTTGCGCTCTTCTTGTATGCGCGTCCGGGGCTCAGGCCGATCTCACCCATGGCGTACAGGATGCGGCGATGAACCGGCTTGAGACCGTCCCTCACATCTGGCAGCGCGCGCTGTACGATCACGCTCATCGAGTAGTCGATGAACGATTCGCGCATCTCGTCCTCGAGCAGGCGCGATAGAACCGTCTCTCCGCCCCCGCCGTCTCCGCCTACGAGCTCGAGCTCGTCACTCATTCGTTTGTCCTTCCTAGGGTTCAATCCGCCGGCTCACGCCGACTAATGCCGCCTCAGTATTTCACAGAGAGCCCGGTCCATTTGCACGCGTTGCAGCGGCGCCTGGTCAGCCTGCGCCCCATGAACGTAGAGAGAATACGATGCATCCTGAGCCTCTTCATTCGCTCGGTGTCCCCGCGACAGACGGGACATACATCTCCCACAGCGCTCACCCTACCCTCCGCGCTCTCGAGAATCATTTGAGCGACAAAGGCGAAGAGGCCGATCGCGAGCAGCGATACGCCGACTACGAACCGAGTGGGTGAAACCAAGTACCCGAATCCGCCCCGCATGGACTGAAAGCCAGACGACAACCGGACCAAAGTCAGGGAGGCCACCTGCGTCGATAACTCCAGGCCCACAACTACCAGCCCGGCCGCGAGGAATGGCGTGGTACGCCGCACTAGCGGTCCGGGCCTACGGTCGTGCGGGGCTCAGAGAGGCAAAGGTCGTCGGGCAAGCGCTCGCTCCTGTAAGGCTGTAGGGGCGCTCGGGCGCGCTTCCTCCCGAGACTGTGAAAACTAACGCTTTTTGCCCCCCGAATCATGCCATGAGGACGAAAGATTTCAGCTCTTCAAGCCCGCCCTCTCGCATCAGGCGCCGCAGCTGCTCTCGTGCTCCCTTCTGGCCGACCGCGCCCAGGTGCAAAACACTCCGTTCGGCCAATGCCTGCGCGGTATCCAGGACCGGGACATCGTAGATTCGCTGGCCGATTTTCCGTGGATCGACTTCGGCGAATGCGGACAGCTCAACGCCTCGGTCCACGAGCTCTTTGGCGAGCGCCTTGCCCACCGGTCCCGCACCCCATATCAACGCGCCCTCGACGACCCCCGGAAAGGCCTCCACCAGGTGGTGCACCTTGCAGCGCCGGAAGGCGTCCGGGGCATACGCGGGATCAGTACGGGACAGCCGACCGTCCCCCTCCCGCCAGCTAAAGAGCGTCTCCGGAACGACGCCCAGGCCCCCTCCAGCGCGCCACAGGCGCAAGACGAGGTCGTAGTCCTCCGGCCAGCCCCGGTCCAGGTACCCTCCGACGGCGGCGACCGCCTCCGCTCGCATGAAGAACGTCGGGTGCGCAATCGGACACTCGACGAAGATCTCTCGCGCCACCTCGTCGGGCGTCGAGGTCGAGTTGATCCACGCCTCATACCAGAGCGCTCCACCCCGGACCTGCTCGCGCGGGAAGTACTCCACCCGGCATCCGCAGAGCACGAGCCCGCTTTGTGCCTCCATGAACGTGTATTGACGGGCGAACCGTGTCTGCGCCGACACGTCGTCGGCATCCATGCGGGCGAGATATCGTCCACGTGCGGCTGCACGCCCGGCCTCGAGAGCAGCGATAATCCCCCGAGCAGCCTGCTTTATCACGGTCACGCGCGCATCACGTGAAGCCCACATCAGCAACTTCTCGTACGTCTCGTCTGTAGACCCGTCGTCCACGGCGAGCACCTCGAAGTCGGTGAAGGATTGCCGCTCGATCGAATCGATGGCCTCGTCCAGATGCGCTGCACCGTCGCGGACCGGGAGCAACACCGAGAGGGGTGGAGCAGCTGTCATGGGTGATTAGCTTCAAGGAGCCCTACAGGTAGGGCTAAGCGTAGCGACACGGAGAAGTCCCAGCGATGACCGAGATCGAAGGCAGCGGCGGGTGGAGCCGCGGGCAAGCTCTGGAGGAAGCACGGTGGCGGCTACTACGCCCTGCTCGCCGTCGGCACCTTCGTCTACCTCGAGATCCGGGCCCTCACCGAGTCTTTCTTCGAGGCCGACGGGGTCAAGGAGTTCGTTTCTTCCGAGATCCTCGAGGCGATTTTCGCCTTCGGAATCAAAACCATCATCAACTCCTTCGTCGCCGGCATCTGGCCTCTCGTCTGGATCAGCCGGATGGGGCTAGCGCAAGCGGCGGCCTGGGCCGGAGGCGGCTACGTGGTGTGGGCGCTGATCCCCGCGATGTTGCTCGCCCGCCGCGAGAAGGAGTTCAAGAAAGAGCTGGGGCTCTACCACCGAGCACGTCGGCCAAGTACTTCCCGGTCTCGCTCTCCGGCACACTGGCGACGGTCTCGGGCCTTCCCATAGCGACGACCTCGCCTCCACGCCAACCCGCGCCGGGACCCAGATCGATCACCCAGTCGGCCACCTTGATGACGTCAAGATTATGCTCGATGACCAGCACGGTGTTGCCTGCGTCGACGAGGCGGTCCAGTACGGACAGCAACTTGCTCACGTCCTCTCCGGAGAGGCCGGTCGTCGGCTCATCGAGGATGTATAGCTTCCGCCCCTTCTTGCCGGCCGCGCGGGCGAGCTCGCGCGCGATCTTCAGCCTCTGTGCCTCTCCGCCTGAAAGCGTGGTCGCCGCCTGCCCTAAGCGCAGGTAGCCCAGTCCGACCTGTTGCAGCTGCCAGAGCGTCTTGCCGAGCTTGCGCTCGCGGATGAAGAAGCGAATCGCTTCGTCGACCGTGAGGTCGAGCACTTCGGAAATGTGCTTGCCGCGTACCTTCACGTCGAGGATCTCCCGGCCGTATCGCGTGCCGCTACAGTCCTCGCACGGCACGTAAACGTCGGCCATGAAAACCATCTCGATCTCGACCTTGCCGGCGCCTTTGCAGTGTTCGCAACGGCCGCCGCTCACGTTGAAGCTGAAGTGGCCCGGACCGTACCCGCGCTGCCTCGCCATGGGTTGGGAGGCGAAAAGCTTTCGGACCTCATCCCAAGCCTTGATGTACGTCACCGGGTTCGAGCGCGGGGTTCGGCCGATGGGAGACTGATCGACGAGCACCACCGCGTCGAGATGACTAAGGCCGTCCAGCGCCTCGTAGTCCCCGACGAGCTCTCCGAGGTGCTCCTTGGCCGAGGTCTCCCCGCCAAGCTCCCGCTCTGCGGCCCTGAAGAGCACATCGTGAACGAGCGTGGACTTCCCGGAGCCCGAGACACCGGTAACGACCGTCAACGTGCCGAGCGGAATGTCCACGTCCACTCCGCGCAAGTTGTGGAGCCGCGCGCCTCTGAGCGTGAGACACGCACCGTCCACCTGGCGGACTCTCTCGGGCAGCGTGACAGAGGAACGCCCCGACAGATACCGCCCCGTAGCGGTGTCCTCGACCTCGAGCGCGCCCGGAGGGCCCTCATACACCACCTGCCCACCTTGGTCCCCCGATGCAGGCCCAAGCTCGACAACGTGGTCCGCTGAAAGAATCGCCTGCGAATCGTGCTCGACCACGACGACCGTGTTCCCCGCAGCACTGAGTTTCTGCAGCAGGCTGAGCAGGGCTCCCGTGTCCTTGGGATGGAGCCCAATCGTGGGCTCGTCGAGCACATAAAGCGTGTCCACCAGTGCTGCGCCAAGTGAGTTCGCGAGGTTGATGCGCTGCGCCTCTCCACCAGACAGCGTGCGTGTCTGTCGGCTCAGCGTGAGGTATCCGAGGCCGACTTCGGCGAGAAAGCCGACACGTGCGCGAAGTTCGCGCACAATCGTCTCGGCGATCTGAGCCTCCATCTCGCTGAGCTCGAGCCCTTCCAGCCAGGGACCGAACTCTTCAAGTGGAATCTCCGCCACCTGAGAGATCGTGTGCTGCCCGATGCGCACCCGAAGCGCTTCGGATCTGATGCGTGCGCCACCGCACTCCCGACAGTCCTGAGGACTCTGGTACTGTCGCAAGAAGACCCGGATGTACTGCTTGTAACGCTTGTTCTCCTTCGATACCAGAAACGGAATCACGCCGGTGAAGCCCTTGGTACCGTAGAGCACGGCCTCCCTGAACTTCTCCGGCAATTCCTGCCAGGGTGAGTAGTAGGAGACGTTCTCATCCATCGCGAAATCCCTCAGCCGGTCGCGCGCGCGCCGATAACGCGGCTTCGACCAGGGGTCGACCGCGCCTTCACCCAACGAGCGCCTAGGGTTTGGCACCACCAATTCGGGATCGTAGTCGAGCGTGGCGCCGAAACCGGTGCACAGCTTGCACGTGCCGTAGGGGCTGTTGAATGAGAACAGTTGCGGCGTCGGATCCAGGAACGTGACCTCGGGATGATCCGGACAGCGAAAATGCTCGGAGAAGAGAAGGCGGTTTTCTGGTCCCTCGTCGGCGACAACCACGATCGAGTCGCCTTCTCCCTCGACAAAGCAAGTGCCCAGCGAGTCCGCGAGGCGGTCCGAAGCACTGCTCGCGACTTTGAGTCGGTCGACGACCACGAGCAGCTCTCGGGCCTCGGCGACGTCGACTCCGAGCGTCTCTGCGTCAGAGGCATCGTCTCCGGAGATGTCCAGTGATTCGCCGTCCGCGAGCAAGCGCATGAAGCCCATGGCGCGCAGGTTCGAGACCATGAGCTCGTGCGTGACCTGCCTACTACGTGGAAGTGGGAACGTGACCTGGATGCGTGTGCCTTCGGGTAGCTGCAAGACGCGGTCGACGGCCTCGCTGACGGTGTCGGGACGGACCTGCCGGTCGCACTCGGGGCAATGCGTCCGCCCTACGCGCGACCAGAGCAGACGGAGGTAATCGTACACTTCAGTCGCGGTGCCGACGGTGGAGCGGCTCGACTTGGTCGGGTTCTTTTGCTCGATCGCGACGGCTGGAGAGATGCCTTCCACCGAATCCACATCCGGCTTCTCCATACGCTCGAGAAACTGCTTGGCGTATGTGGAAAGCGACTCCACGTACCGGCGCTGACCCTCGGCGAAAAGCGTGTCGAGCGCGAGCGAGCTCTTGCCGGACCCCGATGGACCGGTGATGACCGTGAGCTGCCTCCTGGGCAGATCCAGGTCGATGCTCTTGAGGTTGTGCTGGCGAGCTCCGCGAATGCGGATGGGGTCGTTCATGCCGAACGATATAACCGACGTCCACACCCAACAGGTCTTGACGCCCATCCGGGGCCCCAACAGCTTGTCCGGACTATGAAAAACATGATCCACGTCACGCACCATCATCAGCACGCGGCCCAAGCGGGTTGCGGAGGATTGGTGCGTACCTAGGACGTAGATCCAGGAAGCAGCAAGCCACCACGGCCCGTCTCGACGGGCCGTGGGTAGAGCAGCAGGAGCCTGCGGTACAGCGCCTGCGAGCGCTCGAGGCCCGGCGGTCGCTCGCTCATCCGTCGTCGCCTGCCACGGCCAGGTCGGCTTCTGCGGCGGCTGCGAGCGATCGCATGCGGCTCGCCTCCGCCGCGAGTACCTGGCGACCGAAGCTGGTGACCCGGTAGTAGCGACGTCGCTCTTGCAACGCGTCCGCAGCCGGCCGGCGGGCGGCGGCCTCGATCATGCCCTCCTGCACGAGGCGGCGGATGTAGCGGTAGAGGTTTCCCGGCTCGAGCCGCAGGCGTCCTCCGCTACGTGACTCGATCTCTTTCACGATCCCGTAGCCGTGCAGCTCGTGCGCCGTGAGCACCAGCAGGACATGGAAGTCGACAGCTTTTAGTGGAAGATAGGAGTGCGGGTCGTGGCGGGCCCTGGTCATGTGATCGTCCAGAAACGGGGCGGATTGTTCGGTATGGTCATACTAATCATATGAATCCCGCAACCCCTAAACCTGCGCCTCTTGCTAAGGTGGGCCGGCGTGTAGAGGGTCCCGCCTCCCAAATTACAGTGAACCTTCGGAGATCATCTTGAAGCGTCTATTTCAGTGCGCCCTCTCGCTCGCCTTCGTCGCCGTACTTGCAACCGGATGCGACGACCCAACCTCCACACAGCTCGACATCGATGCTCAGTTCGCGAGGGGCGGAAATGGAGTCGTCGCCATGGCTACCGGAAGTCGTGTGCGCGCCGGCTCTATCCGACATTTCCAGTTCTCGGCCATCGAGAAGGCCAACGGCTCCGTGTCGGGTCAGTTCAACCTGACGTTCGAGGGCCCGGGCAACACGCACATTCATGGCGAGATCGTCTGTATTCGCGTCGACGGAAGCCGGGCCTGGATCGGCAATAAGATCACGAGTTCGGGCAACCCTGTGCTCGTCGGAAACCAGGGCGGCTTCGACGTCGAAGACAATGGCGAGGGACAGGGGTCAACTGATCGCCTGAGTCGCACCTTCGTGGATGGGGCACCCGACGGGGGTCTGGCACAAGATGTGTGCGATGGCGCCACGTTCATCGAGTTCGACGCTGTCGACATCGACAAGGGCAACATCCAAGTGCACTAGGCTCCGCGGTGTTCCGACTGGTGTAACGAACAGTCGAAGGAGGGTTGGCGATCCGAGAAGGTCGCCGCCTCTTTTTGTACGCCAAGGCCCCGCACGCCGCGGGCAGAAGAAGTCACTGAACCACTCCGCGACCACTGCGGCGAGCCGGTTCACACCGGAAACCCTCCCCCGAGCCTCGGGTACGGACCCAGTCCCTCACGCCCCCGCGTAGCTCATGGCCGACGTCGACGCATTCCACGAAGGAGAGGCGCTAGGGAAAGCCTACGACGCGCGCCTGATGAAGCGCCTGGTTCGCTACCTCAGGCCATACCGATGGCAGGTAGCGCTGGCGATCCTGGTGCTCATGATCGCATCAGCGACACAGGTCGTCGGGCCTTGGCTCACGCAGCTGATTCTCGATGAGGCTATACCGCGGGAGGACGGAGAGTACCTCGCGCTCCTGGCAGGGGGCTTCCTGGCGGCGATCCTTCTCGGGGTCGTGCTGCAGTACGCGCAAGCGATCATCACGACCTGGCTCGGTCAGTCGGTGATGTACGACCTCCGCGCCGAAATCTTCGAGAAGCTGCAGCGCCTGGACCTGCGCTACTACGACAAAAACCCGGTCGGGCGTCTCATGACGCGCATGACGAACGACGTCGAGACGCTCAACGACCTGTTCAGCTCGGGTCTGGTCACGGTGTTCGGCGACATCTTCATGCTGACGTTCATCGTGATCGCCATGCTGAGGATGAATTGGCAGCTCGCGCTGGTGTCGTTCAGCGTGCTCCCTCTCGTCTTCTTCGCGGCATTCCTCTTTCGAGCCAAGATCCGCCGAGCGTACCGGGACATCCGCGTTCGTATCGCTCGCATGAACGCATTTCTGCACGAGCGCTTGACCGGCGTCAGGGTCGTCCAGCTCTTCAACCGCGAAGAGGCCGACGCGGCAAAGCACGCCGAGTTGAACCGCGACTACCTCGACGCGCATCTCCGCTCCATCACGTATTACGCGCTCTTCTTCCCAGTCATCCAGTTCTTCACCGCGCTGGCGCTGGCGTCGATCATCTGGTATGGCGGCTTGCGTACGCTCGATGGCGTGCTGACGATCGGCATCATAACCGCCTTCCTCCAGTACGCGCGCAGCTTCTTCCGCCCTATCCAGGACCTCTCCGAGAAGTACAATCTGCTCCAGGCCGCGATGGCTTCCTCGGAGCGTGTCTTCCAGTTGTTGGACGAGGAGATCGTAATATCTGACCCCGACCGACCGATCGCGCTGCCCTCCCCAACGTCTGGCCACATCGAGTTCCGCGACGTGTGGTTCGCGTATACGGACGACTCGGATGGTGAACCCGACTGGGTGCTCAAGGGCGTGACCTTCACGGTCGAGCCCGGAGAGAAGATCGCCATCGTGGGCCACACGGGCGCCGGCAAGACAACCATCATCAATCTGCTCATGCGATTCTACGAAGTGAATCGCGGTCAGATCCTACTGGACGACACGCCGATCGAGGCCGTACCGCTCGACGATCTCAGGGGACGCATCGCCTTGGTACTTCAGGATGTCTTCCTGTTCAGCCAGGATGTCGCCTACAACATCCGACTCGGCTCGCCGGAAATCGACGACGCGCAGGTCCGCGCTGCCGCCGAACGCATCGGTGCCGCGCCTTTCATCGCTCGGCTCGAGAACGGTTACGACCAGGCACTGGGGGAGCGGGGTTCGTCGCTTTCGGTCGGCGAGCGGCAGCTCGTCAGCTTCGCGCGAGCGCTGGCATTCGACCCCGAGATCCTGGTGCTCGACGAGGCGACGAGCTCGGTGGACTCCGAGATCGAGGCCCAGATCGAATCCGCTACGGACGAGCTTCTGCGGGGCCGAACCTCGCTCGTAATCGCGCACCGACTTTCCACGGTGCAGAACGCCGACCGGCTCATAGTGCTCCATCAAGGAGAGCTACACGAAGAGGGCACGCACGCAGAGTTGCTTGATGCCGGCGGCCTCTATTCGCGTCTGCACGAACTGCAGTTCACAGCCGTGGTTGGTGCCTAGCTCGAGTCCCTAGCGACCGTCCAGGCTGTCGAGCAGCTGGTACCGGCGCGACACGGCGATGATCTCGTCCCCGAGGCGCATTAGTGGCTCCGTGGTGAATCCCCCGGCTGGCTCCAGCGCGTCCTGCGTGTAGCTGCTGCCAGGGTTCCAGAGAATCCACTGCTCCACACCGGCGTCGTAGGCGGCCTGGATCTGCGCCCTGACCTCCGGCGCGGCGTATATGGGCTCACCCAGAGAGAAGTCCTGGAGCCACGGTCGCGTCATGCCAGCGCCATCCACCAGCGCCGACCGCCGCACTGCGTCACTCAATGCCCTGCGTACGATCTCGTAGGGATGGGCGTTCGGCGAGTCGAAGCCGGAGGAGCCCGGCTGATAGTGGCTCGGATATACCATGGGCAGCGCGACGTCGACGACGTCGATGAACGACTCCCACACTTGACCAACGCCGACGTCCCTCGACGCCGTGGTGGTGATGCCGAAGACGTCCGCGGTGACCTCGACATCGAGATCGGCGAGCTCGTCACGTGTGTACTCGAGGAACGCGCGTATCGCCTCGGGTTTGGATTGGCCGGCCGCGCCGGGATAGATCGACCGCGCGTGGTCGGAGGCCGGGGCATCCGGGAAGCGCACGTAGTCCCACTGGATCTCGGGGAACCCCAGCAGAGCGACCTCTCGCGCGAGCGCCAAGTGGTAGCGCCAGACCTCGGTGTTGTATGGGTTGAGCCAAATGGTGCCCTTGCTGTCGACCCACACGCCACCCGCCGTATCCTGCACGGCGAGCTCGGGACGAGCCGCGGACAGCAGCGGATCCTTAACGACCACAATGCGCGCGATCGGGTAGATGCCCGCCTGCTCCAACCGATCGAGAACCCCAGGCAGATCGCGGATCCGGATCTCTTCGGTCGCCCCGATCTCATGCGCGGCCGCGAGCTCAGTAGCGTGGCTGATGTAGCCTGTGGCGTCCTTGATATCGATCACGAACGTGTTGATCTCCGTGCGCGCGGCGATCTCGAGTAGCCCCGCCAAACGATTGCGGGAGCCGGCCGCCCATGCGTTCACATAGAGCCCACGCACGTTGTCCGGATGAGGGAAGCGTACGCCGTCGGTCACGGCGTCGCCCGGCGCGGCGTCTACCACCTCGGCCGCAGACTCCGCGCTCGACTCGGCTAGGGAATCGCCGCTCGCCTCGGCTAGGGAGTCACCGCTCGACTCGGCCACGGAAACGCCGCCCGCCTCGGCCACTTCGGCGAGCTCCGCCTGGACGGTGGCAGGAAGCTCGGGTGCCGTCGACTCGACCACGGAGTCCGATACGGCCTGCGCCACCGGCCGATCAGTTCGGCTCTGGTCGAAGGTCGAAGGACCGGCCTCGCACGCCGCGAGAACAACCGTGAATAGCACGAGTGCGGCGAACGAGGTTCTAGAAAGGGGGCTGGGCACCAGGATCAATACGCCTGCATCGTGGGGTCGACTTCCGCTCTCCACGCCAGCACGCCCCCCCGCAGGTTGAGCACACTCGAAAAGCCCGCCTGCAACAGCAGCTTCGCCGCCCACTCGCTGCGCGCACCGCTCCTGCAGTAGAGCACGATCTCGGACTCCGGCTCGAGCTCGCTGATGCGATCCATGAGCTCACCGGTTGGAATCAGGACCTGGCCGTGCTGCGGAAGGTCGGCGATCCCAGGCTCATGCGGCTCGCGCACGTCGACGAGCACCGGCACGTCATCCGCGCCCAACCGTCGGTTCAGCTCGGTCGCGGTGATCTCGGGGACGGCGTCTTGGTTCATGCGTTCGGGGATCGCAAGAGCTCGAAGAGGACGGCGGCGGTGCGACTGGCTGCGCCCAGATGCTTGTGAATATAGCCGAACGCCGATTCCGCGGCCTGCCGACGCGCGCCGTCGTCGGTGAGCCAAGCGACCAGGGCTTCCGCCAGCGCGTCGCGGCCCACCACGGATCGGGCCGCATCAACGGCCATCAGGTCCGCGGCCGCTCTCGAGCTGTGGTGCCTCGGCCCGAACAGGATCGGCAGTCGGGCCGCGGCCGGCTCCAGCACCGAGTGCAGTCCCGCCGCATGGAATCCTCCACCCACATAGGCGATCTGGCCTATGGTGTAGAGGTCCGCGAGTGCGCCTACCCGATCGACGACGACCGCGTCCACGCCGTGAGCCGAACCTGACTCTTCGACGCTGGAGAGCGTCGCCGCAGACCATCCGTCGGCGGCCAGACGCCGGGACAGCACGGCCACGTGGTCCGGATCCGGCTCGTGGGGTGCCAGGATCAGCCGAATGTCCGGCA
>Ga0209445_1001413_pt1 | contig 12906 bp, 15 predicted proteins | sample MarorgKNORR_S2LV_4_FD_188223 | JGI IMG/M metagenome (GOLD analysis project Ga0209445, IMG submission 188223) | Marine microbial communities from the Southern Atlantic Ocean, analyzing organic carbon cycling - NADW_A/KNORR_S2/LV (SPAdes) (version 2) | ecosystem: Environmental > Aquatic > Marine >...
CTTATAGTATATGTGGTGGTGCTGGAGTTGTGAATTGCCGTCCCGCTGAAATTGGATTCTGTTCCCTGCCCGGAAATGGTGACTTCTGCAGAAGATGCGAAACCATAAGAAGACCCGGATACAGCACTGACATTGCAGTTGGTGGTCGACCCTTTATCATTCCAATAAAGTTTGCAGGTGAGGAAAAGGCTCTGAAGATTTGCTTTGGCGTCAATGTCGTAGGCGCGTTTCTTATATGGCTGATAGGAAAAGAGGCCGGCCGTAGCAAGAATGCCTATGAAACCTGTGACGATTAACAACTCTATTAAGGTGAAACCGCTCTGGTCAGTTATAGTCGCTCGCATTTTTTCCGTCCTCGGACTATTTTCCCCAGTGTAACCTAATTTGCCTTATTTCTCGGGTTTTTAAGGAACTATTTGACTTTGGACTGAGGGATGAATAGATTACTACCTTGTGTTTTTGTTTGTACTTAAAAATTTTTGGAGAAAATTTACCATAATGGAGAGTTGGGATAAAGAAAAAGTCGAGCAGGCGAAAAAAAATCTTGAAGGTGCTGAACTGAAGGGTTTGGATTTGTCCGGCGCGGACTTGAAAAATGCCAACCTTATTTCTGCCAATCTGGTATCGGCCAATTTGAGTGGCTCGGATTTGTCAGGAGCCAAAATGTTTGGCGCCAAAGCCATGCGGGCAGATTTGCGAAATGCCAACCTATCGGGTGCTAGTCTTCTTAAAGCAAATTTTAGCCGGGCGAACTTTCAGGAATCTAATCTCAATGATGCAGATATTATGGGGGCCAATCTATCTGATACAAATTTGACGAAAGCCAGTTTGATTCGAACCAAGCTGGTAGAAGCCAATCTTCTTGGTGTAAACTTGACTGGTGCAGATTTGACCGAGGCTAAACTTTCGGGGCGGTACCAGCGAGAAGGTTATTACAGCCGTGGGGCCAATCTGGGAAAAGGAAAACTGATTGGTGTAAAAATGGTCCGGGCCGATTTGACTGCCGCAGAATTGAATGATACGGACTGTAGCGAAGCCGACTTCTCTGGAGCTATTTTGAGTGAGGTCAATTTTAAACATGCCTGCCTGAAGTCTGCCTGTTTTGTGAATGCAAAATTAGGCGATGCAGATTTTGGAGGAGCGGATCTTACGGATTCCGATTTTTCCGGTGCAGAGCTTATCGAAGCAAAATTCCGGAGAGTAGACCTGCGAAAAGTCAAAAATATTTCTCCTGAAGAATTAGAATTGGCATTCATAGATAGCGAAACCCAGGTTCCGGATTATATTGAAGTGAAATGGACCTCGGAAGATACCTACGAATGCAGACTGAAGTAATAAAGATATTAGCCATTCCATACCAAGCGAAAACATTGAAATTGTAGAATAAGAGATGAGTACGACAAAAGCAAAATTCTGTATTGGGCAACTGATTCATCATAAACTGTTTGATTACCGGGGGATCATTCTCGGGGTGGACTTGGAATTTAAGCAGACGGATGAATGGTATGACGAGATGGCCCGGAGCAGACCTCCCAAAGATAAACCCTGGTACCATGTTCTGGTCCATCAGCGTGGTAGCCAAACCTATGTTGCGGAACAAAATCTGGAGCAGGATCCAGCCAGCAGTAATTAACGTAATGCCATCTATCATAATTAAGACAGTTAAAGAATTCAAAGTCTGGCGTGCCCATTTTTGTTATTCGCCAAAAGGCAAGTCGGCGATAGATAAAATGAAGAAACTACAGCAGGGTGACAACGAGTTTCCCTATGGGAACCTGGAAAGCAGTGTGCTGTCCACCTGTTTTCTGGCTTCAAAATACCTTGCCGAAAAAGATCAGATGGATTCCCGCAGAAGAATAGGGGGCATTCAACTTTCTGTTTCCGTCTGCAAGGGGCAACGCAAACCAAAAAATGTGGGGCGCAATAGTTTGATTTTGCATCTTTCGACCTTTTTAAAGTTTTATACGGCGGATGAATCTATATTCGACTGGGTCGGCAAAAAACTTCCTGCTTTTGGTCAGGGCCACCCGGAGCTTGTGGCCAAATTTGTCAATGCGCTTTATAAAGGTGAAAAAATTTCTGCGGAAGCAGTCGAAAGAATCACCCGCAAGTCTCAAAAAGATGGCATCCGGCTCGCCCATTGGAAACTTCAGAATTAGTTCTTCCTTGTCCTTTAAGGGTTGCGCGATTCCCGGACAGCGGGTAGCTTGAGGTTGGATTGTGCCTTTGCCATGAACACCGACATGATTTACAGAGGAATCCGTTATTTTGGGATAGGGCTGATTTTTGCGTCGCTGGTGTGGGCTTTATACAAAGGAGCAGGACCAAAAACTCATCCCGGTGGGCCCGCATTCAGTCGTGCGGTGGGGCTCTATACCGATGGAAAATATGAGGATGCTCTGCGGGACTATGAAACCAGTATCCGGGAATACCCCGGTTTCATCCACGCGCAAAGGGGAAGGGCTCGAACGCTGATGCAGTTGGGTCGGGATAGAGAAGCCCTGGAAGCGTTTAACGAAGTGCTCGAACGCGACCCCGGCTCCGCCGTTTCTTTTGCAAACAGGGGCATCCTGCAGGACCGAATGGGGCTTTACCCTCAGGCTATTGCCGATTATGACCGGGCCATAAAAATGGACCCTCGTCTTGGAGAAGGATTGGACTGGTTTACCCGCCTTTTGCAAAACCGCAACGAAAAACCCCAGACTCTGACAGACAGACTAAAAAGCCTCCGCCAGCACCAGCGTGATGCTGGACCTAGTGTGCGTGGTGTTCTTCCTTAGCCTTCATGCCCTGAAAGGGTACAATAACTTTTGCTGGCTAGCAGGTAGTTTTGACGGCTCAACGAGCTTTTGCCCAGTAGCCACCGGCCGCTGGTCAGTTAGATCCAGTCTTCGAGGTCAAACTGAGAGTTACATTCCGGGCTACGTAAATCCATGAACAAGTCTGCCTGGTCAAAATTCAAATTAAAGTTTGGGATGATTTCACATTGCAGTCCAGCATTTTTGATTTTTTCTTCGTATTCTTTCATTTCCTTAACAGTTCCGAACTCTAGAACTACTAGAAATCCTGTTGCGGCGGAGAATTTGATTAGTTTTCTATCTGTATCCATTTTTTGTCCATGGAAAAATAACAAGTGTCGGTTAAAATTAGAGCCTTTCTTAAATGGTTTTCATCATACCTTGTACGGGTAGGAGAGAATACAAAAATTTTCCAGGGTGCTTAAGTTTATTGATTCCGGAATAGCAGGTTGCTGAATTAGGAGATATTAGGGATGAAATTGTATCGTGCTTTTTCATTGATAGATTCTTCCCGGCTTTTATCTGGCCAGAATCCTGAAACTTTCGTGAAGGTGGATTGGGTTTGCTATTTGCGCGATGAGCCTTTGGTTCCTTATCACCAGTTGATTGAAAACTACCAGGGCTTGCCAGAAACCGGCAAGGAAAAGCTATGGATTCTGCGTCGGGCTAATTATTTTTTATCCGAACAGGAAGTGGATGAACTGAAATTATATCTTGAAAAACAATATTCCTTTTCGATAGAGGTGGAAGAGCAGAAACTTCCATTAAAGGTGGAGCAGATTCCCAAGTTTAATGAGCAGGATATAACGGGGACGATTATCTTACGTGACCGGGACGAACCGTTTCCTCTCAGTACAGGGATCATTGGTATGATCTCGGGCTACCGGGATTTAATCAATATTAGAACAGTGGGAGAACTACTGGGTGAAATCGACAGAAGAGACCAAATGTGAGAAGGTGGTATAAGAGGATCTCTGATAGTCTATAATTTTATGAGCCTGCAATTTGCCATCTCCTTTGAAAACAAAGGGCAACTCATGGCAAGAAAATATTTTTTGGAAATGCTCTTAATTTTTGTCGTCAAGAAATTCAAACACAGTTTCGGAGGTCCATTTAATTTTAAGGTAACTGGGCAAAAGGGTTTTTTTGTCCATAAGGGCCAGTTCGATCTGTTCCCGGGTCAACCCCACCACATGGTGCAAATTGGCTCCTCGCAAGTCCGCCCGTTTGAGGTTTGCACCTTTTAAATTTGCATGGTTGAGGTTTGCCGTTTGCAGACCGGCATCTTCAAAGTTGGCACGTTCAAGCCGGGCTCCGGAAAGATCTGCTCCTTCCAGTTTGGCTCCCTTGAACACCGTATCCTGCATTTGTGATCGTGAGGCTTTAATGTTTTGTAAATTGGCCCCAGTGCAATCCGCATTCTTCATCCAGACTTTATATAGTGCGCATTCCCTAAGATTGGCTTTAGTAAGGTTGGTTTCGCTGAAATTGGCCCCACGCAGGTCGGCACGTCGGATATAGGCGTTTTGAAGGTTGGCGCCCCCCAGGTTGGATTTGTTTAAATCCGCCCCGCTGAGATTTGCCTCGGTAAGGTCTGCCCCGGATAGATTGGCTTTAGAGATTTTAGCCAGGCTGAGGTATATTTTTTTTAAGTTGGCTCCGCGCAAATCGGCGCCAATCAGCTCCGCCCCTTCCAGATTGGCTCCTTCCAGATTGGCACCTTTAAGGTCGGCGTTTAGAAGGTATTTTTTGGAACCCTCCAGTTTTTCCTTGAGCGATGGAGTATTTTCAGCCATTCCTGTTTTTTAACTGAACGAAACGAAAGAGCATGGTCACCACCATGGTTCCTGCCATGAAGAAGGCAATGGCAAGACCAGGAATCATTAATGCCACTGAAAGGGGGACAGACTCCAAAAACCATGAGAAAAGTTTTTGCAGGCCCATCCATGATTCCGGGTGAATCATCCATTGATGGAGGATCGTGTTCTCAAACAGGAAATTGAAAACTGCAAAAAGCGGGAACTCAGTCCAAACCCCGTCCTGCAGCCAGAGTATAGCCTGATAGCCGAAAAGGCTAAGTCCGATCAGAAAAAATAATCCGCCAACAATTCCGGTAAGGGTTACCAATCCTGTAATAATAAAGTCCTGAGGAGTGAGCTTGGATACAACGGAGCGAATTTCGCTCCAGGCTTCCAACAAACCTTTTTGTGAAATGGATTTTAAGCCCCTGAAGAGTTCATTGCCAAACTGACGGGCTGTTTCAATGTACCGGTAAAGGTGATTGAGCCAATCTTCATGGTCGAAATGTGTTTGCTGATTTTCCATATTCATGATACTCCCTTCTCTACGGGAACCCGCTGAAGTGATAAATATTATTTTCAATTCGTAGTTTATCGCTCTTTGGTCAATTTATCAATGGGTGATACTGTGCTACGTTGTAATCGAACACTCTATGGATGGATAAGAAATAGTGAAAGTATTAGTTTTTGGGGCAGGCGCGGTGGGCCTTGGGTTTTCCAGCTTTTTATTGCAGGCGGGCCACCGTGTCCATCTTGTTGGAAAAGAACAAACTGTTGTCGCGTTGAGGAAAAACGGCTTGCAACGGCAGGGTATTTTTGGGTCTGCCTTTTTTTCCCCGCGCCAGTTGACGGCCTCGTCAAACCTGGCTGAAACGGGTCGGGAATCCTTTGACTTTTACCTGGTCTGTACTAAATCGTTCGATACGGAAAACTCAGCGCGGCAATTGAAAGCAGAATCAACTCTGGCACATCAAAAAAGCCCCATTATTCTTTGCCAGAACGGCTGGGGTAATGCCGAAATTTTTTCCCGGTTTTTTTCTCCCAAACAGGTTTATAACGCACGCGTTATAACCGGATTCATCCGACCGGAACCTCATGTTGTGGATGTGACCGTACACGCCCAGCCTGTTCATCTTGGCAGCCTGTTTGATGAAGATTCCTCACGTTTGCAGGTCTTGGCGGAGGCTTTGAGTCTGGGCGGACTACCCAGCGCCGTCACGGACGATATCGGCAAAGACCTGTGGGCAAAAATGCTTTATAACTGTCCGCTCAATGCCTTGGGCGCCATTTTGCAAGTTCCTTACGGACATTTGGGGGAGGAAGAAAATAGCCGGGTTCTCATGGAGCGCATCGTAAGGGAAGTTTTTCAGGTCATGCAGGGGTTGGGTTATTCAAGCCATTGGCTGAGTGCCAAGGATTATCTTAAGGATTTTTATGGACAGCTTTTACCCAGTACCTATGGACACGAATCTTCCATGTTGCAGGACATCCGAGCAGGAAGAAAGACAGAGATTGAAGCACTCAACGGAGTGATTGTGTGGGAAGGACGAAAATTGAAGATTGATGTCCCTTTCAATGAAACCATCCGCAACCAGATTCTATTTCTGCAAAAGAAACCGGATGATCCGAGGATGGATTAATAATGTCCATAGTTCTATCATATCTTGCTCCCTACCCACACGACACGACCGAGAATGTGGAGTTTTTCCAGGTCCGTTGAAGGCAGAATCTGTTCTCTGGAAACGGTAGTATTGTCCCCGCGAATAACCACCGAGCCGCCAAGTAACCATTCCACCCGTTTGACCATCAACCCATCATCCAGGTTGATCAGGTAAATGCCATCTCCCTTCATGCGTGATTTGCTCCGGTCGACAAGAAGCAGGTCGCCGGAACGGATCGTCGGTTCCATCGAGTCCCCCATGGAATGAACCAGAACCAGGTTTTTGGGGTCGGTGCCCAGCTCTTTATGAACCCAATCTGCCTTGAAAGCGAGATGATCGACAATCTGCTCGGAATGAATGATGGAACCGCCTCCGGCGGAAGCTTCAATATTGTATCGGGGCACCAGGACAAATCCTTCCATAGACGAATCGCCAAGAAATGACTTTTGCGTGTTTTCACTTCCCTGACCCGTGAGCAACCAGCCGGGATCACATTCGACAACTCCGGCCAGCTTTGCCAGCAAAGCAGAGTTTGGAATCCGTTTTCCGCTTTCGTAATGGTTCATGGTAGGGAGAGAAATATTTAATATTTCGGCTAAATATTTTTGCGTGAATCCCTTTGATTTCCTTGATTTAATTATTCTTTCGTTAATATTATTAGTCATTAGTTTATATTTTTGATTGATAAAAGTTAATATATGAATATATTGGACTAATCCATTTAAATAATCAATAAATTTGGGGTTTTGACGTGGCCGGCCCCCCATCAGGAGGAGTGAGTTATGGAACCGAATGATCAGGAAGTGAATTGGAGGGAAGTCGCTTTTTTGTTAAATGGAGCTAATGAAATGCTGACGGAAAAAATTCGTGAACAGGATAAGGAGTTTGCCCGGCTCCAAGCGCAACACAAAAGAATACAGGACTCAAAGTTAATGATCAAAAACAATTTGAACTAGAATAATTAATCGGTCACCTTCGGAAATGGGCTTTTCGCAACTGGTATTTTTGTACCGCCCGGTTATGTTCGATAAGGGTGGAAGAAAAATGATGGCTACCATCTTGCCGGGAAACAAAATACAGGTGATCGGATTCAATAGGGGATATCGCCGCCACAATGGACTTGAGTCCCGGATTCGCGATAGGGCCGGGGGGCAATCCTTTATGCCGGTAGGTGTTGTAAGGGGAGTCGATTTTCAAATCGCGTTTGCGGATATTGCCGTCAAACTTCCCCATAGCATAAATCACGGTTGGATCGGTTTGCAGACGCATATTCTTTCTTAACCGGTTATGAAAGACGGATGAGATTATTTTTCGTTCCGAGTCCAACCCGGTTTCTTTTTCTATCAGGGAAGCCAGGGTAATGATTTCATGCCAGGAAAGAGGACTTTCTTTGGCACTCATTAATAACTGGGGTTTTAAAACTTGTTCCCTGAAAGTGTCCACCATTTTTTGGACAATTTTTTTTTCTGCAGTGAATTTGCTTAAATGATAGGTTTCCGGGAACAAATAACCTTCCAGGTTGTCAGCGGGAATCCCCAGGGACCGGATTAAATTTTCATCCCGGGTTTGGCGGATAAAAACTTCCTGATCTGCCAGACCCTCTGAGTGAAGAAGCGTGGCGATTTCTGTTATTCGATAACCCTCCGGGATGGTGACAGAGTGGAGGACGGTTTTACCGGATGTGATTCGAAGAAGAATCTTGGAAGGAGGCATGGAGGGTGACAGGCTGAATTCACCAACCATGATCTGCTTCTGTTTGTCTTGAATATAGGCGATGGCCTGAAAAGCGCTGGGACTGCGGATCAGTCCTTGACGGGATAGTTCCAAGGCCACCTGCTTCAGGGTCATACCCGGGGGGATCTCAAAGATCATGGCCTGGTTTTTTTCGCTGGCAGGCTGGGAAGCTTGATAGTAAAACAAACCAACCACGATCCATACCAGTGCCAAAGAGCCCCAGAAGCCAGTTAGAAAAATTCTTTTTATCCAGCGCTTCATAAGTTTACAAATTCCGGTTTATGATGCGGCCTTCCGTAACTGCTCCAGAAACTGGTCATTTTCCTGTTTTGTTCCTATAGTGACGCGCAGGCAATTATTTAATCTGGGGTGAGAGCCCAGATTCCGCAATAAGGTCCCGTTTGCTTTCAGGTTATTAAATACCTTTTCTCCATCCTTCGAGGCTTGAAACAGAATGAAATTGGAATTCGAAGGGTACGCGGTAATAGCGGGCAATTTTGGTAATTCATCCATTAGCCGATCCCGTTCTTCTAAAATGGAATTGATTTGATTTTGCACCGGGGTAAAATCATTGAGAAGCTCGTTAGCAACCCATTGCGATATGGAATTCGAGTTATAAGGCAGGCGAACTTTGTTAACCTGCTCTGCAAGTATGACCGGAAAAATTCCATAACCTACCCGGAGTCCCGCCAGACCAATTTTTGACAAGCTCCTAAGAATAACCAGATTATTATGTTTTTCCATTTGCTTGAGAAAGGTTTTTCCCGAGAAGTCATGATAGGCTTCATCTAGAACCACGACGCCCTCGAACTGCTCAATAACTTTTTGAATTTCCTGCTCAGAAAAGCAATTGCCCGTTGGATTGTTGGGGTAACTAATAAAAACAATTCGGGCCTTGTGTTCGGCGAGTATTTTCAATGCGGATGAGGCCTCGAAATCCCAATTATCATTGAGGGGAAAACTGACAGGGTTCAACCCCAGGCACTGTGCCGTGATGCCATACATGGCAAATGTGGGGTCCGGGAAGGCAATGGTTTCCCCTTCATCACATAGAACCTGCATTAGATATTGAATCAATTCATCCGAACCGTTTCCGATGATTATTTGCTCAATGGAAGCGCCCGTTCTGTTGGCGATGGCTTTTTTCAGTTCCCTGCAATCGGAATCGGGGTAACGATTGAGTTCCAGCTCATCCAGCCGTTGGAATATTTTATTTAATAGTTCCGGCGAGGGCGGGTAAGGGTTCTCGTTGGCGTGCAGCTTAATGCATTCGTCCGGGTTTTCCACCTGATAGGCTTTCAGATCTTTTATCTTGTCCCGGACCAATTCCATGAGATCGATGTGGGACATAGTCAATCAACCCCATCTTTTAATAATTCTGCAATATCGGGTGAGGGTGGAATGTAATGGGAAACTTTGACTTTTTCTGCCTGCAGGATAGAGAGGATGGCATTCACCGTGTTTTCGATCTCATGGTTGGTGATGACGTAATCGTACATTTTATGTTTTTTGATTTCCTTTTTTCCGGTTTCGATTCGCTGTTGGATAGATTCTTCTGAATTCGTCCCCCTTTTTCTAAGCCTGGACCTCATTTCTTCAATGGAGGGAGGAAGGATAAGAATATATATTCCCTGGTACTGCATTTCCCGCAAAGTTTCAACGCCTTGAACATCCAGTTCCAACAGAGTGTCGCATCCGTTTTTTAGCAGGGTATCGGCGGGCTGGAGGGAGGTGCCATAATAAAAATCGTGGACACGAGCCCATTCGAGGAAATCTTTATTCCTAATTTTATCTTCGAACTCTTTTTGGGATATGAAGATATAGTCCACACCCTCCTTTTCCCCATTCCGGATCGTCCGAGTAGTGTGAGAAACTGCAAATTTTAAATCAGGCAATTTTTCTCGCAAACGATTGCAGGTGGTGGTTTTTCCTGTCCCGGAGGGAGCGGAAAGTATTATGGCAAAACCTTCACCCATGGGGAGATCCCAAACGTTTATAAAAGTTGATAGTGGAAATGTGAAAACTAATTACTCAATGTTCTGTAACTGTTCCCTTATTTTTTCAAGTGCGCTTTTTAGCTCTATAACGAGATTGGCCACTTCGGTATCGCTGGATTTTGAACCCATTGTGTTGACCTCCCGGTTGATCTCTTGGGTGATAAATTCCAGTTTCCGTCCCATGGGTTCTGTCGATTCAAACAATTTCCTGAATTGTTTGAGATGACTACCTAACCGCGTGATTTCTTCGGTAACGTCGCACCGGTCAGCCAGGATGGCGGTTTCCTGGGCCAGGCGACTTTCGTCAACCTCAATGCCGTCATTGAGCAGTTTGATTTTCTCTTTAAGACGGGTTTTATATTCCTGGATTATTTCCGGTTGGCGCGTTTTTATTTGCTCCGCGTGTTTCTCGATAAGGTCAATGCGTTCTGCAAGGTCCTTTTGTAAATGCTCCCCTTCTTCTTCCCGCATTTTCCGGAGGGAGGTAAGGGCAGATTTGGCTATGTTTAAGAGCAGGTCCTCTTTAGCCGGGTCGATAGGTACGGGTTCTACTTTTATGATATCCCGGAGGCCGACCACAGAATCAATATTCAGCTTGCCCTCAAGCCCCAATGAAGTTTGAATTTTTTTCAGTGCTTCTACATATTGAGAGGCAAGGGGAAGGTTGGGTTTGATTTCCCATTCTCCTGAACTCTCATTGGTGTTGGCCAGGGTGATGGTGATGCTAATGGAGCCCCTTGCGCAATGGGACTTGACCAGTTTTTTCAGGGGCATTTCCAGATCCAAATAGGCTTTGGGGAGGCGGGTATTGATTTCTATAAAGCGGTTGTTGACCGACCGGACTTCCGCCTTGTAGGAATAATCGCCATCCTGGCATTCTGCCCTGCCAAACCCGGTCATGCTGATCAGCATTTATTCCTAAGCCTTTTCCACGGTCAATTTGTAATGGCCGTTTTCTTCAGTCAGGGAAACGACTTTGTGTCCATCATTTTTAATACTTCGAGGGACGTTCTCAGAGGGCTCGCCTGCATCCAGCAATACTTCCAGTATGCTTCCCGAGGCCATGGTTTCCAGCTTAATTTTTGTTTTGACGTAATTGAATGGGCATTTGACCCCAAGAAGGTCAATGCTCTGTTTGCTATTGCCGTTTGCGGCTTTAGAGGCAACTATTTCTTTTGGATCATCTCCCCCGACCCGTATTCTAAGGGATTTGTCAGCCTGCATTTTTTCCTGAACAGCTTTGCATTCCGTCAACAGTTGTCCGGCTTCGTCCAGCCACCACTTGGAGGTTTTAGTATCTGCGGATTCAGGGATTGCTTCAAAACTGTCGATGAGTTTGGCAAATTTTGCCGATACAATTTCCATGTCGATAACCAGCGACTGAAATTTTTTCAGACATTCCCAATCGTCATTAAAGTCCATGCCCTCTGTAACCAGTAAGGCTCTGGCAGAAGCAATGACTGAACGTTTTGCATGTTCAGCAGTTTCCTTGAACAAATTTTTCTCCAGGCTGAGCTTCCCTTGGAAGTGGGCACGTTCGGCTTCACTGATACGGTCGGTGATCATGTCGGTGACGGCACCGGCACACTCTCCCTGGCCCCGGTCTTCGAGACTGAACTTAACCGTAGAGCCATAGTCGATATATGATTGTGGAGACTGTTCAATGTTCGGCAGGTCTTTCAGCGGTTTCAGCAAGTCCCGAAAATAAATTTTACCCTGGCGGTCAAAGTATTCGCCAAACGTTTCACTGTTCTGCTTTCCGGTTTTATAGTCTTCGAGAGCAAGCTTCATGGCCGCCGGAGCATTTTTAGCCGGAATTTTAATGACCGATGTGCCAAACACCACCTGGTCTTCCGAAACCCTTCCACCGAGAAAAACTTCATAGTGTGGCGTGAGAATCCCATTCAGTTTTTTGGCTCCGCCATGAAAGCCGATGGAGGCAATATGATGCTGTCCGCAGGAGTTCGGGCAACCGCTTGCCTTGATGGTAATATGGTCAAAATCCTTCGAGGTCTCAAATCCACTTTCCATCTCAGTATTGAGTTGTTGCACCAGCCCACGGGAAGCCGTGATACCGAGGTTGCAGGTTTCTGAACCCGGGCAACAGGTAATATCGCGGATCTCTTCGGTTCCGGCTTTATGCAGACCGATTTTTTTGAGATCGGCAAAGATTGCACCAAAGGCATCTTCTTTTGCCCAGGGAATCATCACGTTCTGGTTGACCGTGCAGATGATGGTCCCGCCGGCATATTTTTCGGCGATATTTGCCAGGGCTTTCGCCTGCGGAACATCGAAATCACCCAGGATCAATTTGATCTGAAGGTTGTAAAATCCTTCTTGTTTTTGCGGCTCAATGTTGCGGCTTTTCCAAAGTATGAACTCTAGGTCGGAGTCAAATTGGTTATTGGGCTGATACTCGGGCGTTTCCGGAATACCCCCTTCCGGCAGTTCAATAGACGGGTAGGTCTTTGCATCCAGCGCCGCATACTCTTCTTCATAGAGTTCTTTAATCTTATCCATGCCAAGTTTATCGACAACAAACTTCAACCTGGCTTTATTGCGGTTTCTTTTGTCCCCATATTTGTCGAAGACAGAGACAATCGCCTCACACATCCTCAGCATTTTGTCGGCAGGAATGAAATCCACTAAATGTTTTGCGGCATGAGGGAATGAACCCAGCCCACCGCCAATCAGAACGCGGAACCCACGCGCTTCCTTGTCGCCATCTTTCTGGATAACTGCCTTCAGTCCAATATCGTGGATGGGTGCCAGTCCGCATCCGTTACAACCGCCGAAGCTGATCTTGAACTTTCGCGGCAGGTTCTGGGTTAAATCCTTTCGCAGAAGATATTTGGAAACCGCCAGGGCATAAGGGGCTACATCAAATACTTCTGTAGCGCATGTACCGGCTTTGTGG
>Ga0209445_1001414_pt1 | contig 12904 bp, 12 predicted proteins | sample MarorgKNORR_S2LV_4_FD_188223 | JGI IMG/M metagenome (GOLD analysis project Ga0209445, IMG submission 188223) | Marine microbial communities from the Southern Atlantic Ocean, analyzing organic carbon cycling - NADW_A/KNORR_S2/LV (SPAdes) (version 2) | ecosystem: Environmental > Aquatic > Marine >...
TGCTGGTGCCCTTCTCCCGCAACTGGCCCGTAACCTCTGAATGCCTACGACCTACCCACGGGCATCTATTTTCCACGCTCTTACCATAAACACAGCAGAGAAGATCGCCATAAGAATCCCTGCGGTGTTCTGGATGCCGGTCGGCCATCCCAACCAGTCGGAAAGCAGGAAGCCTCCCATGGTAATCACGACTCCCGCTAAGGATACCGTGGCGAGCCGATCCACAGCATTCCCTGCCGACTGCGTGCCAAACATCATCAGGAATACGGACGTGATGACCAGGTCGGTGCCCCGGGCGGGGGCCTTTCCGACTTCTGGAAGGCACCTCGCTAAAAAGACGCTCCTCCAGGGCCTAAGAGGCACGTGCCACACGGGTCAAGACGATTCGTGTCACCCTAAAACGCAAACGGGGGAGGGTTTCCCCTCCCCCGCTGGTGCGGCACGCAACAGCAACCAGTGCTACCCTCTACGCCTTCGGAGGGGATGACGGTCGTGGCGGGTCGACAGGTCGACTTCGAATGACTCGCCATTTACGGTCATGGTAGCGAATTGCGTACCGTTGAAGGTGATGACCACGTGCCTGGTGCGCGTCTCGTCGCCGTTGCGCCCGTTGACGATTACCACGATCACGTCACGCGTGATGGTCCCCGACAGCGGATACGGATTCTCGTTGCGAGGAACGGCGTGAACGACGTCGGTGATTATGGACGTACCGGTCATGTCGTAGCTCCGGTCCCCGTTCTGGTCGGAGTGGTGGCTGCGGGATACCGCGCTACTCCCCGTCCCGTTGGCCGTGCGTGCGGTCTCCTTGCCCTCGAGACCCGTGATCATGATATCCCTCATCCGTGAGATGCTACCGGACCAGGAGATGGTAGCGGACGAGTTCCCACGATTCATCTCACCACTGATCTCGCTCACACGGTGAACCGAGGCTGTCGTGACCCCGTCGTAAGCCTCCTGCTCGTTCCCTTCAGCGTCGAAGAAGACTGAGGTGACGGTTCGAACGCGCGAGGAGCGGTTCCTGATCGTGTCGGAGAGCACCCCGAACGAGGCTCCGATACCACCGCCAAAGCCCAACCGCAGCTCCGCCACGTCCTCGATGAGTGCGTCGGCCGCCACCATGGCGACGTCGAGGGTCAGCAGTGACTCTAGTTGTGCGTCCATGCCGTCAGGGCCGGCAGTGTCACTACAGGCGGCCAGCGCAATCACGCTCAGGGCCACCAATCCATGCATCAGGCGGTGTTTCATGTTTCGGTTCTCCTAAAGAGGCTCTGTGACCGACAGTCAGCACACCCGACCGCTACCACAGCGAAGCCCCGTAGCAGTGTCCTCGAGAGTAATGACGCTGTAGAACCTGAGTTCGTTAAGTGGCGTCGACGATTTCATCGGACGACCCTCCACCAAGTCCGGTACTGCTTCCCCTAATTATGCTCCAGAACCCCGCACAACAGCAACTGATTCGGGAGCACCGCACCGGACGCGCTAAATTCCCCCTCTCAATGCAAAAGCCATAAGCCCAACCACAGTACCGACTAGTAGCTTAGTGGTTTATCGTGCACAAACAGCGTTTACGACGTTTCGGACAGCTTGTCATAGACGACTGCGATTGCCACCCATAAGACAAGGATTATGCCAACACTGTATAAGGCCGGCTGCAGCTCTCGACGCCCAAGCATCACATAGTTGAAATCAACGAGTAGAATCTGCGATAGAGCGATCACCATCGCTGTGAGCATAGTTTTGCCCGTCTTTTGGACAGCCCAATCGAAGAACAAGCTCATAACGATCCAGAATACAGCCAAGCTGGCAAAGATGGGCAGCAGGGGCTCGAACGCTGGCGCGGGCATTGCAGGATTGAAAATGAATTGTGTTCCGAGATAAGCGATGCCGGCTCCAGTGACCGCGGCACCTATAATCGGCTTGATTCTATCGCCCATCGTTGCATCTCCCTTGAACAGCGGATACGAAGTTCACCATAGGCTACCATTTTGTGCTCCAGGAACTGCAGCCGCAAGCAGAAGAGAGGATTCGGCCAGTAGAGCAGCATCGCCACGGATGCGAGCAGGTTGGCCAGGAAGTCACCCCGGCAGAGATGTCCAGAACCGCCAGAGGGACGGATCGTTACCCTGGGTCGATACGATCAACTAATCGAAGCCCAGACGCTGCTTTTCGGCGTGCGAAAGCCGTTTTTAAGTGGATCTTCAGCGTATCCTTCGTGATGGGTGTGTCGATGTTTGTGAATGACGCCTTTATAGGGGATGTCACCGCCCCCGCCCGGGGCACCGACGTGGTCGTCCTGTCCGCATGCATGACGAGGCTTGTCACGAGCTTCGTTCAGGATCGTCTCGCCACGGTACCCTTAGCCGGAGCCTTCATTTTCATGGGCGGCTTCCTGCTTTCCGACTGGTTGGGATGGCTGACCGCCATAAGAATCCCTACGGTGTTCTGGATGCCGGTCAGCCGTGCAAGAAACCCCAATCTGCCCTACGTTGCCCAGTCCGTCACGAGCCCACCTCACGCCTGATTTCTGAAACCGACCACTTCACTGTTCACTGGGGAATCCGCCATGCGACAGATCCTCCTCTCCACTCTGGCCGCCACCGCACTCATTGGACTCGTTGCAGTCCCCTCGAGTGCCCAAGAAGAAACCCGCGTCGCCGGCCTCGGCCAGCCCGTGGAGATTCTGGTCGATCACTGGGGCATTCCCCACATCTACGCGGAAACCGAAGAAGACCTGTTCTTCGCCCAGGGGTATAACGCGGCCCGTGACCGGCTCTTCCAACTCGAACTCTGGCGGCGCCAAGTCTCCGGGACCCTATCCGAACTTCTGGGTCCCCGAACCTTGGACAAGGACATCGGCGCCCGACTACTCAAGTACCGTGGGGACCTGGATCAGGAGCTGAACCACTACCACGAGCGCGGCACGGAAATCTTCGAGGCGTTCGTCCGCGGCGTGAATGCCTACGTCGCCGAGACGGAGAAGGACCCCTCACTCCTCCCCGAGGAGTTCCGCCTGTTGAACACCCAGCCCGGCAAGTGGACTACCGACGTCGTGGTGTCCCGCCTCAACGGGCTATATAGCAACGTCACCACGGAAGTCCGCAACGCCCAGCTGCTCCAGCACATGGACCGTCAGACCTTTAAGAGCATTTCGGACTTCAGGCCCCAGAACCCGGACCTGTCCGACAACGGAGTCGACCTTTCGCTGATCACGGACGACGTCGTGCGTCTTTACATGGCAGCGCGCGCGCCGGTTCGGTTCCTTCGTTCGGATATCGTGGTCTCGGCACAGGCGACTGGCCCTGGCGATGAGTCGGCATCCTCCGCAGCAAGCGACGAGCGCGAGGAATACCCCTACGAGGACTGGGTTTTGGCCGGCTACGGCAGCAACAACTGGGTCGTTAGCGGCAAGCGAACCCTGTCGGGTGCCCCGATGCTGGCAAACGATCCCCACCGGAACGTCTCGGTGCCTGCGCTCCGGTACGTGGTCCACTTGGTGGGACCCGGTTGGAACGCAATCGGCTCCGGTGAGCCGACGGTTCCCGGGGTGTCCATGGGCCACAACGAGCATGGCGCGTGGGGCCTCACGATCCACGGCCGCGACATGGAGGACCTGTACGTCTATGACATCAACCCAGAGAACCCAAACCAGTACCGGTACAAAGGCGAGTGGGAAGACATGCAGGTCGTCACCGAGGCCATTCCGGTCAGGGGGCAGAGCTCGGAGCAGGTGGATCTAAAGTTCACGAGGCACGGCCCGGTCCTCTACGAGGACGAGAGAAATAACAAAGCCTACGCGCTGAGGGCCGCATGGCTGAGGCCCGGCGCGTCTCCATACCTCGCCGACCTTCGCTACGGGCGAGCAACCAACTACGACGAGTTCCGGGACGGGACCGCGTACCACTTGGGCCCCGCACACAACGTGGTGTGGGCCGATGTCCACGGAGACATCGGATGGCAGGTGACCGGCCTTGCGCCGCTTCGCCATTGGAGCGGTCTGTTGCCGGTCTCAGGTGACGGCCGCTTTGAATGGGATGGCACCTTGCCTATCAAGGAGCTTCCTCACGTGTTGAACCCCGAGGACGGCTTCTTCGCGAGTGCGAACGAGGACAACGTGCCCGCCGGCTACCCCTACACGTTCTCGTACAACTACTCGGAGCCCTTTCGTTCGGCCCGGATCCACGAGCTCTTGGGAGACAGCTGGCGCTATCTCACCGTGGCGGACCTTCACCAGATCCAGCAAGACCGGTATTCGATCCCTGCGCGGGTTTTGTTGCCCCTTCTCGAGGGGCTGGAGCTGGACGACCCAAGCCTCCGGCAAGCCGTGGCCGTCTTGGACGATTGGGACCTCCAGCTAGATGCCGAATCTGCCCCCGCTGCGATCTACATGGCGTGGGAAGCCAACCTTCGACAGCACGCTGAGGACCTCTTCGTGCCGGCGGGCGCCCGAGACATGGTCACCGTCCCCACCGTGCGAGTGCTCGACTGGTACACGTCACCCGATGGTCACTTCGGTGACGATCCGATCGGAGGGCGGGACGGCGTCCTGATTCAAAGCCTGGCGGAAGCGGTCCAGCAGCTCACCGAGAAGTTCGGTCCCGACATGAACGAGTGGGCCTACGGGCACGTCAAGAACAAACACCTTTGGATCAGGCACGCGCTAAGCGAAGTCGTGTCCGAGGGGATCCGAGCCCGGCTGGACGTGGGGCCGGCCCCACGAGGGGGTTCGGGCTACACCGTAGATCCGGCAGGATACGGCCCGAACCAAACCAGCGGACCATCGTACCGGATTATCGCGGACGCATCGAACTGGGATAATTCGGTCGCCACGGTGAATCTACCGGGCCAATCGGGAGACCCCGACAGCCCCCACTACCGGGACCTGTTCGATGAGTACGTGTCCGGGAAGCACACGCCCCTCTTCTTCTCGCGGGAGAAAGTGGAGTCCGTGACCGAACGGACGATCCGGCTGGTACCGCAGCGCTAGCTAGCCTTGGCCGGCAACCTCGCGGATGCCTTCGATCATCCCGTTCAATCGGTCTTCAATGGCATCCATTTTCCGTAGGAGTTCGTCTCGGTCCCGGGTGCCCCTGTCGGCGTCCACGGCCAACCAGTTGAGGCGCTTGATCTCTTCCAGCATTCCAACGACGCGAGTGCGGAGTTGGCTGAAGCGTCGAGGAGGACGGGGGGCGGAGTTCTGATCCTTCGTGATGCTTCACAGGTTTTTTCGGGCGAGGCCCTTCAGTGAGTTGAGCTTGGTCCGCAGCTGACCGTTCTCGTAATAGGACTCAAACGGACCTTCCTTCTTTTTCCCAAAAAGTTCAGACAAGAAACCCATCGGTTAGTCCTTTATTCGGTTAGTCCTTTATCTAGAGTAGCTCAGCACCGTCTCGCACTGACGGGTAACCCTGCACGATCCCATCTTGAGCATCCAACCACTGCTTCTCAGGGAAGGCATCGTGGATCTGCTTGATATGCATCAACAAGTAGTTGACGTCACGGGCAAGGAAGCTAGTGATCCAAGACACTCTCCCATTGAGGTCAAAAATGACCTTCAATGCGTAGGTCCAGAGAAGGAAGAGGACCCCCGCCACGAACGGCCAAGGTCCAACGAACGCTAGCGCGATGCACAATGGCCAAGCTAGCCCGAACAAAATGATGGAAGTCATCATCCTGACCGAATTCTTAGCGGTTTCCTTGCCCACTAGATATTCGCCATCCAGGTAGACGAATGTCCGAAGATCCGCGTTGACCATATTGGCGTAGTCAGGGTCCTGTTGGACACGCTGCTTACTGATCGAATCTATTCCCATTCTACCCCCTTAGTCGGACCATCCTCCACCAGAAGTGCTCTCGCAACGTACTAGCCGGATCCGACGCGCAAGACGCGGGCCGTTACAGCCTCAAATCAGAGGAGCGCAGTAGGTCCCTGTTCACGGAGTATTAACCTGAATCGTCACAGTATCTGACAAAAAGGCCTGGACCGTCTCGAGACGTCCTACGGCCTGGAATGTTCCTGAGGCCCCGTATTCGTGCACGAAATCCCCTCCGACCTCGACCACGGTCCCTGGTGTGAAGACCGAGTCGACCGAGCCGTCGCCGTAGTCCACGACGACACCCTGGATCCTTGTGCCTGTGCCTTCATAACGAAAGGTGACCGTCTGTCCGACAGTCGTGCTCGTGGGGTCGGCCGAGAGGCTGAAGGTCAGAGTCCGGGTGCCAGTAATGCTGTCGTCGAGGCAGGCCGAGCCGACGATCATCAGAGCGGTCAGTGCGAGTGCGGGCCAAATCGCTTTCATACATCTCTCTCGCGGGGTCCACATCGAGGCACGGTAGAAGAATCCGGTTACGACCGGACCTCGTTCTACCTTCTACCCCAGGGAATGAGGAAAAGGGACGGCCACCGGGACCCTAACGCCCCGGTGGCCGTTTGCGTGACGCGGAGTTCGACTACTCCGCTAACCTCGCGTGTTCATGCTGTCACGGCTCACGACGTCAACCGCCGACCGTCGGAACGTTGGGGTTCGATTCCCTCTCGGCATCCGGGACATCCAGGCACCGGGACCGCTCCGGGATGGTGGTTGTGAACAGCACTGTAGTGGTCTCGAAGTCCGCGAGTTGTTGGTCTCCACCCAGGCCCCCAGTCTCCCAGCGGCGCTGGTCGCCCCAACGTCGGGCCTCACCCCATAACTCGATGCCTCGTTCGCGCATGAGGTAGGACATAGCGGTCGCGACGTCGCTCGCTGCCGGCAGCCCGTTCGCGTAATCGGTAAACAGGTCGTTCATACCGGCGTTCGCGCGGACCTGGTTGATCAAGGTCATCGCTTCCGACCATTGCCCGGTATTGAGCATCGCCTCTGCCTCGATGAGGCGCATCTCATTACCGCTCGCGAGTCGAATGTCATCGTCACCGCTCGTGTAGTGCAGGCTGTTCAGGAACGGCACCTGTCCAAAGCCCTCGAGGGCGGCGTTAGCCCATGTCTCGGAGGTCGTAGCCACCGGCGTGCGGGGGTCGCCCGTGGCCTCTGTGTAGCCGACGAATGCCGGGGGATTCGGCGAGAGCCCCTGGTTTCCACCGTAGTAGGTGTAGATCATCGAGAATGCGCGGTACGGCGAGTTGTCGTTCGCGAACCACAGCTGATTCCGCGTGGCGTTGTCCAAGTTCGACATGTTCAGGTCGAACGACCACGAATCATCCGTAATCTGAGAAGCGTCGCCGCTCGCACCGCTCCAGTCACCCATCCACAGGTTTATCTGAGCCCGGCCGGCGTAGCCGGCGAGCTTCCATTTGTTGTCGGTAGCAGTGGAAATCGCGTTGGAGAAGTGCTGTTCCGCGGCCGCGAGGGGTGCGGTGCTCGACACCAAGCTTCCCGGCGATCCGTCCGCCGCCGGGATCACCGTCTCACACCAATTCTCTGCGATCACACGGTAGGCGTACCCAGCCCAGAGATAGGCTTGCGCCAACGTATTCGGGTCCGGCGCCTCCTCGGACTCGGTCAAGATCTTGATCGCGGACTCCGCGATGAATCTTGACTGAACAGCGTCGTTGAAGTGACCACCGTAGGATCCCGGCTCGATCCACCCGCCCTGGACCAGGACCGGGTGGCCGAGCGAACCGGTCTGCCCGCCAGGGAAGATTTCCCGGCTGATCAGCGCTCCGGTGTACGACACGCCGTTGACGGCCTCGGCGAGCCGCCTGCCCGCTCCGTTTACGAGACCCGCATGAGAGGCCTTGACCGCGAGGAACTCGTCCGAGACCGGTCCAGGATTGGTGACATCACAGCCTGCCAGAAGCACAGTAGTACCCACGAGCACTGCGCCCGACGCCCTGAATAACGTTCCAATGGTTTTCATGTCTGTTCTCCTTAGAACGTGATCCGGAGCGACACCCGGAATGTGACTGGTGATACGACGCGCTCACTGGAGTTGAGTCCGGTCGAGTTCGCGCCCTGGTTCCCCAGCATCTCGGGGTCCATCCAGGGGAGTTCCTTGGTCCACAGGTAGGAATTACTGAGAGTCACGGTCAGTAGAGCGTTGTTGATGCGGTCCGGGAATGCGACGTCCACCGGAATCTGTGCGCTCACGTGGCGGAGCTTGAAATAGCTCGAGTCATACCAGTACCCCCGGCCACGCTCACTGGGTGTGCAGCGTGCACGCCAAAGAGCTGGCGTATCGTCGCGGAGTGTGATCGTATTGTCCGGGTCCGTATAGAAGGGACGGCAGATCGGTGACCGCACGGAACGCGAAATCGAAATCGGGTTTCGCTCTATCACATGACCGCCGCGGTACTCGCCGAGAGCTGACAGGACGATCCCCTTCGGCAACCGGACGCTGGTATTCATCGACAGCGTCTTGGTGGGAAGCTGCGGCCCGAAGATATAATCCTGCTCGTACTCCGGCTTCGCGATCGCGGTGGGGTTGGTCACCAAGCGGCCCCTCTCCACTGGTACCGGCTGTCCTTCTTGGATCCAGCCAGACAGTGAGGAGAACGGCGCAGCGCCACCGAGAGAGACGACCTCTGAGCCGTTCGTCGTGAAGAAAATGCCGACATCCCAGCCATAGTTCGCATATTGCACCAGACCGAGGTTCAGGCCGACCTCATGTCCCGTGTTACTGATCTCTCCCACGTTCTCGAGCTGGGAGCCGCCGAAGCCGCCGGAAGGTGTCTGCGTCACCCTCATGAGCGCATCGGTTGTGTACTGGTTGAAATACGTGTAGGTCAGGTTCACCCGATCGTTCATTAACGAGGCGTCGAAACCGACCTCGAACTCACGCGTGACTTCCGGCCCCAGGTCCGGGTTCCCCACATTCTGCGGAACGAACGCCGGAACGCCGCCCCAGCCTACCGGGCTCCACGTACGCACGGCGTCGAAGGCCCCAGGTGCGCGACCCGACTGACCGTATGCGGTCCGGAGCTTGACTTGACCGAGCGACTCCGGGAAGAAGTCCTCGTCGGAGATCACCCAGCTCAGGCTGGCCTTCGGGTAGACCTGAAGGCCAAAGCCCTCGCCGAAGGCACTGTTACCGTCGACACGGACGCCGGTCGTCACGAAGTACTTGTTGCTGATGTCGAGAACGTTCTGGAAGAAGAACCCGGCATTCCACACGCGCTGCCGATTTTCCTCGGCGATTCTGAGCGAAGCCGAGCTCACCGTGGGCTCCGCGGCACCGGGGTAGTCCTCACCCCAACCCTCGAGCGCACGCATCTCGTCTCCGACCGCTTGGCCACCCCAGGAGAATGTCGTACGCAGGGCGTCTGCGACGTCCACGATGTAGCTGCTGACGTAGTCGAAGGTGAGTAGGCGCTTCTGCCAGGTATTGTTCAGCAGGGCGCCCTTCGGACGTTGCCGGAATCCGAACGGACGCAGGTTGCGGTTTTCCTGCTGCGAGAAGTCATAGCCGATGGTGAGTCGGTTCGTCAGGTTCGCGAGAGGAGAGTACGTGACCGTAGCACCGGTCGTGAAGCGCTCGATTCTCTGCTGAATGTCGAATCCCAGTACATTGGCGATATCCTCGAACGCCGAGCTCCCGAAGTAATTCCTCTCCCGACGGAACGTGTTCAGGCTGATGCCCTGGGCATTGTTCCCGGAAGCGGTGTTCTGCTGCCACTGGTTCGTGTAACTGGTGTTCCACTGCAGCTGCAGGTTATCGGCCGGTGTGAACGTGAAGTTCCCCCGAACTGCCCACTTCTCCAGCTGGTCGTTGGGCATCGTGCCCAGCTGGTTGTCATGCACTGCCGACGCAAAATACTGGAGGTCTTCTCCACCCCCACGCACAGACGCCGAATACAACTGCGTCCACATCGCGCCGCCCTCGCGGCCTGCGTAATAGTCGTTCGCCTGACCGGCAGCCTGCGTCTCGCCCCAATCACCACCACCGAGACCGAACCACCCGTCACGAAGGAACGGCTCCATGAACATGTAGTTTGAAGCCGGGTTGTCCGCGCACGCCACTCCGGCCGGCATGTCGGGGTCCACATTCCGACAGGGGTTACCGAACACCGGTGTCCAGCCCGTACCCTGCTGCATCTCAACGGTCCATACAGGTGCCCCGGTGGACCCACGTTTCGTGAACACCTGGATCACACCTGCCGCTGCTTCGGTTCCGTAGAGGGTGGTCGCGGCAGAGCCCTTGATGATCTCGATACGCTCGATGTCTTCAGGGTTGATCGCATCCAGCGGACTGACCGTCACGTTCGCGCCTCGACCCGCCCTGTAGTCCCGCCCCGCTGTCTGCGGGAACGCACCACTCATGATCCGCACGCCGTCGATGTAGATGATCGGCGTGTTATCCATACTCACACTGGTGTTGCCGCGGAGCTGGATGCGCTTCCCTTGTCCGATCTCTCCACCGATTCCGGAGACCGAGATGCCGGGCGCAGCCGACTGGAGCATATCCGTCGCGCTGACTGGCCGAGACAGCATGTCGGCAGGGTTGAGCTGAGAGATCGAGTTCCCGATCTCACGACGACGAGACGCCCCGGCTGTCCCCGTCACGACGATCTCGTCGAGCCCCAACGCCTGGGTCGACAGCGAGAAGGAAACCTGGACGGAGCCGCCGACGGTGACGGTCACCTGTTGCGAGGCAAGCCCGTAGCCAATCCTCGCGGCCGCGATCTCATGAACACCCACGGGCACGTTCAGGATGATGAACCGACCATCGCCACGACTCAGAACGCCGATGTTGGTATCGGGGAGGTAGACCTGCACCGCACCTAGTGGCGCTCCCGAATTCCCATCGGTGACCTGACCAATGATCTGGCCGGTTTGGGCTTCAGCCGTCCCAGCGGAGAAGCTGAGAATGGCCATGAGTATCAAGCACCCTGACATAGTGACCCGGTGCTTCTTGAAGCTTCGCTTCAACGGCGCTCCGGCGTCTGTTTCGCGTAGGGTCATGAAGTTACTCCACGGCTTGGGAAACGCTCCTCGAATGCGGCCGAACATCAGTGCTATGGTGAGATGTCGCTACGCTTCAATCCGACCGATACAGGGCGACATTAAGTGACGTGTCGTCAATGCACCAGGCCACTGACTGGACGTGCGGGCTCGCATGCGTCAGGCAACCTCTGCTCGCGGCGGCGGCCCCGGGGACGTGGAGGCCGAACCGTCACCTCACCGGCCGATCGGGATCGAGAAGAAGCTGCTCCTGAACTCCGGAGGGTCGGGGGAGGTATCCAGTCCGGTGTTGCCGAAGGCTTCCATGATCATCGTGAGGACTCCCACGCCTAGGGCAACCGCACCTCCAGCGAGCAGTCCTGTATTGAGCCCGTCGAACTTTCGTCGCTCAATGCCAAGGATCTCGTCCACCGGCACACGTATGGTCTGGTTGAGCTGGACCGTGTGAAAACCGTCGCGCCGTTGGGCGACCGGTACGTTCAGCAGGAGTTCAGCCCCCTCCCGACCCACGAGTCGACCCCGAACGAGCGGAACCGAGGCATCGATGGTGGTGACTTCGGAAAGCTCGAAGCCGCCCTGCCGTGTGACGAGGAGGCGGACCTCTTCACCGACCGGGGTCGTCTCCAATACGGTGGGGACGTAGCTGAAGCAACCGGAAAGACAGAGGGTCAGGGCTGTCGCTGACGCGATCCAGTACACCTCGATCACCCTCCGTGAATGCTCCCGGCGTCGCTGGGTCTTCATCTCGTGATCACCTCATCGCAAGAATCGAAAGGCGCGGTCGGCGAGAGTCGTAACCGCTGGCACACCTATGGAAAGTACGATCACGCCTGCAGTCTCACTCACGTCGCCACCGTGAATCAAGAGGAGATAACCGGAAGTTACCATGAGCGTCGCGGCAACGGCCGACACGGTGAGTTGACCCTCCGAGCGATCGGTCCTCCCTGCCCATTGCGCCGCGAAGATCCCTCCCGCGGTAGGTAGCGAAAGGCTCAAGAATCCGAGGCCCGCGGTCACACCCCCGTTACACTGCGTGCGAAGTCCAAGGGATCCTGCTCCGGTCACGCTCAGGCACTGGCTGGCGACGAGGAGGCTGGTCCCAATTCCGATCGTGGTAGCCGCCCACGAGCTAGCGAACACCCGCCCCCACTTGTACGGTTCTGTTTCTGCTGACCAATCGAGGCCGGAGATGTTCTTCCTCTCGGAAGTAGGAGCTACGGACCGAGGACCTTGGCGGGTCTCGATTATCAACACACCCCTGCCGCCGGCACTTCCGTACCGCGCGCCGGCCTCCCCTGCGGACAGCAATTCTATGCGCTCGATCTGGTCCAAGGGCATGGTCCCGTAAAGAAAGCCCGGGGCGGCAATCTGCACGCCATCCAGAATCACCGTAACGCCCCGACAGCTCTCCCCACCGCTCCGAAAGCCCCGACTCTCGAGGCAGGCAGAGCCCGCCTGTCCGGGTCGGACCAGGGCGCCGGGAAGCCGATCCCGAAGCAGCTCGGATAGAGTCTGCCCCTTCCGCTGGGCCAACTCGACCTCCTCACGAAGTACCTCGTTCATGGCGAAGCCCGACGTGACCCGGCGACGCTCCAGTTCCGAGAGGGCTTCCACCACGAGGGGCACGAGCTGGATGGCTCTCTGAGAGAGCCGCGCTTCGAGCACGAGTTCGTCATCCGCTTCCACAGACACCTGACGTGTGTGTCGACCATAGGCGAGGTGGTCGAACACCAGGTCTTGACCACCCGCGGGTATCCCCAGAAGAACGAAAAATCCGTCTCTGTCGGTCAGTCCCCGAACGCCGATCGAGGGAACGGCTACCTCGACGTCGGGGATTGGTTGCCCCGTTCGGCTGTCGACGACGCGACCGGATAGGGTGCCCACCGACTGCGCGGCGGCAGGCCGTGGGAGCGCGATTCCGCACGTCAACAGCACGACGGCGAGCGATGAGGGCCACCGCGGACGCAGGGTCATGGTGTCATGGGTGGGCGCTCCCTCAAGGCGATGTC
>Ga0209445_1001416_pt1 | contig 12892 bp, 8 predicted proteins | sample MarorgKNORR_S2LV_4_FD_188223 | JGI IMG/M metagenome (GOLD analysis project Ga0209445, IMG submission 188223) | Marine microbial communities from the Southern Atlantic Ocean, analyzing organic carbon cycling - NADW_A/KNORR_S2/LV (SPAdes) (version 2) | ecosystem: Environmental > Aquatic > Marine >...
GGTTGGCAGAACTCGTAAGCTGATAACATGTCTCCCCTGTCCCCGCTGGGAACACAGATGGCTCCACAGCGTCGGGCAGAAAGTCGTAGTCAACTGTAGGGGTTCCAGTTGGACTCGGTTATACCCCTTTATATGGGGACACTACCCATTAGTTGGTCCCATGACATCCGTGCATGCTCTCGTAGATGTTTCCGGAGTTGCAATGAAAAGGCTTGTGCAACCTGCCAAACGTCACCCGCCTCGACTACATGGCCATGGACTCCCGCCATCGTCCCACATTCTTGTTGAACTACTGATGGGTATTCCCCGACTGGGCAGCCCTCCGAGGTAAGCAATTCCGGACTTGGATGCCTGGAAATATGCCAAGGCCATATCGAAAACCTACAACGTTGCACCTAGGCCAACTGTCCACCCAGCCCAGCCAAAGGGATCGAACATGTCGACCGAGATCTCCGTATTGCCCATCGGCTCAAGTATCGTCACAGTCATCAAGCGAGCTATATGGTTAAGATGCCGAGAGCCAGCAATCCGAATCTCAAATACACGCCGCTACATTGATGAGATAGCCAAACGTTCGGGTCGCTAGTGCAGTCTCATGAGTCCACTCTGTTTGGGAGAAGGGTTTTCTAGTCCCCGACTACCTTGTTGGTATAATCGTCCAACCTTAAGTTCTGGGAGGCCACAATGTACTACAGGGTAACTCGTTACAATTTTAACTCATCCAAATACGATGCCCTGATGGCGCAAACCGACGGCGTGAAAGGCGAGTTAAGGGCTATATCAGGGTTGGCGTTCGTACATGTCTGCCGAACTGGCGATGACGAAGGCATGGTAATCGCCCAGTATGACAGCCAAGCATCAGCCGACGCCGCACACCAACAAACATTGGCCATCCTCGGTGGTATGGCTCAGTTCATGACTTCAGCACCCCAGCAGCAGATGGGCGAAGTTATCTGGCGTACTGACGATTTAACCCCCTCAGCAGTACCTAACAAGAAAACCCTTCTCTCAGCGATTCGGGAGAAGGACTTATTAATGCCGGCCGATCTAGGGGGCTTTTACCAACCAAGCAACGCTGTTTGCCTCGGTAAGAGGAGAGTAGTAAAAAGTTAACTAGTGGCGCGCAAGAGTAGAGTCTAACGTTCCAGCAGTTAAACTTGTGGCAAGGACAACCTCCCCGGCTCTCAATGGCCCGTCCAGGTTGAACAGGGACAGGAAGGCAGCCTTGGGCTTCCGCCCCACAAGACTGGCTTCAACCGCATGTCGGAGCCACAACCGCAACGTGAACAAGCATGCGTCGGGGCACGGGGGATTAATTTGACGCCGCGCAGAATCAATCGCAGGATTTAACATTCCTTTCGGCTTGTTTCCTATATGTTAGGATGGTTAACGCAGTAGGCGCTTCTATGCAAGCCCCAACATTCGAGGAAAGAAAGAATGATCACCAATTTCGGCAGTCTTTACGCCGGCCACGTGGATTTGGACGACATCGGTCTGGAAGCCACAGCCGTAAATGACCGTTGGTTCTCCGATGAACACCTGAACACCATATACGACCGGGCCACCGCCGTCGCTCAACTTATGGACCGGGTCGGATATGACAGTTTCTGGATGGCCGAGCATCACTTCCAGAGGGAGGGCAATGAATGTATCGGAAACCTGCTGTTACTCTACCTGCACCTGTCCCATCTCACCGAGAACCTGAAATTCGGTTGCGGATTCAACATAACCCCCATGTGGCATCCCCTCCGCTTGGCAGAAGACTTCGCCACCGTGGACCTTCTTACGAAAGGGCGTGTGATTTTCGGTGTGGGCCGGGGCTATCACTCCCGGGAGGTCGACACCTACGGCGCTCCCAGCACCAACACCGACAGCGACGCCAACCGGGACCTGTTCGAAGAGCAGGTGGAGGTCATCTTGAAAGCCTTCAACAACCAATCTTTTTCCCATCATGGGAAAATCTATGACCTTCCACCTAAGGGGCTGCCCTACCGGGGTTACGAGTTGGAGGAAATTACCATGGTACCCCGGCCCGTCAACCGGCCGGTGGAATGCTGGCAGCCCATCGTCAGCGCCGGCCAGCGGGCCATGGACTTCATGTGCAAGCACGGTATCAAGGGCATTATTGGTGGCGGCGCGGTCACCGGAGGCGCCTCTGACGAAGTTGTGACACGTTGGCGCGATACCTTGGCCCGCTACGGTAAGGAGACGGAACTGGGCGGTGATTTGACCATCGGGGTTGTTACCTACATCGCCGACTCCCAAGAACAAGGGATCAAAGAGTCCAAGAAGTACTTCGAAGAGGACATGAAGATGTTCGCCCCCCTTGGTTTCTTTAGGGGCATGACCGAGCAACAGCTTTCCGACTTGGCCGACCCCAAGAAGGCTCCCACGGCCGGCCTGCCCACAATCGAAGCAGCCGTTGAGGCCGGAGCCTGGCTGTGTGGCCCGCCGGAGCACATCATAGAACGGTTGGAGGAACTCCAGGACAAATATCCAGGTCTGGAGCACGTCCACGTGGGCTGCACTAGGATGGGAACATCGCTAGACGTAATCTTGGAGCAGCTAGAGCGGTTCGGCACTGAAGTAATGCCGAAGTTCAAAGCCCAGAAAGTCGAGTCGGCCTAAAACCCAGGAAACACCACACCGGTATAGCCACTGACTTTATGCCCGGTGCCAATCACCATCTTTAAGCAAAGTAAATGGTCGGGGTGAGTGGACTCGAACCACCGGCCTATTCGTCCTGAACGAAGGGCGCTGACCACTGAGCTACACCTCGATATACCGGAATCCGCATTGTTTGATAGGGCTTGGTAATAGTCGAGGCGCAACACCTAAACCACTCTTTTCATCCAAGCAATCGACCCGATTTGAATCCAACGAGTTTCGTGGAAAGTTGGTTGCTGGGCGGTTGGACTCTCCTCCGTCTCCCCGTCCACTAGGACGCACCGGTAAAAGCAGAAACGGGCCGACCTAACAGTAGTCCCTTCCTCTAAGGAAGGACGAAGCGTCGATCTGGTCGAATATGTGCCTCAGGTTCCCCGAAGATTCGCATCAGCAGGGCCCATCGGCGTATACTTTCGACTGGCGGTTCGGCAGGCTTAGGAGGCGAAAAGTGAACGGAGCAGATTCAGTGATGTGGGCCTTGGAGCGGAACTGGAATATGGTCGACGCCGCCTTGGAAGGTTTGGACGACGCGACACTGACCAGGCAGCCAGCGGAACATAGTAATTCTATCGCCTGGATACTATGGCATATGAACCACGTGGTGGATACGTTCATCAATACGCGGCTTCAATCAAAACGTGATTTGTGGGTTCGCGATGGCTGGCACCAGAAGTTCGGAATTGATGAACGTGCCCGGATAATGGGGTACACGGCAGAAGAGCTAACTGCATGGGTAGCTCCCTCAAAGGAAGTCCAACAAGGTTACTATGAGGCTGTGAAATCGGCGGCCAAAGAATACATCTCCTCTCTTACTACGGAGGACTTGTCCCGTCGTGTCACCTTCCCCCCTGAGGCCGAGACCCGAGAGCATAGTGTGGCCACCGCACTTGGGCAATTAGTCTGGGACAACGTAGCGCACGGTGGTCAGATTGCCTACTTGCGCGGGCTATATATGGGGCTGGGGTGGCACCGCTAGTCCTAATCGGGTTGTGGGATAGACGTCACCCGGAACGCCCTGAAATCTACGCCCATACCATCCGATGCTGAAGGTCGCCTGGTTCGCTCACATGTAGCAAATAGTGGAATAGGCAGGAGACTATGGATACAATCTTGCGCAACGCACGAATCCAGGACGGTATCGACAGTCCCTCCTGGGACCTGGGTATCGACCAGGGACGAATCGCCGTCATCGAGCCGAACTTGGCCGCCGATGGGATGGAGATCGACGTTGGGGGCCGGCTTGTTACACCCGGGTTCATCGAGTCCCACATCCACTTGGACAAGTCCTGCATTCTCGATCGCTGCAAATCGGAAAAGGGAGACTTGGCCGAGGCAATCGAGGAAGTGGCCCGAGCCAAGATGGAATTCACGCCCGAAGACGTTTACGAACGCGGCAAGAAAACCCTGGAAAAGTGCATCCTGAATGGCACCACTCACATGCGGACCCAACTTGAGATTGACCCCGGGATTGGTCTACGGAGTTTGCTTGGCATCCTGCCGCTGGTGGACGAGTACCGATGGGCCATCGACATCGAGATCTGCATCTTTCCACAAGAGGGCTTGCTGAACAATCCTGGGACCGACGAGTTGATGGTCGAGGCGCTACAGAAAGGCGGGTCCGTTGTCGGCGCCGCCCCGTACACTGACAACGATCCTCACGGTCAGATCGACCGTATCTTTCAGTTGGCGCGGGAGTTCGGTATCGACATCGACATGCACCTGGATTTCGGTCCAGACCCCGATGATCTGGACTTGGACTATGTTTGCCAGCTAACGGACCGATTCGGCTATGGCGGCCGAGTGGCTATCGGGCACGTGACCAAGCTCTCGGCGGCTCATCCGGAACGATTCCAAGAAAAAGCCCGGCGCATGGCCGAGTCCGAAATCGCTCTGACGGTGTTGCCATCGACAGATCTGTTCCTCATGGGCCGGCACCAGGATCACAGCGTCATGCGGGGAGTGACGGCGGTGCACAAACTGTGCCATGAAGGCGTGAACTGCTCGCTGTCCACCAACAACGTTCTGAACCCCTTTACGCCCTTTGGTGATTGCTCATTAATCCGAATGGCCAACCTTTATGCCAACATATCCCAGGTGAGCGTCCACGACGACATCGTTGAGTGCTACGAGATGATCACTAACCGGTCGGCCAAGCTCATGCGGCTGAACGATTACGGTCTTGAAGTGGGTAAATCAGCCGACCTGGTGGTGCTTGATTGCTATGACCGGGCAACCGCCATTTCCGAACTGGTGCAACCTCTGTGGGGCTTCAAGCGCGGACGACAAACTTTCACTCGCCAACCGGCGGAACTGCACCGGCCGCACTAGATCGTAGGAGCCCACGGATGGAACGAAAGACCTTTCAGCAGGCCCAAGGACCGCCGGACGACCCTCTAGGCGCTTTCTGCCGGGAAAACCATGTGTCCCTCGAAGGCGACTCGAGCGGGCCGCTGGCGGACCTGACCTTCGGCGTCAAGGATGTTTTCCACATTGACGGCCACAGGACCGGCTTCGGCCATCCCGATTGGCTGCGCACCCATCCACCGGCCCAGGTAACGGCAACGGCAGTACAGCGGCTACTTAACGCAGGCGCCCGCATGGTGGGCAAAACCCACACCGACGAGCTGGCATACAGCCTGAGCGGGCAGAACATGCACTACGGTACGCCCATCAACCCTGTTGCTCCCGATCGTATTCCAGGTGGCTCATCCTGTGGATCGGTTTCGGCCGTCGCCGGCGGGTTGGTGGATTTCGCTCTGGGGACCGATTGCGGCGGCTCGGTCCGACTACCTGCCAGCTACTGCGGCGTCCTCGGCATGCGCCCAACCCTTGGCCGTGTGCCTCTGGACGGGGTGATTCCCTTCGGACCAAGCTTCGATGTCGCCGGCTGGTTTGCCCGGGACGCCGGCGTTTTCCAGCGGGTCGGTGGCGTGTTGCTGGGCGACGAGCCGGATGCTCGACCCCCCAAGCGATTACTCTACGCCCGCGACGCTTTCGAATTGGTCGACAAGCGGGTGTCCCAAGCGCTGGATAACGCCGTTCGAAAAGCAGCAGCCGTCATCGGCGCTTACGAAGACGTAATCGTAAGCCCCGAAGGCTTATCCGCATGGTTCGAGACCTTCCGGGTGCTACAGGCGGCGGAGGTATGGGGCAATCATGGGGAGTGGATCCAGGCGGTGAGACCCAGATTCGGACGTGGCGTTCGAGAGCGGTTCGCCTGGGCGTCGCAGGTCGAAGAGAAGGACGTTGCTGATTGCAAAAACAATCATAGGGTAATAAAAGAACGAATTTATGGCTTGATCCAAGATGACGATGTCTTGTGCCTGCCTAGCTCGCCACGGGTGGCGCCTCTCAAGAACACGCCGGACAACGACATGGAAATCAGGTTCCGCAATCAAGCGATGTGCCTGCTGTGCATCGCGGGGCTGGCCGGATTACCTCAGATTAGTCTGCCTCTGGCTAACATCGACGGCCTGCCCTTGGGGCTCTCCCTGGTAGGGCCGCCCGGCGCCGACTCGCGGCTGCTGGCCCTGTCTCGGACACTGATGCACGGCGGCTAGAAACTTGGCCGCCGGAACACATGTAATGCACATTAGCGACTTAGCCCGAAGTGGTGCATCGGGCGCATCGGCAAAACACTCTTGCCCAGAAAAAGGGAGGGGGAATCGCCCGGCTAATGTATCGCTGCGGCGGGGGCGGCGGCCCTTTCGTTGACCAGATTTCCCTCTCGAAATCTGGAAAGAGAGAATGGTTTTATCAACTCCGGCGTATCTCCAGTGGCGATCAGCTCAGCGATACGTTTGCCGGCCACCGGGGCGGCCTTGAATCCCCAGCTTCCCCAACCGCAGGTCAAGATGAAGCCTTCAATGCCGTCCACTGGGCCCAAGATAGGCGCGTAGTCGGGAGTCATGTCGCACAGCCCGGCCCATTGACGCAGCACGTTGACATTCTTCAGACAAGGAAACATCTCCAGAGTGTGAGCCGCCAGTTCCTCCATCGGTTGGAAGGTGGAGCGTTGGCTGTAGCTAGGGTACGGGTCCACGCCTCCGCCGATTACCACCTCACCCCGGTCGGTCTGGTACACATAGGCGTGGAGATTGGCCGAAGATATGGTCTTGTCCAAGAACGGTTTTAGTGGCTCGGTTACCATCGCTTGCAACGGATGGGTGGTAATGGGCAACTCCAAATCGACCATCTTGGCGATCGTGGAGCTCCATCCCGCCGTGGCGCAGATCACGGTGTTGGCCTTTACCAGACCTTGGCTGGTTTCCACTCCGGTTACCCGGCCATTAGTGCGGTCGATACCGGTGACTTCGGTAAAGGGGTGTAGCTCAGCGCCCTGTCTATCGGCGCCGCGACCGTAACCCCAAACCACGGCGTCGTGACGGATTACGCCGCAGGGCGGGTGGTACAGGGCTGCCAAGATGGGAAAGTGCTTGCCCTCCCTCAAATCGATGGATGGAACAAGCTTTTTTATCTCCTTTGGGCCGATTAGCCGGCTGTCCACGCCCAAGATACGGTTGAACTCGGTGCGCATTCTCAGCCCGTAGACCGCCGAGTCGGTATGGCCCAAGTCCAAACGGCCCATTTGGTTGAACAGCAGGTTAAAGTTCAGCTCCTTGGCCAAGCCCTCGTACAGCTTGACGCTTTCGTTGAAGAAGGGTATTCCTTCGGGCGTCAGGTAATTGGAGCGGATAATGGCGGTGGTCCGAGCGCTGGCCCCTCCGCCCAGGTAGCCTTTGTCCAACACCGCCACATCGGTCACGCCCAGCTTTCCCAAGTAGTAGGCCGTAGACAATCCGTGGACGCCACCGCCGATAATGACCACCTCGTAGCGGTGCTTCAGCGGCTGCTTCCGCCACATCCTATTCTTTGCAAATATCTGGAACATCTATGTCTTTCTCTCTGCGGTCTCGGCGTGCTCTACGGTGAAATTCCGTCAGCCTTGTAATTGATCCATTGCCTCGAAGCCCACGGGTGCGCCGCCGCAAACCCCGGCAGCTTCCACTAAGGCGTCCCACAAGTACTCTCCGAATTCCCTGCCAAAGTACAACTGGTAGTTGGGCAGGTTGCCAAGGTCGATTCTGAGCACGGTGCCGTGAATATCGGCAAACTTGGACTGGGCGCAACGCAGATTGGGGAACGCCGCGTTAGACGTGTTCAACTCGGAGAGCATAGCCAACAAGTGACTGGCTTGGGGTCCGGCAATGCTCACTCCAGCGAAAGCGGACGATATGTCCAGGGAATGAGCGCATTGGCCAGAATCGTCTTTCAAGCCGTCGGCCAACCATGTCGCCAATCCGGTAGTTGCCACGCATAGAATTTCGTCTTGGGCCAGCCGGCATAATGCCGCGTTCGCGCTATGGATTCTGCCAGCATGGGCTTCCACGCTTATTTCGCCTACGGCCGGAATCGAGGCTTTAGGGAATACCCGGGAGACAAGCTGTTCCACTTGGTCCCCCTTTAAGACGAACTTGGCCCGTGGGCTGATGTCGCAAAGTCCCAACGCTTCCCGCAAGTACTTGGCGTCAGCCTCTGCCGAGCCGAAGTGCGCCGGTTGCTGCCAACCGTCCCGCTCCACCATTGACGCACCCAATAGTAAATGCTTATGGTGCATGGCGCTGCGCCTGATCGGATTGAACTGGGCCTGGTTTTGGGTAATCAAGCTCATTGCCTCAACCGTTCCCCTTCCGGGTCGTAGAAGGGCTGAAGGGTGACATGAGCTGGCCGGGGTTTGCCGTTAACCAGGATGCTGATCTGCGTACCGTCTTGGGCGAGTTCCGCCGGAACCCAGGCTAGGCCGAATCCTTTGTGCATAGTGGGACTAAAACGGGCGCTAGTTACCTTGCCGATCGGCTTGCCCCCCGACACCACGGGCACGCCGTCCTCAGGCACCTGCCCATTCTGCATGATGAAGCCCACAAGTTTGTTGCGCGGGCCCCGTTCCGACGCCAATTTCAGGCCTTCTCTACCTATGAAGTCTTCCTTGTCGAATCGCACAACCCAGTCCATGCCGATGTCCAGCGGATTGGAAACAGCGTCGGTGTCCTGGCCAACAATCACGTGCATCTTCTCCAGCCGCAAAATGCGCTGTGCTTCCAGTCCAAACGGAGCGATGCCAAATTCACTTCCGGCCTCCATGATGGTTTCCCAAATATGTTGGCCGTACTCTGCGGGAACATGAATCTCCCATCCCGTTTCTCCCACGAAACCGATGCGTAATAATATGGCTGGGACCCCGGCAACGTCCCCTTGCGTCGATCTCATATACCGGAAAGATTGCTCTGACAGGTCGACGTCCGTCAGTTTGGTGAGAGTGTCCCGGGCCCGGGGGCCGGCTACATTCACGGCAGCGTAGGCCGAGGTGACGTTGGTAACGTGGGCACAGGAGCCGGTACCGGCCTGCCACCAGTTGAACCACTCTTCAATCAGGTCCACGTTGCCCGTGGTAGTGGTCACGAAGTAGCGGTCTTCGGCCAACCTGGTCACCGTGCCGTCGTCCATGATGGTGCTGTTGTCGGAGCAAAGCAGACCGTAACGGATTCTGCCGACTCGGAGGTTGGAAAAGTGGTGGGTATACACCTTATCCAATAATGCGCCGGCGTCACGGCCGGTGACCTCCAGCTTACCCAAGGTGGTCACGTCGATAATGCCCACCCGTTGGCGAACGGCCAGGCATTCCTCTTGGGGAGAGCCGTAGCTGTGGGCCCGTTGCCAGGGGCCAAGGTCAACCATTGAGGCGCCCAGCTCTCGATGATTCTGGTCCATGGGCGTTCGCTTGACCGCCATGTGAGAGGGCCCGGCCAGAGCGGCCAGTGGTACTGGTTGTACGGGGGGCCTAGCAGTGGTGCCACCCGTGTCGCCAATGGTGCGGCCGGTATATTGGGCGCATAAGCCAACCAGGGCTTTCAGGCACATCTTTCCCTGGCAAGGACCCATTGTAGCGGTACTGTACCGCTTTAGCATTTGGATGTCCTCGAACCCTTCCTCGATAGCTTGAGAGATGTCTTTGACTGTCACGTCCTCGCAGAAGCAGACGAAGTTTTTCTTTCCCTGGCTTTCTGTCGGAGCCGCAACCGGTGGAGCTGAGACCGGCGATGAAGGGATGATTCCTGATTCGGTCTCTGAAGCGTTTAGCCGCTGCTGGACCCGGCCAATTTCTTCTTGGATGGAACCGGGGTCCGAAACCAAACTAGCGGCCTCCAGCCCGGCTAGCCTACCTTGAAGCAAAGACGATGCCAAATCGTGGACTCCTGTAACTTCGCCTGCTACGTAAACTCCATTTGGCAAATCATGGGGAATCCCCTCACCCGATTTCTCGTTGTAATTCAGCGAACCACCGGCGTGTTGGAGCAAAGCGTTGGCGGGCTGGAAGTCACCGGCCATGCAAACTAGGTCGCAGGTTATGGGGCTGACGGAGCTATCAGGGCTTCGCGCGTTCTGCCTGGCCACAACAACTGCCCTCACTCTATTCTTTCCTGTGGCGTGGGTTATGGCGTGACCAGTTAATAACGGCACTCCGCGGGAAATTAGGGCAGTGGCGGCTTCCAATCCGTGGGAATATGTTGGCCGCACGTCCACGACGGCAGCCATATCCACGCCTGAATTCAGCAATTCCAGCGCAACCTGGTAACCTTGGTCGTTGACCGTCGCCACCACGGCTGTGTTGCCCGGCTTGACGCCGTAAAGATGGATCAGTCGTTGGGCCGCTGTGGCTAGCATGATGCCCGGCAAGTCGTTGTTCTGGAACTGCAAAGGCACTTCGTAGGTACCGGTGGCCAACACGACACTCTTGGCCCGGAGCTTAACCAGCTCATCGCCGTGGAGTATGGGCAGCAGATTGTCCTGGTATTGGGCAAATACCGTTGCCCCTGAAATAACCTCGATATTGGCCGACTCTATTACCTGTTGGACCAGCCTGCTGGCGACCTCTGGCCCGGAACCGTCAACCAAGTCTGGAAGACCGCTGAGGTTTATAGAACCAAAGTGCCGGGAGTTGAAGAGCAAGTGACCGCCCAACGCCGGCTGGTCGTCAACCAGGGTCACCCCTACGCCCTGCTCCGCCGCTCCTAATGCGGCCGCCAGTCCAGCCGGGCCGCCGCCGACCACCACCACGTCTGAGTGGTGGTACCGGTGGCGGTAGGTGGTGACCGGATCTGCATCAATGTCGATGGTCCCTAGCCCCCCGACCCGGCGAATAACCCTTTGGGCCAGGCCCCAAAGGAACTTCGGCCGGTGAAACGCTTTGTAGTAGAAGCCCACTGGCATCAACCATTGCAGGCGGTCTAGGACAGATAGGAAATCCAGGTTTAGGGAAGGCCAAGCGTTCTGGTGCCGGACATTCATCGCCTGGCGGACAGGCTGAGTGCATGCTCGAACGTTGGGCACACCGTCCACGTTCACCAGGCAGTTGGGGCAGCGGCCTGCTCCGCACAGAAAGCCCCTGGGCCGGTGGTACTTGAAGCCCCGGCTCAGGATGGACACACCTGCGGCGTGGAGAGCGGAAGCAACTGTGTCGCCTTGATGGGCGTTGACCCGCCGGCCATCAAACTGAAATTCCATGTTTTGGTTGCGGTCAATCAGTTCAGTAGGCTGAGGCGCCAGGCGTTGGCCATGGACGGTTCTAGCCATAGCCTTAGTAACCCCCCTTTAATAAACGGGGGTTGGGGGGATTTCCACCGTTCGCCGCCTTTATCATTGGCCCCATCACGGCCAGAACGTTTCCTGGATCTGGTTGCTCACCGTGTCGCGCAGGGCGAAGAACCACTTACGGCAACCATAGCGGTGGTTCCACCATTCTCGCTGCACGCCGGCCACGTTGCCTCGGTTGTAGAAATACCTGATCCAATCGTCCGGCGTGCTGTTGGGCGTAGGCCGGGACGTTGCTTCGCCGCCGAAGCGGAATTCATGGACGTTTCGTTCCCCACAGTTGGGGCAGTTTAGAAGAAAAGCCATATCTCTGGAGACCGCTAAAACATCGTCAAATATCGATCAAGCTCCCACTGGGTAACCTGGCGGTGGTACTCCCGCCATTCTCCCTCTTTTACCGTGGCAAACTCGTCGTAGATTACGCCCAATGATGACTGGACTAGTTCGTCTTGCTTTAGCTCTTGCAGGGCTTCCGCTAGGGTCTGGGGCAGCAGGCGGATTCCCCGGCGCCGGATTTCCTCCAGCCCCAGGTCGTATAGGTTGCCCAGGTTGGGTTCGCCCGGGTCCAGCTTGCGCCGGATGCCGTCCATGCCCGCCGTAACGTAGGCGGCGAATGACAGGTAGGGATTGCAGGCCGCTGACATTGTCCGGTCTTCCAGGTGCCCAGGACCGGCGGTGCGGATCATTTGAGTCCGGTTGTTGTCGCCGTAGGAAACGAAGGCCGGTGTCCACAGAAACCCTGAGGTTGAACCCATCAACGCCGGGCCGACTTGGAGGCGCTTGTAGCAATTGACGGTGGGAGACATCACGCAGCATAGAGCCGGGGCGTGGGCGAAGATGCCACCGATAAAGTTATAGGCCGTCTCCGAGAGGCCCAGCCCTCGGGGATCTTCTTCGTCAAGGAACACGTTCTCCCCGGTTTGGGCGTCGGCCAGGTGGTAGTGGATATGCCCTGCGCTGCCGGTGCGGTCTGTAAAGGGCTTGGCCATGTGGGTGGCGATGGCCCCGTACTTTTGGGCGTACTGGCTGGACATCATCTTGAAGAAAGTGTAGCGGTCTGCCGTGACCAAGGCGTCATCGTAGACGAAATTGATCTCATATTGTCCGTTGGCGTCTTCGTGGTCAGACTGGTAGGTATCCCAACCCACCCGCTTTATGCCGTCCATCATGTCCCGCAGATAGTCCATGACATTGGCGATGCCTTTGAAGTCGTAGCAAGCTTTGCTCAGAGTGTCCACGTCGTTGGGGTCCCAGACTTTAATGGAGCCGTCGCCATTCCTAGTGACCAGAAAATGCTCCGGCTCAATGCCTACGTTGAAGACGTAGCCATCGGCCCGCAGGTTGGAAAGCACCCGCTTGAAGTTCTGGCGAGGGCAGAACATGTGGGGTTCGTTGTCCACGTACAGGTCGCAGGCAAAGCGGACGACGCCTTCGGTCCAAGGCACCAGGGTGTAGGTGTCAAGGTCGATTCGGGCCAGCATGTCGTGGGAGTGGGGACCCTGACCCATGCCCGGAAGCGCCCCACCTGCGAACCCGGCGCCGGTGTCCACCACGTCATCCACATGGGAAGCTGGGA
>Ga0209445_1001417_pt1 | contig 12892 bp, 8 predicted proteins | sample MarorgKNORR_S2LV_4_FD_188223 | JGI IMG/M metagenome (GOLD analysis project Ga0209445, IMG submission 188223) | Marine microbial communities from the Southern Atlantic Ocean, analyzing organic carbon cycling - NADW_A/KNORR_S2/LV (SPAdes) (version 2) | ecosystem: Environmental > Aquatic > Marine >...
GGTTATGGCGATAAAAGAATTACTTCGACAGCAGGGGTTAAATCCAAAAAGAGTAAAAATATTGGCTACCGGTATCAGCGGTGCATCTGCAAGTGTTAAGCAGATCACGACCATGGATATGCCAACAGAAGAGTTAGAGTCTGCGATGACCTTTGAAGCTAGAAAACATATTCCCATGGATGGTACGGATGCTGTGATTGATTATCAGATTTTGGGTTCTAATGATAAGGAGGTTGATAAGATTGATGTTGGTCTTGTGGCATGTACAAAAGGAGTACTAAACGCTCACATAGACCTACTCAAAGAGTGTGGGCTTAAGCCAGGTGTTATTGATGTAGACCCAATAGCGGTGACCAATACGTTTACATTTTTAAAAGATATTCCAGAGGATGGTCTTGCTGTTTTGTTGGACATTGGTGCCCTATCATCTAGCCTTATTGTTTGGGGCAGTGGTCAGCAATATTTTACAAGAGACCTTCCGATTGGTGGACATCATTTTGTGAGAGAGGTTGTGGAAAGAAAAGAAATAAATTATACTGAGGCACAGGATCTACTTTACAAAGAAGGTGTGTCCACTGTGCTTAAGAGTGATTCTGCTGATAAGCAGTCAGGTTTGAGTGTGGCAGAGAGATCAGTTTTTGATAACCTTATAGAGGATATTCGCAGAAGTCTGAGGTTCTATGCGAAACAGACAGGACAAAGTTTTTTTCTAAAAATATTATTAACCGGCGGAGCTGCCGAGACACCTGGACTGACAAAACTGATTAATTCAAAGCTTGATATTGATTGTGATATTTTAAATCCTTTTGATGGTGTAGAGGGTGCAGATAGTCTGAGTGTTGATAATCCCAGTCAGTATGTACTTGCAATGGGGCTTAGTCTCAGGGCGGGGATGGAGTAATGAAAACATATATAAAAATTAATTTAAACAAGGCCGAAAGCTCAGATATTTTAAGAGAGCGTATGCTGGAACGCACTCGCTGGGTAATTTTCGGCGTATTGATTTTTTCTTTATTTGTAATCAATCTTAGAGTGTGGATGATAGGATTCGGGTATAACAGTGTTATAGTAAAAAAGAAGAATCAGATACAGGATCTTAAGAATGAGATAATGCAGCTCAAGTCTAAGGGTAAAAATCTTTCAAAAATTGATATTATGTCTTTCGCGGACCTAGAGCAAGACAGGTTTCTGTGGGCGAAAAATATGGAGCTTCTTGGCAAAATGACTCCTGACGATATGGCGATTACTGGTATGCGATTTAAGAGGGATAAGTTAACGATAAAAGGGATTGCCCTTACTTTTGAAGACAGAAAGGATTTTGAGATCATCGATGAGTATATTCAGACCTTAAGGGAAAATAAAGAATTTTCTGGAAATTTTACTCGGATAAAATATGTGGGACACCAAAAGGTTAATATTCGAGGGCAAAATATTATTCGTTTTGAGATTATAGCATCAATTAGGAAAGGTGGGAATAAAACTTATTCTTAGATAAATCAATGGCAGAGAAAAGAAATATTATATTGTTTGGTGCTCTTATCATTTTAACGATATCCTACTGGCTTAGTGCTGCTTTTTTCATTGGTGACAAACCGTTTGAGATTAATCTTCTAGAGCAAAAGGAAACAGAGCTGAATGAGAACCTGATTAGTGCTCAGATTCTTGCGAGTAAGCTAGACAGGGTGTACACTCTTTTTCAGGAGAATCTTGCGTTATCACAGCAAGATTCGCTTGCAGAGGACGCTAGTCTACCATTTCTAAACAGTCTCACAGATATCCTAGAAGATTTAGATATCCAGCTATTGGGTATAAAACCAAAAGACAGGGAGAGTAAGGGCGAATACTATAAGTCTCCTTATGTGATTACGATAGAGTGTTCTTATGAAGATTTTGGAAAATTTTTAGCGGAGATCGAGCGTTCGCCCAGGCTTATTACGCTTAATGAGTATGAGGTGAAAAACGGTGTTGAGAGGGTCAAGACGAACGTTTCTGAGGATGATCTTATTGAGCAGGTGTTTGAGTTAAATCTGGCAACGATTACTTTGGTTAAGTCAGGGACGAAAGGGTAGAGTTATGAGCGAACGATCATTAACCATATGGAAGCTACTAATTACATTTACCATGTTATCACTTATAGCTGGAGGGTTTAGTCTTTATCCAAAGAATAAAAAATATCAAAAAATTATTGCGAAATCATCCAGGACATTTGGAACAGACAAAGAGCTTGAAAATGTAATCGAATATTTAGAACAAAGATTAGAGGAAAGAGGCTACTATCAGTTTGGGCTGGAAAAACAACCAATGAGGCTTACGAATGTGCTCACTCTTGCGGATGGTAGCGGTCCAAGAAGCAGAAGAAGCCGTAGCGCCCTAAGAGTGTCTATGATCTATCAGAGCCAAAAAAGATTCCAAGCTCAGTTGAACTACCGTGGCAAGATTTACACGGTCAGCTCTGGTGAGTTAATCCCTAGTCTTGGTGAGGTAGTCCACATTGACCAAAAACAAGTTGTCATGAAAAGAGATAATAAGATTCTATCGTATCCTGCTCCAGGAACGGACAGGCACAATACTATAGAAATAAGTTTAGAAGATTTTAACCGAGGTAAGATTTAATGAAAGGGAATTTTTGATATGAAGTCCTTAAAAAAGTTGTTTATTCTGGTACTGCCGCTATTGGTGCTGGTTCATGGGCAGGAGTCTTCTGATTCTGCTGATAAAGCCTCAGACACTGATAGTAAAAAAGTATTAAATCTGGTTACGGTACACGCGGAGGATGCGCATTTACCAAGTATCTTAGCCATACTTGCAAAAGAGAGTGGATATAATATTGTGACAGATCCTAATGTTAATAGGCAAGAAAAAATATCTATCCATTTAGATGATGTTCCGGTTGAACAGGCAATTAATTTAATCGTACGTGCGGTTGGCCTAAGCTATGAGGTGGTTGGAAACTCATTTCTTATTGCACATCCTAAAAAGCTAAAGGAAGAGGTTGGTGTCACCTCGTATGTGATTGGACTAAAATATGCATCAGCTGAAGAGGTAAAGTCTATGCTCCAGGATATCTCTGACCAGATACAGGTGGATATCTCAGGAAACAAACTATTGGTAAATGCTTCCCCAAAGAAAATTGCTGAGATACAGGAGGTAGTAAAACAGATTGATATTCCTGCAATACAGATTATGCTTGAGACAAGGCTAATTGAGGTTGCTGCCGATGCAGAAGAGCAGCTGGGCATTGATTGGTCTAGGCTATCAAAGTTTACAACGATTCTGGCTGAGAATGCACTTGATGAGGCTACGGGTGGTTCAATCGTGCCGGATGACCAAACATTTGGACAGAAGCCAACTACAATGCCATTTGATCCACTAAAAACTGACCTTGATGATGGTAGCCTACTGATTCCTAGATATTTCAGCAGACAGATGACTGCGTTTGATATTACTCTAGATATGCTCCTGAAAGCTAACCAGGCAGAGGTACTTGCAGATTCCCGTTTAACGACGCTTAATGGCCGCGAGGCGTCTATTAAGCTTGTTGATATCGTTCCCTACATACTGAGCTCCGGAGGAGTCGGTGGACAGGTTCAGGTTCAGAGGGAAGAAGTTGGAATTAAGTTAAACATAAATCCTACGGTAAACACGGACGGCTTTATAACGGTTAAGGTTGAGCCAGAGGTTTCAACTATTTTTGAGTTTATTGGTCCGGATAACAATATTCCTCGTGTAAAAAGTAGGCAGTCATCTACAACCATTAGGGTAAAAGATGGAGAGAGCATAATTATTGGTGGTCTGCTCAGTAATGATCGCAAGCTAACCACATATAAGGTTCCCATACTACATAAAATTCCTTGGATCGGTAAGATGCTTTTTACTAGTAAAAACCTTGTAGAAAGAAAAACAGATCTAATTATACAGATAACACCAAATATAGTAGTGGACAATTATACTGGTATAATGAAAACTGATCGAATGAGATCATTTGAAAAAAATCTTCTAGGTGAGAGTTCCTCTGGAGATAATGAAATTCAAGATATAGAATCAGAAAGTGAAGGGAGTGTCCCAAAATATAGAGGTATATGGGATGAACCATCAACGCTACCTGAGCAAATTGAATCAAACCAAGAATAAGGAGCTTGATATGATAATAAATAAAATATTTAATTCAATTTTACCAGCCTTCGTACTTGTCTTAATTTTTTCTGGTTTAAGTTGTGATGATCGAAAAGCAAGTGATGCAGTCGTAGAGGAGGGATTGACGCTTACGTTTATCAAGTCTCAGCCAGTTGCGAATGGTGCGTCTGTGGGTGAGGCTATCGTAGGATATGCTGGGGTCCTGCTTATCGTAGAACTCAGAAATGCGGATGGTCAACCTGTAAAAAAAGGTTTAGTCTCTTTTAGTGCCAAAGTTAATGGCTCAAGCTATGGAGAGTTTGATGTTAATTCTGCATCAACAAATTCTGATGGGATAGCTGTTGCAACCTATTCAGCAAACAGTGGTAGTGGAGCAGTGGATAACCCTACGACTCCTCTTTATGAAAACGTAGAGGTAACCGCATACTACAGTGAAAACTTGGAAACCTCTACCCGGTTTGATGTTTATGGTTCAAAGGATGATGTGTGGCCATACTCTTTTAATATGAGCGACCCGAGCCCTGAAGAGATAACACTAGCCACAAACACGCCATCGAATATTAACTGCAGGCTACTGAACAAAAATGGAAAACCTGTTAGGAGTGTGATTGTGCAGATTGATGCTGGTGATAAAGGATATATCAAGATTGATGATCGTGTCGTTGACTCTGATACAACAGATAATAACGGTGAAATCAGTTTTAGTTTTCATGACAATGGAGATGAAACAAATATTGGAATAGCCACTGTTCAAGCTATTTTTAATCATCCTTCTATCAATGCGTCTATTTCGGATACCTCAACTATCTCTATCGTGTCCGAGGTTGGACTGGTACAAGAGTGCACCTATGTTGAGATACCTTCTTCAGTGCCAGATCATATTGTTGTGAGAGATGGCGGCGGGATCGAGTCGACATCGATCAAGGCAAAACTTTTTGATGATAATGACAACCTTATCGCAGAGCCTAGACTTGTCAGGTTTGTATTAAACCCTATTCTCGAAGAATGTTATCTTGAGGAGCCCGGTGTGACCGACACCAGCGTATACACTGTAAACGGAATAGCAACTGTTTCTGTAAACAGTGGTACTGTTCCTGGTACTGTGAGGATTGAGGTTGGGGTTGACTGTGACCAGGATGGAGAGTATGAGATTAATGCAAACGCTGTGCCAGTTATTATTGCGTCTGGCGCTCCTTACCATTTAGAACCGGAGTATGATCCGAACTCTACTACTCCAATCGGCGGCGGTTTTTATAAGACGCAGTGTGCTGCGATCGTTTATGACAGGTGGTACAACCCTGTTGAGGACTCGACCTATGTTTACTGGACAATTGATCCGATTGCCCCGGACACACTTATAGATGCATTTGTAGAAGGGATTAGTTTTACAGCTAATGAAAATCTAGATGGTGACTCTAACTCTGGGGTGGCCTTCAGTACGATAGTTTACTCTACCGATGCGATTGGCGACTTTGGCAGGGTCAGGGCAACAACGTTCGGCACAGACGGGCCTGATGCTGATACTGACGCTGACTCCGTGACTGCGTTGATTAATGAGGGTGTCGGTGACGCAGCCATGTTTTTTCTTCCGGGGCAGCTTATGCTTACCGCGAATGCAAACTATTGGGATTTTTCTATCCCAGTCAGCACAGAGGCGGTGATCACTATCACAGCGATATTGATCGACTATTATGGCAACCCAGTTGTGGATGCCCCAATTTCATTTGTAGGTACTGGTGTAGATACTTGGTTAGAAGTAGGTTACGAGCTGTACACAGATGAGGGTGTACCAGCAGGCGGTTTAGGCAATGATGACGATTGTTTTACTTGGAGAGACTACGGTTTTGATAATGATCCCAGTACCGCAGATATGGGTACTTTTAATGATAATCACGATGCGTTTGATATAAATGGTGATGGTATCCCGGATTCTTCTGAGGTATCTGAACCTTTTGCTGATTTTGGCCTTGACCAACTACCTGATACTCACGATTTTGGTGAGAACAATGGTGAGTGGGACGGATACAGTATGATCAACTGTGAGCCGATTGTGAGAACAGATCAGGATGGGTATGCACGAATACAGGCAATATTTAAAAGAGAATTATGTGTGTGGCAAAGCACAGATGATGAGACAAATATATGTACCTTTGAAGATTTTACAGCAACTATATCGGCAACATTATTGATCCCTCAGATAACAACGAGTGATCCTTTTGATATTCAGCTTGTCAGGTCACCGTCAACTGTGTGTAACTAATGAGCAATGATTTTAATCCTCAGTTCCAGATGATAGGCGAGATTCTGGTTCATGCTGGAAAGATAGATGAGAAGAAGCTCAACAGTGCTCTGGCAGAACAGAAAAAGTCGAATGAGAAACTAGGCCAGGTTTTGATCAGTATGGAGGCTATTGAGGAAGATGATTTTATTACGGCGTTTTCCATGCAGATGGGGTACCGCAAGGCAGATAATTTTATACTTTTAGAAGCAGACCCGGATGCTGTAAGGCTTATTCCAGAAGATTTTGCAAGAACAAATTCAGTTCTTGCTGTAAAAAAATCTAATAAGGCTGTCACGATAGTGATGGAAGATCCTGAGGATATAGCAACGATAGACTCAGTAAAGCGGCTCACCGGACTAGATCCAGATATTGTTGTAGGCGGTTCCGATCTATTGAAAAAGGCAATGGATCAGCTATATGGGGAGATAACGAAAGCTGGCCAGGTAGAGGAAGCGATTCAAAGAATAACGGTTATATCAGGGGATGAAGACTCATCTGAAGAGGTAGACCTTTCTCCTGAGAATGCTAGCAAAGAAGATGCCCCTATTGTCAAGCTTGTAAATCTTATACTGCAGGAGGCTATAAAAGAGAGAGCGACTGATGTTCATGTCGAACCACAAGAGGATAAGGTTAATGTGAGGATTCGAATTGATGGAGTCTTGCAAATTATTATGACGCCTCCTTCTACGTCGTTAAGTGGCCTTGTAACAAGAATAAAGATATTGTCTAAGCTAAACATTGCTGAAAAAAGGCTGCCGCAGGATGGAAGATTTTCCATTAAAACAGCGGCAAAGAATATTGATGTTCGTGTATCAATCTTACCAACTGTCCATGGTGAAAAAATTGTGATGAGACTGCTTGATAAGAGCGGATTTGATTTCAACCTAACCACACTCGGTTTCCCAAAGAAGAATCTCAGTGTTTTTAAAAAAGTAATCAGTCAGCCATATGGTATGGTTGTTGTCTCAGGCCCAACCGGTTCTGGTAAGTCGACCTCATTATATGCCGCACTAAAAGAGATCAAGGATGAGAGAACAAATATAACAACGGTTGAGGATCCAGTAGAATACCAGCTGGATGGTATCACTCAGGTTCAGGTGTTTGATGATATAGGCCTTACATTTGGCTCAACTTTGCGTTCTATTCTTCGTCAGGATCCCGATATTTTACTGGTTGGTGAGATAAGAGATGGAGAGACAGCAGACATAGCAGTGAAGTTTTCACTCACCGGGCACCTCGTTTTTTCTACGGTTCATGCCAATGATGCACCGGGAACACTTACTCGTTTACTTGATATTGGCATTGCTCCGTTTCTTGTTGGCTCTTGTTTGAATCTTGTTATGGCACAGCGACTAGTTAGAAAATTGTGTGAAAAGTGCAAGGAAGAGTATACACCTTCTGCGGAAGAGCTTGCTCTTATTGGTCTAACTAAAAAAGCTGTTAAGAAAAAACTTTTTAAGGTAAAAGGATGTGCGGATTGCAGGAACACCGGTTACAGGGGAAGGACCGCTATTTTCGAGATGATACCAATGACCAGAGAACTAAGAAAACTTGTTTTTGATAATGCGAACGAGGATGAGATAAGACAGGCAGCGATTAAGAATGGTATGGTAACACTTCGGGATGCTGGTAACGAGCGTGTTTTGGATGGAACGACTAGCGTTGAAGAGGTTCTAAGGTCTACCGTGCAGGATTTATAGTGGCAGTTTTTCATTATCTGGTTAAGAATGATGAGGGCAGCAGAAGCGAGGGCGACATTCGTGCGGAAACCATGGACCTTGCTCTTCAGAAGATTACCTCAAACGGGCAAATAGTAATTACCCTAAAAGAGGTAGACACTACATTTGATTTTCTCGGACCCTTCTTAGATGAAATTAACCTTACCTTTGAAAGAATAAAAAATAGAGTTCCTCTTGCGAATATTGTTTTTTTTACAAGACAGCTAGCAACCATGTTTGGCGCGGGTCTCACGCTTGAGAGAGCAATTCAAGGGTTAGCGGTTGAGGAAAAACACAATAAGTTTAAGAAAATACTTACCGAAGTAGGTTCTAACATAAGAAAAGGATTAAACCTTTCAGAGTCTTTATCTAGACATCCTGGCGTTTTTAATAATCTCTTTGTTGCAATGACAAAAGCTGGAGAGGTGAGTGGTAACCTAAATGATATACTTGACCAGCTGGCATCTTATCTAGAGAACCTAGATGATACAAGACGAAAAGTTAAGGGTGCGATGACATACCCTATTTTTATGGTTATCTTTTTGGGTTGCATGATATTGGCAATGTTGGTATGGATTATTCCAAAATTTTCTGATGTTTATTCACAGCTCGGTGCTTCGCTCCCTGGCGCAACAAAAAAGATGATGGACGCGAGTGCATGGATATCAGAAAATTTAGGTTTTATGTTTTTTAATTTTGTTTTGGTGTTTTTGATCATGTTCTTGATATCTAAAACGCAGCGAGGAGGGTTTGTTATTGACTCTCTCAAGCTTAAGATACCTGTGTTTGGCTCTTTATTGAATCAATCTATTCTCAATAAATTTTGTAAGACATTTGGTATCCTAATTGGAGCAGGGGTTCCTGTTCTTGAGGCTATGGCTCTATTACAAAAGGTAGTTGGAAATCGCTTGTATGAGAAAGCCGTCGCAGATGCTGCGAACTATATCAGAGATGGTTATAATATATCTACTGCATTAAGAAGGACAGAGATTTTTCCATCTATCCTTTTGCAGCTTGCTTCTACTGGGGAAGAGACTGGAGAGATAGATGATTTGCTGGACAGGGCTGCTGATTATTATCGCAAACAGGTTAATGCAATGGTAGAGCGCATGACAACACTGATAGAGCCTTTGTTAATATTGTTGGTCGGCGGAGTTATAGCACTAATGGTTGTACTTACTTATTTACCAGTGTTTCACCTTGGCTCTGCCTTACAGTCTGGTTTATAATGGAACTTGTTATTCCTATATTAATCATAATCCTGGGCGTTTCATATGGAAGACTGCTTAAGTCAACTGTGAACTGGCTTAATGTAGATGGTTTCCAGATTAAGAATAATGATTATAAAATAGAGATATTTTCAGTTGGATCTTGGCTATGGTCAGCGCTTAGTTTGCAGCCAATGGAGGGCACAATATTTGCGCTTATAGCCGGAATCCTATTTGCAATAAGCTGGATCGATTTTAAAACATATCAGATACCATTGCTCTTAATCATTGTCAGTTCCATTGTTGCAATCTTCGGAGTCTTGTTTAAATTGACTAGTCTAAAGAGTGCGATCTATGGAGTGATAGTTGGATCTATTATTCCATTAGCTCTCATCGGACTAACATACTTAATTACCAAGAGGCAGGGAATGGGTTATGGTGATATACAGCTTGGTTTCGTTTTAGGTGTCTGGTTGGGACCGGTAAGAATGGCGCTTACACTGTTTGGTGCATCCTTACTGAGTTTGGTTGTCTGGTTGATCTTATCTGGAATTAAAGGTTTTGAGAGAGACAGGGCGCTTCCGTTTGCGCCATATTTGGCTATCGCAGGTCTTGGAACCTTCGTAGGAAGTGTTTATTTTCCCTCTCTGTTTCATTATCTAATATTATATTAGAGAGAACTGTAAATGTTTCGCATACTATTAATTATTATACTTTTAGCCTGTAGACTCTTAGCAGAGTTTGGGGATACCTCTGTTTCTGAAGATTTTGGTTTTCAATATACTTTGGAAGAAAATGGTATAGGAACTGTTAGGTATATCACTCCAGAGCATAGCGTGGAAACTATTAGTGATGGTGAAAAAATCTATAAAAAAATTGTGCTTCCCAGTGCCAGTCATGTCTCTGATCCTGGTCAGCCAGACCTGCCTTCCAGCAGTACCTTTATCGCTGTAAACCCAGGTAAAACATATTCTGTTAACGTAAATATTGTATCGTCTCAGGTGACAGATGATATAGAAATTCTGCCTAAAAATTCGTGGGAAAATAATGCTGAAATCTCATTCACCAAGGGTGAGGTGTATAACAGTACAGGGTTTTACCCACAAAATATTGCCACAATCTCTGAGACCATGGTCATGCGTGAGCTTGCTGTTGTGAATCTGACAGTGACACCGTTTCGTTATTATCCTCAAGAAAAACGTTTAGAAGAGTTCACAGAAATTGAGATTGAGCTTGTAGAAACAGGTGACTCAGGCAACTCAGTATTTCAGCCTGCGAAAAGATCGAGAGCCTTTGAGCCTTTATATCAATCATTAATCGTTAACTATGCTTCATTAGAGCGGGATAATATTCCATACCAGAGGCCATCAATTCTTTACGTGCTACCTAGTAATATCGGTAACCTTTTGGGTACCGTTAATGTTTTAATGGACTGGAAACGGCGTGTTGGTTATGAGGTTAACTATGTATCATCCTCTAACATAGTGAACAATGCGAGTAGCCTAAAGAATTATCTTGAGACCGCATACCTGGCCTGGGAAAATCCTCCAGAGTATGTCACGATTATTGCGGATGCCGAAGGCAGCTACGATATACCAACGCACTTTGAAAACTGGAGTGGGTACAATGGAGAGGGGGATCACCCTTATAGTACGCTTGTGGGTAATGATTTACTTCCAGAAGTATTTCTTGGGAGACTATCTTTCAACAGCCAGAGTCATCTACAGACCATTATTAGTAAAATACTAAACTATGAGTCAAATCCCTATATGGGAGAGAACTGGTTCCAGCGCGCCTGCCTGGTTGGTGACCCCAGCTCATCAGGTATATCATGTATTATCACAAATGAGAATATAAAAGAGATGATGGAGCTTCATGGATATAATGATATTAGTACTGTTTACAGCGGGAATTTTCCAAACCAGATGACGAATAATCTAAGCGACGGCCTAGGATTTTTTAACTATAGAGGATACTGGGGCGTCAGTGGTTTTGGTACCAGTAATTTAAACTCTGCGAATAATGGGTTCATGCTGCCTGTTGCAACCGTGATCACATGTGGAACTGGCTCCTTTGGAAGTGGTGAGTCTTTAAGTGAAGCATTCTTACGTGCTGGTACAGCGTCAAACCCTAAGGGTTCTGTTGCCAGTATTGGTACCGCAACACTGGGTACTCACACCATGTTTAATAATATGGTTGACATGGGTTTTTACTATGGAATACTGGTGGAAAATATTAACTCAACTGGTGGAGCACTTATGGCCGGAAAACTATGGTTATCCAGAGCATATCCAACAAATCCAAATAATTATGTTTCTACGTTCATGCATTGGAATAACCTAATGGGTGATGCCTCTTTGCAAATGTGGACCTCTTACCCAGAGATGCTGAATGTGACGCATGCCTATTCCATTACAAGGGGAACAAATTTTATTGATATTAATATGACAGACAGTGGAGGAAATCCCATAGAAGGCGCATGGGTCACAATATATAAACAGGGTGAGGTTCTTGAGTCTGAGTATAGTAATAACAATGGTTTTGTACGTGTTAACGTTCCCACTACCCAGACAGGTGAGATACTTGTTACTGTTACTAAAAAGAATCACTACCCTTATCAGAGTTCGTTTCAGATTTATGATCCTGGTCCAAGTGTAAATGTATACTCTGACTATATTACAATCAATGATAGTGGTTCTGGCAGTTCTAGTGGAAATGGTGATGGTATTATAAATGCTGGGGAGGTTATTGAGCTGGCCATTGCAGTGTCCAACTATGGCAGTGAGAATGCAATTGGTATTGTTGGTTCTATAACTTCTGAGAATTCTAATGTGACCATTATAAACGATAGTTCCTCCTATGGAGACGTAAATACCGGTGATATTGTAAATAATACTTCTTTACCGTTCACTTTTTCTGTTACCGAAGATGTTCAGCATGGATCGGAGATCAGCTTGCTGTTGAGCCTTACTAATGAAAGCGGGTACAGCTCGGTAGGCTATGTTGGGCTAATTGTCGCTGGAAAAAATCTTTATGCATATGGGATAGATGTTTTAGGTAATGGTCAAGACGTATTGACATCTGGGCAGACCTCTATGGTACACATACAGCTTCATAATAGTGGATCAATCTCTGCAACAAATATTACTGGTCAGATCACCTCTGCTTCTACTGCGATTGAGATACTAGATAATACTGGTACCTGGTCAACTGTCTATCCCGGAGGATTTAGCTCGAGCTCAGGCACTGGTGACTCTTTTATCATAAGCGCAATGGAGGATGTGATACCCGGAACAATAGCACACTTGATCTTATTAGTAAATACTGATGATGGTTACTCAAACTCGTCTGTGATTCCGATACAGATTGGTATTCCAACAATAACAGACCCTACTGGGCCAGATTCTTATGGATACTATATTTATGATAGTGGGGACATTGATTACCTGCTGGCACCGGTATATAATTGGGTTGAGATAGATGCTAGATATGGAGGAAATGGTACCTACTTAAGTTCTCTTGATGATAATGGTGACAATGATGATGATGTT
>Ga0209445_1001426_pt1 | contig 12855 bp, 10 predicted proteins | sample MarorgKNORR_S2LV_4_FD_188223 | JGI IMG/M metagenome (GOLD analysis project Ga0209445, IMG submission 188223) | Marine microbial communities from the Southern Atlantic Ocean, analyzing organic carbon cycling - NADW_A/KNORR_S2/LV (SPAdes) (version 2) | ecosystem: Environmental > Aquatic > Marine >...
GGAAATTTCTCCTGGAGATCCCTTTGTTGAGGTTATAGATCCCAGCGTCTTCGGACGGAGAATGATTGCTCATGCAAAACAATTTTTTTCTCAACGAATTCAGGATATCGAAAGACAATATATTTATGAAGATTATTCGAACCGTATCGGAGAAATAGTGATTGGTGAAATTCGTCAAATTCAACGGGATAATCTTTTTCTGAACATTGGTTTTGCGGAACTTCGTCTGCCAAAGAGGGAACAGATACCTTCAGAGAATTATCGGCGAAAAGACACTGTTAGAGCTGTAATTAAATCAGTTGAAAATACTTCAAAAGGACCTGATATAGTTGTTTCGCGGAGTGACAATCACTTTTTATATAAATTGTTTGAAATGGAAGTTCCGGAAATAGAAGACGGACTAATCGAGATACAATCCATTTCACGATATCCAGGTGTACGTTCAAAAATAATAGTATATTCCCATGACCGCCGAATTGATGCAGTTGGTGCATGTGTTGGAATGCGTGGGAGCCGAATCCAGGGAATCGTTCGGGAATTAAACAATGAAAAAGTGGATATTGTGAATTATAGTGAAAAGACTGAAGTATTAATTTCAAGAGCTTTGTCACCGGCAAAACCAATGAACCTTTATATTGATGATGAACGTAAATATTGTGAGGCAATCTTTAAAGATGATGAGTTGGACCTGGCAATTGGCAGGGGAGGAATGAATATAAAGCTTGCATCCCAGCTTATTGAATTTAGAATTGATGCCTTTGGAGAAAAAGAATATGAACAAAGGAAAATTGAGCAGAATACTCTGCTAGTTGAAATCCCGAATTTTCCAAAAAGGGCTGTAAAAAGTTTACAAGAAGAGGGTATTAATACCATCTCTGAATTCCAGACAAAAAATGAAGACAGCCTTTTAGAAGTCAAAGGAATAACAGAAAACGTTTTAGAAAAAATCTACGATTCAATCCAGAATTTTATAGAAAAAAAACGAATGGATGATGAAGCAGATGATGACAATCCTGATGATATTGATGTACCCAAACCAGAGGCTGCAGAAGATGACTCAGCCATTAAACCGGATGAAAAAGAAAAAACCTTAATTCCTCAATCAAAAGAGTAAGGAAACATTTCATAGAAAAATAATGGCTGACCGTCCAAGAAGAATTTTTCATATTGCCAAAGAGTTAAATATTTCTCATACAGAAATTATTGCCTTCCTCAATGAAGAGGGAATTACAGTTGGCAGTCATATGGCTCCTATTGATGATAAAGATTATGATAAGATATTGACTGAATTTTCAAAGGATAAAGAATCCATTGAGCGATATCGTAAAGAACAAATGAGGAGGGAAATACACGATACCCGTTTTCGAGACATTCAGAAATCCGCAAAAAAAATAAATCTCCTCTCACTTTCTGAACAGAGAAAGCTAGAAACAGAAGAAAAATCTAAAGCGAAAAAAGAACTGGAGAAGGAAACAGCTGAGAAGAAGGCTGCTGCTGCTCAAAAGAAAGTTGTAGCAAAAACAGTCGAGAAGAAAGCTGTTTCTGCTCAAAAGGAAGCCGCATCTGAATCAGGGAAAGAGGAACAGCCAAAGAAGGCAGGTCAGGGGAAATCAAAAAACGAAACAATTCAAAAAGAAGTTCAGCCGGCACTAAAAAAAGTAAAACTAAGGAAAATAAATTTAACAGATATTGAATCAGAAATTGGGAAAGGAATCAGGAGAACAAGACCACCCATAAAAGACAGTAAAGCAGGTGCGCCTGAAAAAAGCGTTGAGGAACGTGTTCGCCAAACATTAGCCAAGATTGATACAAAAGCGAAGAAAAAAACGTATAAAAAAGGCAAGGAAATCCCTGATGCGGCGGAAGATGTATCATCAAAAAAAGTGATTGCCGTTCCCGAATATGCCAGTGTTGATGAGTTGGCAAAGTATTTTGAAGTAACGCCCAGTGAAATAATCCAGAAATGCCTTGGCCTTGGTGTACTTGCAACCATCAACCAGCGCCTTGATTGGGATATGATCGAACTTCTGGCGGAAGAACATAATTGTGTTGTAGAAAAGCTAATTGAATATGGTGATGAACTTTTTTCATTGGAAGACACTGAGGAGGATTTGTCCAAGGCAAAACCGAGGGCACCTGTTATTACGGTGATGGGGCATGTTGATCACGGAAAAACTTCACTCCTTGATTATATAAGAGATACAAATGTTGTTGCCGGGGAATCAGGGGGAATTACGCAGCATATTGGCGCTTATAAAGTTGAACAGAAAAATAATAAATTGATTACCTTCCTGGATACACCCGGACATGAAGCATTTACCGCCATGCGCTCTCGTGGTGCACAGATCACGGATATCGTCATTCTTGTTGTTGCTGCCGATGATTCAGTCATGCCACAGACTATCGAAGCAATCAGCCATGCCCGCGCTGCCCAGGTTCCCATTGTGGTTGCCATCAATAAAATTGACAAACCGGGAACCGATGTGGACAAGGTGAAACGTGAGCTCTCTGAGAATGAAGTCCTTGTGGAAGACTGGGGAGGGAAGGTCCAAGCCGTAGAGGTTTCAGCAAAAGAAGGCACCGGCATGGATAATTTGATCGATGGAATTCTCCTGGAATCAGAAATGTTAAATTTACAGTCTAATTTTGACTGTCCTGCCCGTGGTACCGTTATTGAATCCCGAATTGATAAAGGCCTTGGCCCGGTAGCTACAGTGCTGATACAAAAAGGAACGTTGTCCATTGGTGATTTATTTATCTGTAATGATTCCCCTGGTAAAGTACGCGCTCTTATCAATGAAAGAGGTCAGAGGATCAAAGAAGCGTATCCATCAGATGCGATCCAGATCCTTGGTTTTGATCAGGTGCCTCAAGCAGCAGATATTTTGAGGGTCATTGAAGACGAAAAAATATTAAAAAGACTCACTACGGACCGGCAGAGATTAAGAAGAGAAATAGAACAAAAGAAAATTGCCCCCCATTCTTTAGATGTTATATCATCCATGATTAAAGAGGGAGAAACAAATATGCTTCCCCTTGTAATTAAAGGAGATGTTGATGGTTCTATTGATGCCCTGTCGGAAACCCTGGAAAAGCTCAATACAAAAGAAGTAAGTATTAAAGTAATACATAAGGCGGTAGGGCCCGTATCTGAATCAGATATCTTGCTGGCCCAGGCTTCCAATGCTGTGATCATAGGATTCCATGTTCTGGAGTCTTCAAATGCGAAACTCCTGGCAAAACAAACCGGGGTGGAAGTACGGATATACAATGTTATTTACAAAGTTGTGGAAGAAATCAAACTTGCCCTGGAGGGGCTCCTTGAACCAGATAAAATTGAAGAAATAGTGGGCAGGGCAACAGTTCTTGAACAATTTAAGATACCAAAGATTGGTTTTATTGCCGGTTCCCAGGTTACAGAAGGTATCATTAAACGTAATGGATTGGCCCGGCTTATACGTGACGATGAAGTTATTTCCGAAGGCAATCAGCTTTCATCACTGAAGCGCTTTAAGGATGATGTGAAAGAGGTAAAGGAAGGAATGGAATGCGGTATATCCCTGGAAGACATAAAAAAATATAAGAAAGACGATGTAATTGAAATATATGAAATTAAAGAAGTCAAAAGAAAACTGGAGAGCACAACTCCCCTATAAACGCACTCAGCGTGTCGGTGAACAAATTCAGAAAATACTCGGTGAGATCGCATTAAAATATATTGATCTCTCCCTATTTGGGTTTGTGACGTTCACCAGCGTCGACCTGTCACCCGATTTTCATCTTGCAAAAGTATATTTTAGTGTGTACCAACCCAAAAAAGAGACACAAGATATCGAACGAGAATTAAACAGGTTAACAAAAGCATTTAAAAAATACATGAGCCCTGAACTCCATATAAGAATAATACCTGATCTTCAATTTATTTTTGATGAATCAATGGTATACCATGAAAAGATAGAGGTAGTTCTCAACTCCATTAAGCCCAAAAAGAAAAATGATCGCTAACATTTATAAACCAGTCAGCTGGACTTCTTTTGATGTGGTCAAAAAACTTCGGAATATCATGCACGAAAAGAAAGTAGGTCATGGAGGTACGCTGGACCCGTTTGCAGAAGGTGTGTTAATTATCGGAACCGGGAAGGATACGAAGAGCTTGACGGACATAGCCGCATGTGATAAGACCTATGAAGCAACAGTAAAGATTGGCGTTGGTACTGATACAATGGACAGGGAAGGAAAAATAATAGAGACGGCACCTGTCCCAAACCTAACAATTGACCAGATAAAAAAGACGTTCGCCGGTTTCCTTGGTGCACAAAAACAGACGCCCCCAATGTATTCTGCAAAACGAATAAAGGGAGTCCGCCTGTACAAACTTGCACGAAAAAATCAGACTGTTCATCGCGATCCGGTGGATATAAACATTCATGCACTTCAGTTCATGTCCTATGACTCCCCTTTTATCAGGTTCTCTGTAAAATGCTCTAAAGGCACTTATGTTCGTGTGCTTGGACATGATATTTCAAAATCTCTAGGAACTGCAGGACATTTAACAAAATTAATCAGGACATCTGTCGGTGAGTTTCATGTAAAGAATTCTCTGACAATTGATAAGTTTTCAGAACAATGGTTATCTATCGAAGCTTAAGCGATGCTGTCCCTATCTCCGGAAGTGTTGTAACAATGGGTACTTTTGACGGACTTCACCGTGGACACCAGGAAATAGTGAAACAGGTTGTTGTGAATGCAAAGAGTAAAAATGTTCGGTCAGTACTGATTACTTTTGATCCACACCCTAGGCATGTGCTGGATAGAGACAGTGATAAATTATCTCTTATCATGAATTTAGATGCGAAAATCTCTATCCTGAAAAAATATCAGGTAGACACGGTCTTAATTATTCCATTCACCCAGGATTTTTCTCAGCTTCCTGCAAAAGATTTTCTTGAAGATGTTGTCATAAACTATTTTCATCCCATCCACGTGATCGTGGGGTATGATCATCATTTTGGATATGAACGGGGCGGAAGCCCTGAGTTTATTCAGTCCTATTTATCAGATAAGGATATCCAGGTGGATGTTGTAACTCCTTTTACGGATGAAGGGGTTGTTATTTCCAGTTCACACATCCGGAAATTAATCCAGTCAGGATATATACGCCGGGCGAATTTTGAACTGGGATGGGTCTATGGATTTCGTGCAAAAGTAATTCACGGCAGCGGAAGGGGGAGAAGAATGACTTTTCCCACAGCAAATTTTGTTCCTATTGAAAAAGATCAGCTCCTTCCTGAGAATGGAGTGTACCTGACCCGGGGAAGAGTGAATGGAAACCAATTGTATGGAATGTGCAACCTTGGATTTCGGCCAACATTTGGTGAAAGAAATTTTGTAATGGAAGTACATTTTTTTGATTTAGATTCCGCCGATCTTTATTCAAAAGAAATTACCATTGAGTTTCTTGAAAGAATCCGTAATGAAAAGAAATTTACTTCTGAAAAAAAATTAATTGAACAATTAACAATAGATAGAGAGCACAGTCTAGATCTAATAAAAAAGTATAATTAGGAGAAAAAATGTCGCTGAGCACCAAAAAGAAAAAAGAAATTATTAATAAATTTGGTAAAAATAAGGACGATTCAGGGTCTACTGAGACTCAAGTTGCCCTTTTGACCCAGAGAGTACGTGATTTGACAGATCATGTGAATATTCATACTAAAGACAACCATTCCAGACATGGATTAGTGAAACTGGTTTCCCAGCGGAGAAGACTGATGAAATACCTGCAAAGAACCAATCCTGAATCTTATGTGGAATTAACTAATAAATTGAAAATAAGAAAGTAAATATACCTAATGAAAAAATATGAAATCGAACTAAACGGGAAACCCCTTTCTATCCAGACTGGCCAGGTTGCCAGGCAATCTTCCGGATCAGTCATTGTACAATACGGGGAAACAACGATCATTACAGCAGTGAATGCAGCAAAGACCATGAGAGAAGATATCGACTGGTTTCCTCTCCAGGTCGAGTACTGAGAACGGCACTACGCTGCCGGGAAAATCCCGGGAGGCTTTTTTAAGCGTGAAGCACGCCCCTCAGAACATGAAGTCCTCACCAGTCGGTTGACAGACCGTCCTATCCGGCCTTTGTTCCCAAAATCATTTAGATATGAAACCCAGGTGATGATTACAACCCTGTCAAGTGATGGAGAGAATATGGCAGACACCCTGGCAGGGGTGGGCGCTTCATGCGCTTTAATGATCTCTGATATTCCATGGAATGGCCCCATTGCCTCGGTGAGAGTCGGCAGGTGCAACGGGGAATTTGTTGTAAATCCAACCCGAAGCGAGATTACAGAGTCCGATGTGAATATCATTGTTTCCGGAAACGAACAGACGGTAGTCATGGTGGAAGGAGAAGCCAAAATGGTTTCGGAGGAGGATTTTCTCCTTGCACTTGAATTTGCCCATGGCTTTATAAAGCAGATTATAGATCTTCAGAAGAAGGTTGTTGCTGATTTTTCCGTTGTAAAAAGAGAGATACCTGCAGTTGATGAAAACAAAGAGTTGGAGAAATCTGTGGAATCTGCAGTAAAAGCAGATATTAGCAAAGCCATCCAGATCTCCGATAAATTGGAAAGAGAAAAAGCCGTCGAAGATATTCACAAAAAAGCCCTTAATGACCTGGAAGAATCATATCCTGAATCAGAACAGATGATTGATTCCTATGTGAGCGATCAGTTAAAGGAAGCCTTTCGGGAGCAAATCTTGGCACAGGGTGTCCGGAGCGACGGCAGAAAGAGCACTGATATTCGTCCCATCACCATAGAAACAGATTTTCTTCCAAGGACTCATGGATCCGCCCTGTTCACACGGGGAGAAACCCAGGCACTGGTCGTCCTGACACTGGGGAGCCCCAGGGACGAGCAGATTATTGACACCATGGATCTGGATGGGAAGAAAAACTTTATGCTTCATTACAACTTCCCTCCCTATTGCGTAGGTGAAACCGGCCGGATAGGATTTACCAGCCGACGAGAGATCGGGCACGGCCACCTGGCAGAACGTTCTTTGAAGCATACTCTTCCAGATTATGATGATTTTCCCTATACAATACGCCTGGTCTCTGAGATTATGGAATCCAATGGTTCCTCCTCCATGGCCAGCATTTGCGGCGGATCCCTAGCTCTTATAAGCGGAGGTGCACCAATCAAGGGGCATGTAGCCGGCATTGCCATGGGCCTCGTTACAGACGGAAAACGTCATGCAGTCTTGAGCGATATTCTGGGTTCTGAAGATCACCTGGGCGATATGGACTTTAAAGTAGCAGGAACACGGGAAGGGATCACAGCAATCCAGCTTGATCTGAAAATTGAAGGAATTTCATTTTCACTGCTGAAGGAGGCGCTGGCCCAGGCCAAGGCAGGACGCGAGCATATTCTGGACTTGATGTACGACGCAGTGTCTGAGCCCCAGACCATGTCTCAGTATGCTCCAAAGATACTTTCGATTCAGATTAATCCTGAAAAGATCGGCGGCCTCATTGGCCCGGGAGGCAAGAACATCAAGAAGATCATTGCGGACACAGAATGTGACGTAAATGTGGATGATGACGGGGTAGTCACTGTGGCTGGTTTAGACAGTGATAAATGCAATGATGCTATTGAATTGATCAAAGCCATTACTATGGATCCTGAAGTGGGGATGGAATTTGATGGAAAGGTGACCCGGTTAATGACCTTTGGCGCTTTTGTTGAAATTGCCCCCGGGAAGGAAGGACTTGTTCACATTTCCGAGCTGAATTGGGAGAGGACAGAGAAAGTGGAGGATGTCTGTAAGCCCGGTGACGCAATGACAGTAAAACTTATCAAAGTTGATGACACGGGACGCCTGGATTTCAGCAGGAAAGCCCTAATGGAAAAACCTGAAGGGTATAAGCCTCCGCCGCCAAGGGACAATGACTGGAAAAGAAATAAAGGCGGCCGTGACGGGAAACCATTCAGGAAGAAACGTTTCTAGTCTATTTTCATTACTTCCACCGTTTTTATTGTTCCAGTATTTTCACTCCAATAAAAAAATAACCTAAAACACAAGACGGTTATGCCAGCGGATTTTTCCTTGAACCAGAATGTCATAAACATGGAGTATGCAGTCCGGGGTCCTTTATACCACAAGGCATCAGAGTTGCGGAAGCAGGGGAAAACAGTTATTCCATGCAACATTGGCAACCCCCAAGCACTTGGACAAACACCAGTGAGCTTTTACCGGCAGGTTTTAAGTTTACTTGAATATCCCCCTTACATTAACCGAGAACGAACGCTAAAAGGGCAAATACAGCCTGATATGGAGAGCCAGGAATGGGTCTCGGACTACATTCTTGACTTAAGCGAAGATTTTCTTGTAAAAATGGAAACAGGCATGGGCGCTTATACGGACAGCAAGGGGCCCCCATTCATTCGGGAAGCAGTGTCCAGGTTTATCGATAAGAGGGACGGTATCATCCCTGGAAACGGCGTCCCCTCCATACCTGACCATATTTTTCTCACCGATGGAGCCAGCGAAGGTATAAAATCCATTTTAGAAGTTCTTATCTCTGATGAGAATGACGGGGTAATGATCCCCATCCCCACCTACCCGCTATACTCAGCAACGATCGCAAGGATTGGAGGCAGACAGGTCAATTACTACCCGGACGAAGAGACTGGATGGACGCTCAATAGGGACATCCTGGAGGAATCACTTGCAAAAGCACACAAGGAGAATGTAAATGTGAAGGCCATCGTTGTGATCAATCCAGCCAACCCCACCGGGGCAATCCTTGATAGAAAAAGCATTATGGACATCATCGAATTTGCCGGTCAAAACGGACTAGCCATCTTTGCAGATGAAGTATACCAGGATAATCTGTATGGTTCTGAATTTTTGTCTTTTTCCAAGGCCCTGGGAGATGATATAAATATTCCCCTCTTCAGTTTTCACAGCGCATCGAAAGGGTTTTATGGAGAATGCGGGCACCGGGGTGGATATTTTGAAGTAAGGAACCCGCCGGGGGCGCAGGGGAGCAACACAGGGTTCATCGATATTTTATTTAAACAGGCTTCAGTGAATTTGTGTTCCAATACCACAGGGCAGGCCTTAATCTATCTTCTGGCTTCACCGCCGCTGGAGGGAAGTGAGCCCTACGATCAATTCAACAGGGAAAGACAGGGCATCCTGGCTGACCTGAATGAAAAAGCGGTCATGATAAAGGAATCCTTTAAGAAGATGGACGATGTAGAATGTTTTGGAAAGGTTGGGGCAATGTACCTTTTTCCACGATTCAATACCCTGCCAGCAGGGAAGACGGATTTTGATTACTGCATGAGCCTTCTTGAAAAGACTGGCTTAACCACAGTGAACGGCTCCGGATTTGGGCAGAAGGAGGGGACCCATCATTTGCGGATTGCCTTTTTGCCTCCTAAAAATACACTTGAAGATGTTTTACCGAAATGGATTGACTTCCACAACAACTACGTCCGGTACTAGCATGTAAAGAATCACTTTGACTATGAGAAGTTCAATCATTAAGTTAAAGTGTTAGTTTAGATAGAATATATTTACGAATCCTCAAAAGATGGACATTAAAAAACTATATTATTCAATTGGTGAGGTCAGCAAAATGACTGAGTTGAAGCAGTATGTCCTCCGCTACTGGGAAACAGAGTTCAAACAGTTAAAGCCCCAAAAAAACAGGTCGGGCAACCGTACCTACCGGCAGGCAGACATTGAAACCATATTAACGATCAAGTCTTTATTGTATGATAAAAAGTTCACTATTGTGGGCGCCAGGAAGCAATTAAACAGCGGAGTTGAGGACATGGGGGAAGGTGAGGAAGGTTCTGCGTCTTCCTGCATGAGCGAAAAACAGAAAACTGTACTGGGTGAAATCAAGGAGGAACTGCAGAAAATTCTTGATATCATTGCTGAGTGAACCAGCGTAATTAAATTCGGAGCGTGGCGTAGCCCGGTAGCGCACTTGACTGGGGGTCAAGGGGTCGCGAGTTCAAATCTCGCCGCTCCGACTATAATATTTCGACTTTTTGTCGATAATTTTAAACGATAAGTACTAGATAGTGTTTAATTCCTGTTAATTGCTAAAAACCTAACGAATTTATCTTATAATGGCCTTACTGGAGAAATACCGCCAGAAATTGGGAGTCTGACAAATAGTTCAGGCAGTATTATTTTAACAAATAATTGATTCACAAATTATTTCTTTTTATAAATGATTATAACTTTGGCACCATCTATATAATTATCTAAAAGGAGGTACCATGAAAATAAGATTTATCGTATCATTTCTAATTGTTGGATTAATTCCGTTCTGGAAGTGTGAATATAATCAGGATAAAGATTGTGCAGGTGTAGAGGGGGGCACGGGGTCAGGCTGGAATAGTGAATCATCGTAGTTCCATAGCAGCATTCCGTTCAGTCATTAAGGAATTCTCTGAGGGTATTTGATGACCTATACCGATGTTTCCAATAAAGAAGTTGAAGAACTTCTCATCATTGCTGGAAAAAGCAGCCTCAAATCAATTGAAAAATTAGCTGGAGGCTGGGCCAATTCGAATTACTTATTGAATATCAATGATGGAACACAACTTGTTCTTAAAATATGGAATGAAAGAACACCAAAAGAGGTGGAAAAATTAGTTTCTCTCACATGTTGGTTAGCAGAACACAATATTCCCACACCCACCCCACTCACACTCGGTAACTCAAATAAAACAATAATAAAAAATGGTCTGACATGGATGTTATTACCTTATATTGATGCTGATTGGTTGGGGTATGATTATGATTCATTGTTTTCACTTGGTAGAACCCAAGCAATGTTACATGCGGTCGAAACCCCTGACGGAATTATGGAAAATTTTTCAATGGGATTCAAATTCTTCCATCAACTATTTGAAGTTGCTGATAACAAAGATAACTGGTCACCATTTTTACTTCAACTTAAGGAAGAGGCAACCCTCTTATCTGAATTAATTCCTACAAATTTACCTAAAGGCATTATTCATGGTGATTTGTTTCCAGATAATGTGTTGGGGCGGGATGGTGAAGTTATAGCAATACTTGATTTTGAAGAATCATGTAAAAATTATTTGGCGCTTGATATTGCTATGACTTTTGTTGGTTTTGGTTGGTGTGATGGTGAACCTATTACTGAACGATGGCAAGCAATTATTGCAGGCTATGAATCAATCAGAAAATTAAACGAATCTGAACGTAATGCTTTACCTCATTTACATCGTTATGCAACACTTTCAATCGCTGCATGGCGATATTGGCAATTTGTAATAAATATTCCTAATACCCAGCACTCAGATAGGTATGTTGAAATGATTTCTAGATTAGATAAGAATCTACCATTTTAATCGATTTTATACATAATGGTAAAACAACATTTGATAATAACAGTTGTGAGTATCTTGATATACTGGATATTTTTGGTATTTGGCGTGCAACTAGCGGGTGTTTTTATGTTGATGTAGAAAATTGTTCGGATGACTGTATGAAAAATCCTAGTGGTAGATGTGAATGTCAAGATGGAGATGATTCCTATGACTGGGATGCTTCGGATAATATGAGTTAAACTGTAAGTGCTGGAGTATACCTCTACCAGATTCGTTCTGGTGAATTTGTACAGACCAAGAAGATGGTACTGTTGAAGTAAGAATCCACTCTGGGGAAATTGATTCCTCTGGGTAAAAGACTTTTATTTATAGCATTGTTTGTTGTACAGTAGGATCAAGCTTATTTAAATTATTTTTTAGAAATATTCAGTAAGCAGATCAACCTATTAAAAGACCCCACGGAAGTGGGATTTTTTGATTTCCAATCTCTTTGTAAAAAAAGTGGGGATAGGGTAAATTGAAGAAATAAAACTAATTTAATTAACATGTAAACTATTTTTTCTGGAAACGATACTTTTTACTCTTGTAAATTGCTGAAGTTAAACCAAACTATTTTTCTGTATTTTGTGTATTTTGCTTGTCAATTAGTCAATTATGAAAAATAAAATGCTAACATTTAACGTGAAGACATTGATAAAGCACTTTATTAAAGTACAAACATTCTTCACATTGCTTTTTGCAATAAACTTTAGTGAAAATATTTCACCAATAATATATAATAATTGTACTGTATGTCATAGACCAGGGGAGATAGGAGCATTTCTTCCGCTAACAAACTTTAATGAAGTATATTCAAACAGAGACCTGATTGCCTATGCAATAGCAGGAGATGAAAATTTAAGGCATGGAGAGCCCATCATGCCACCCTGGCCTCCCGATCGGTCATATAGCACACTTGTTGGAGAAAGGTACCTGACAGAAAATCAAATTCATGATATTCTTGAATGGATTAGTGATGGTGCAGTGCAGGGGGATCCATCCTTGGAGTTCCCAATGCCTATTTTCCCTGAGGGCTCTGCTATTGGTGAACCCGATGTTTTATTAGAAATGGAAGAATCATATTTTATTGAGGGAAATTTTGAAGATGATTATCGTTGTTTTGTGTTAGATACAAATTTTGATGAAGATAAAGATATCGCGGCAATTGAGTTTCGCCCAGGAAATTCTGAAGCTGTGCATCATGCCATCTTAGTAGCTGTTCCGCATGGAGAGGCGGATGATCTTGATGAACAGGACCCAGGATATGGATATGAATGTTTTGGAGGTTTTGGTATACAGAATACATCCGATCTGTTGGGGGGCTATGCGCCCGGTTATGTAGCTTCTCTATTCCCTCCTGGCTTAGGGCAGAGTATACCTGCGAATTCTGATATTATTTTGCAAATTCATTATGCTCCATT
>Ga0209445_1001427_pt1 | contig 12854 bp, 12 predicted proteins | sample MarorgKNORR_S2LV_4_FD_188223 | JGI IMG/M metagenome (GOLD analysis project Ga0209445, IMG submission 188223) | Marine microbial communities from the Southern Atlantic Ocean, analyzing organic carbon cycling - NADW_A/KNORR_S2/LV (SPAdes) (version 2) | ecosystem: Environmental > Aquatic > Marine >...
GTTGTTGCGAAATAGTGTCTTAGGAGAAGAGCGATTTGATGAGGCCTTTAAAGAATATGTTCATCGCTGGGCCTACAAGCATCCTGGTCCAGATGATTTTTTTAGAACAATGGAAAACGTGTCAGGAGAAGACTTAGGTTGGTTCTGGAGATCTTGGATTCTAAACAACTGGAAATTAGACCAGGCTGTTACGGGTGTTTCTCACAAAAAGAACTTTAAGAAGGTTCGCGGAGCAACAATTAGCATAAAAAATCTGGAAAAAATTCCTATGCCCGTAGAGATTGAAATAACTACAGTTAGTGGAAATAAAATATTAAAAAAACTGCCCGTAGAGATTTGGAAAAGAAATGTTGAGTGGTCTTTTATGATTGATATTTCAGAAGAAATAACCTCTGTAGTTATAGATCCTGACAAAAAATATCCTGACATAAATAGCGAAAACAATGTTTGGCCGGCAAAACAATTATAAAATAAAAAACCCCTAATAAAAGGGGTTTTTTGTGGTCCCACCTGGGCTCGAACCAGGGACCAAATGATTATGAGTCATCTACTCTAACCAACTGAGCTATAGGACCAAATAGTTTGCAATATTAATGAATGTTTTTATAATCACAAAAGGTTATTTTATCTCTTGACAAAGCTCTACAAGAACCCCGTTAGTGCTTTTTGGGTGCAAAAAAACTATTATTTTGTTGTCTGCTCCATTTGTTGGCTTTTTTGAAACAAAAGAAAATCCTTCATCCTCAAGTCTTTTTATTTCTGCTTCAATATCATCAACGTGTAATGCTAGATGGTGCATTCCTTCTCCTCTTTTGTTAAGAAATTTTGAAACAGGGCTATTGCTCGTCGTAGCCTGTAAAAGCTCAATTTTTTGATCTCCAAGTTTAAAAAAAGACGTTTTTACTCCTTCAGCTTCAACTGTTTCTGTTTTATAACTTCCCTCTCCCAAAAGTTTTTCAAAAAGGGCGTTTGATTTATTTAAGTCTTTTACCGCTATTCCAACATGTTCTATTTTCTTTATCACAAGGCAAAGTTAGTTTAAAAATTTTTTCTTTTATTTAAACTTTCAAATATCCTATTTTTACTAAATGGAAAATACTCGCCAAAAAAAGATTTCTAAAATTCTACAAAAAGATCTCGTTGAAATTATACAAGAAAAAATGAAAAAACAGGGAACCAAAGGAATTCTTGTTTCTGTTACAAAGGTTAGTGTTTCTGTTGATTTTTCTTCTGCTAAAGTTTTTTTAAGCGTGTTTCCTTCGGCCATGTCACAACAAATATTAAAAGAAGTCTCTGCTGCTGCTGCAAGCATAAAACATCGCGTTTCTCAAAAAGCAAAAAACCAGCTAAGAAGAGTTCCTGGATTTGTTTTTTACATAGATGATTCTTTAGATTATATTGATCGAATTGAAAATTCTTTAAAAAGCTTAGACAATCCTATAAAAAAACAATCTCAGTGAACACTCCTTTTTATATAGCTCGTCGCTACCTTGTTTCTAAAAGCTCTAACAATGCTATTAATTTTATGTCATTTCTTGCTGCTTTTGGGGTTTTTGTAAGCGCCGCCTCTCTTTTTATTGTGCTTTCAGGTTTTAGTGGGCTAAAAGATTTTAGTCTTGGGTTTATTTCATACACCTCTCCAGATTTAAAAGCCTCTGCAAATAGTGGAAAAACCTTCCTTCTTGATGAAAAAGACTATAGGAGCTTGTCTGGCCTGTCTTCTTTTTCTAGTGTTTCTAAGGCTGTTGAAGAAAGGGTTTTAGTTAGTACTAACAAAAACAGTCAAATTGTTCAACTCAATGGTGTTGATGAGTTTTTCCCTTTAAGTATTGTTGATTCTATTTTAGTTGAAGGAAATTGGGTTAATCAAGGAGAGAAAGAGCTTGTTGCGGGCTGGGGGGTTGCAAATAATCTGGGCCTAGAGCTGCTAGATAATATAAACGCACCCATGGTTTATGCTCCTAAGCCTGGTTCTGGACAAGTACTTTCTGTTGAAGACGCCTTTGCAAGTTCTGTGTTTATAACCTTGGGAGTTTTTGAAATTAATGAGGAAACAAACAATAGTGTTGTTTACACTTCTTTGAGTACTGCGCAAGAACTGCTAGGATATGACAGCTCTCAAGTAAGCTCTGTTAATTTTTATCTGCACAATTCTGTAAATGAAGCATTGGCTATAGAAGAAATCAAAGGGGTTTTGGGGGATTCCTTTGTTGTTAAAACCCGTCTTGCACAAAACGACACTCTTTACAAAATGCTAAACACTGAGCAGGCTGCAGTATATTTAATCTTTACGCTTGTTGTAATTATTGCTCTTTTTAATGTCGTCGGTGCGTTAATTATGATGATTTTAGAAAAGCGAAGTGACCTTCAAGTTCTCCTTAGTTTTGGGCTTGTAAAAAAAGAAATTAGTCGAGTGTTTTTCTATCAAGGCGTCTTAATCTCTGTTGCTGGATCATTTTCTGGTGTTTTTGTTGGTTTTTGTTTGGTCTTGCTCCAACAAAATTTTTCCTTGTTTATGATAACCCCCTCGCTTGCATATCCTGTGTCTGTGTCTGCAATGACTTTTGTTGTTGTGTTTTTTACTGTTGTTATTTTGGGCAGTTTAGCTTCAAAAATTGCTTCTTCACAGGCGTTAAAAGCTCTTAAAAAATAACATTAAAACTCCTCTAAAACCTTGCTAAGTATTGAATAAACGTCTTTTGGGTCGTCGCTTGTTACTAGTTTTTGTCTATAAGGCTTAAAGTCTGGTATTCCTTTAAAATAATTGGCGTAATGTCTTCTTGTTTCATAAATCCCTAGCCTTTCTCCCTTCCAGCCTATTGCCATTTCTAAATGTCTTTTTGCCATTGCTACTCGCTCAGAAATAGTTGCTAGTGGAAGATGGTTTTTTGTTTTTAGAAAGTGCTTGACCTCATTAAAAAACCAAGGATTTCCTATGCTTGCCCTTCCTATCATTGCTCCGTCAAGCCCTAGATTTTTAATTTGTTGTACCTTTTCTGGAGTATTTATATCTCCATTTGCGAAAACAGGAATGTGCATTCTGGGGTTGTTCTTAACTTTTTCAATATGAGTCCAGTCAGCATCTCCTTTATACATTTGAGCCCTAGTTCTTCCATGAATTGCTATTGCCTTACAGCCCACGTCTTGCAGCCTTTCTGCGACCTCAATAATTTTAATAGTGTTATCGTCCCAGCCTAGGCGCGTCTTAACTGTTACTGGAACCTTTGTTCTTTTAACAATCGCTTCAGTAAGTTTTTCCATTAAATCCAGGTCTTTTAAGATGCCTGCGCCAGCTCCTTTTGAGACAACCTTCTTTACAGGACATCCAAAATTAATGTCTATTATGTCAGGTTTTGTTTTTTCTACTATGTCTACTGCTTTAAGCATCGAATCAAGATTTGCTCCAAATATTTGTATTCCTACTGGTCTTTCCTTTTCGTAAATATCTAGTTTCATCTTGCTTTTTGCCGCGTCCCTTATAAGCCCCTCGCTTGAAACAAACTCTGTGTAGACTACGTCGGCGCCATTCTCTTTGCAGAGAGCTCTAAAAGGCGGATCGCTAACGTCTTCCATAGGGGCCAAAAGCAACGGAAAAGTCCCAATCTCTATGTCTGCAATTTTTACCACTTGTTTGTTTTTACTATTGAATAGCGCAAAGATAGAAAACTCGTTCTTTATCGCATTGTCTCTTTTAATTATTAGGTCTGTGTTGCTTTATTTTTACTTACTTTTGTACACTGTTATTTTTCTGAGATGAAGGCTATTCGAAATTTTTGCATTATTGCACATATAGACCACGGCAAAAGCACGTTAGCTGACAGGCTTTTGGAGTATACAGGTTCTGTTTCCGATCGTGAAAAGAAAGACCAGCTTCTTGACAACATGGATCTCGAAAGAGAAAGAGGTATTACCATTAAGTCTCATGCAGTCCAAATGACGTTTTCTTATAATGGCAATGATTTTATTCTCAATCTTATTGACACTCCTGGTCATGTTGATTTTTCTTATGAGGTCTCTAGGTCAATTGCTGCTTGCGAAGGGGCTCTGTTGGTTGTTGATGCCGCACAAAACATTCAAGCTCAAACTATTTCAAATCTTTATTTGGCTCTTGAAAACAACCTAGAAATTGTTCCGATTTTAAACAAAATTGATTTGCCCAGCGCAAGCCCTCAAGAAGTTACAGATGATATTGTTGATTTGTTGGGTTGTCAAGCAGGCGAAGTAATTCCTGTCAGCGCAAAAACAGGAGAAGGAATTGAAAAAATATTAGAAGCAATTGTGGAAAGAATTCCTTCACCCTCTGGAGACAAAAACAAGCCTCTTCAGGCTTTAGTTTTTGATTCGGTTTACAATCCTTTTAGGGGGATTGAGACATATTTTAGGATTATTAATGGTTCTATAAAAAAGCATCAAAAAATCAAGTTTGTCGCAACAAACAAAACATATATTGCCGATGAAGTAGGAACCCTTAATTTAAAGCAGACTCAAAAGCCAGAAATTTTTGCTGGCGATGTTGGCTACTTAATTACAGGAATCAAAGAGGCCACAGAAGTAAAGGTTGGCGATACAATTGCTGACGCCCATGATGCTACGGCTGTTGCAATTGAGGGGTTTGAAGACGTAAAACCAATGGTCTTTGCGGGAATTTATCCTGTAGACACTGAAGATTATGAAGAGCTAAGAAGTGCTATGGAAAAACTTCAGCTTAACGACGCTTCGCTTGTTTTTATTCCTGAAAGCTCTGCTGCACTTGGTTTCGGATTTCGTTGTGGTTTTTTAGGAATGCTACATATGGAAATTGTTCAGGAAAGGCTGGAAAGAGAGTTTGGAATGACCGTAATAACTACTGTTCCAAACGTTTCATACTTCGCTTTTACAAAAAAAGAGCCAGAAAAAAAACTTCTTGTTAACAACCCCTCTGACCTTCCTGAGCCTTCTAAATTAGAGAGGGTTGAGGAGCCCTACATAACCGCGTCAATTATTACAAAAGCTGATTTCGTGGGGAACGTTATGTCTTTGTGTATTGAAAAGAGGGGGCTGGTAAAAAACCAGACCTATCTAACAACATCCCGGGTTGAGCTTGTTTTTGAAATGCCTCTGGCAGAAATTGTTTTTGATTTTTATGATCGGCTTAAGACTGTTTCTAAGGGCTATGCTTCTTTTGACTATTCTCCTGTTGGAATGAGGCCTTCAAAATTGGTTAGGGTTGACATCCTTCTCAATTCTCGTCCTGTAGACGCTCTCTCGGCTCTTATCCACGCCGACAACGCTTATTCTATTGGAAAAAAAATGTGTGAAAAACTAAAGCAGCTTATTCCTAGGCAGCAGTTTGATGTTCCGATTCAAGCAGCTATAGGTGCTAAAATTATTTCACGTGAAACCATTAAGGCTCTTAGAAAAGATGTTACTGCAAAGTGTTATGGTGGTGATATCACGAGAAAAAGAAAGCTTCTAGAAAAGCAAAAAAAGGGAAAGAAAAGAATGCGCCAGGTTGGAAACGTTGAAATTCCTCAAGAAGCTTTTATGGCTGTTTTAAAGCTTAACGATTAGTCTTTTACTGTAAGCCTGAGCACAGAGCATGCTGATTTTTCTGTAAACTTGTCTTTTCCTCCTCCAAACAATACGTTTATCCAGTTGTCTTTTTCTGGCGCTCCTAGTATCAATAGGTCATAGCCTGCAGAGATTTCTGAAATTGTTCCTACTGGATCATCACTTTTTACCACTACTACTTCTGCTTTGGATTGTTCTAGTTTAGAAGAAGATTTTTTTTCCATTGCAAAAATGTTTTTGTTTGTTGTTTTTTCTGGAACAACATGCAAAAGCGTTAGCGATGCGTCATAAAACGAGCAAACTCTCTGAGCAGTCTCAATAAAGTTTCTGTCCTTTCTTCCCGGTCTTAAAGCAAGAAGCACTTTTCCTACATGCCTTATCCCGTTGTCTTTAAATAGCGCAAGATTTGAGTTGATGTTGGCAAGTAGCCATCCTATAGGGTTGCTAACCAATATTCCACTATGCGATCTTCCGTCCCACCCCATAACCAACCACTCGCAACTACTTTGAGAGCTTAGCTCGTTGATTGTATTAGACAGCTCATGTGTTACAACAGACTCGAAAGCAACTGTTATTCCTTTTGATTTTGACAGGCTTGAAAGCCTTCTTTTTAAAGAAACCGCTTCCGAAGAGTCTTCTAAGACGGCGTCAAGATCTGTTTGATTTGGTATTTCCGTGATTTTTAGCACCTGTATTTTTTTCTTGCTGTTAATTGCTGCGGCAATGTCAACTAGAGTCTCCGGAGAATTTTCGTTCCCTAGCAGTGGAACTATCGCTCCAGCATCTGATGCAATTTTAGGATCAAGACTTGAAGAAGATTTTTCTTCTTGTGGTTGATCCCTTGTTTGGTCTTTGTTTCTTTTGTTAAACAAATATAGGGCCGGCCTATGTCCATAGTTTCTTAAAACCCCCGTTCTCATAACGTCTTTCCCGATTAAAAAATAAAGAAAAGTGCCTAGGGCAGAAATAGCCAGAATTGCCAAAAATGGCATCCATCCAAGAAAAACAAGGAGAATAAGTCCGCTAAGAATTCCAAAAATTTGAAGGAAAGGGTATAGGGGTGATTTGTAAGAAGGTCTGTACCATTGCGCTGAGGTTTCCCTTAAAATAATTACACATAAATTAACTGAAATAAACATTAGGACCTTAAAAGCGCTTGCAAGCTTGGCTATTTTCACAACATCTAAAAAAACAATTACAAAAGCCATCGTTATACAGGTTATTACAATGGCGCCAACGGGTGTTACGTATTTAGAACTAAGCTTTTCTAAAAAAGATGGCAGCAGCCGATCTCTGGCCATGGCAAATGGAAAACGAGAAGAGGCTAAAACTCCCGAGTTGGCCATAGACATAAGGGTTATTGTCCCAACAGCGGCGGCAATATAGCCAAAATACTTGCCTCCTATAATTTTTGCGACGGTGTAAACAGGGCGAATGTCGCTGGCAAGGTCATTAACAGGAATGTTTCCAACCAACACAAAGGTAATGAGAACATAGACGGCAGCTATAGTTAAGAGCGAAAGAATCATCGCCAAAGGCAAGTTCCGGTCCGGGTTTTTTATCTCTTCGGCAATTGCAGCAACCTTAGTAACCCCGGCATAAGAGATATAAACAAAAGCCACTGTTGAAATTAATCCTGTGTTTCCGTTCGAAAGAAAAGGAGTTAAAAATTCTGGGTTTACCAAAGGAAATCCAACTAAAAAAATTGATATAAGACAGGTCAAACTTATGCTAACAACAATAATTTGCACCTTGCCTACTTTTTTTATTCCAAAAACGTTTAAAAACATAATAAAACACAAAAAGCCTAAGGCAACAAGCTTTGTTAGGCTATCATCAATGTTGATTAAAACGGCAAGGTATGCTCCTAGCCCAATTAAGGCAAAAGAGCTTTTTAGTAGTAGCGACAACCAGAGCCCAATGCCTGAAATCGTTCCAAATAAAGGGCCAAAAGCTCGTTCTATATAAACATAGGCTCCCCCTGAGCTTGGCATCGCTGTTGCAAGCTCTGATTTAGAAAGAGCTGCGGGAAATATACATATAGCTGCTATTAAATATGCCAGCCATACTGACGGTCCTGTTTTAGCTGCGGCTAGTCCTGGAAGCACAAAAATTCCACTTCCCAACATTCCTCCAATACTTATTGCAATTACTGCCGGCAAAGACAAACTTCTTTCTAATTTCTTCAAAATATTGTTTTATATTTATAAAAATACTAAATATTAATTTCTCGTGAATTTATATCCCATTATTGCTGGAAATTTTATGCTTGATGGCGGCGCAATGTTTGGCGTTGTTCCAAAATCCATTTGGCAAAAAACAAATCCTGCGAACTCAAATAACATGATTCAAATGTCCGCCAGATGTCTGCTAATTGAAGACGGCAACAGGCTTGTTTTGGTTGACACAGGGATGGGCGATAAGCAAAGCGACAAGTTTTTTAGCTATTACCACCAGTGGGGAGAAGACACTCTTGCCTCTTCTTTAAAAAAGCAGGGGTTTCATCCGGACGACATAACCGATGTTTTTTTAACCCATCTTCATTTTGACCACTGTGGCGGTAGTATTATAAAGACTGGCGAAAACTCTTTTGAAACTACATTTAAAAACGCGAAATACTGGAGCAACAAAGACCATTGGGCCTGGGCAACAGAGCCTAACAAAAGAGAGGGTGCTTCTTTTTTAAAAGAAAATATTAGCCCAATTCTAGAATCAGGCCAGCTTAATTATATAGAAAAAGATTTGGATAGTGATTTTACTAGCTGTCCGTTAGGTTTTGAGGTGTTGTTTGTAGATGGTCACACAGAAAAACAAATGATTCCTATAGTTAAATATAAAGATGTGCAAATTGCGTTCGCCGCGGACCTGGTTCCTACTCATGGTCATATACCGATTCCTTATATTATGGGGTATGATGTTCGCCCTTTAGTCACCCTAAAAGAGAAAGAATGGTTTTTGGACTATGCTTGTAAAAACAACATGTATTTGTTTTTTGAGCATGACCCTTTTGTTGAGATAGGCTCTTTAAAACAAACCGATCGGGGCGTCCGCCTTGACTCTAAACTTATGCTAAATGAAATATTATGAAAAAGCTTTTAATTCTAGTCTGTTTTTGCTTTACTGCTTCTGTGCTTTCACAAAATGGTTACTGGCAACAGCATGTTGACTACACAATGGTAATTGATGTGGATGTTGAAAGGTTTTCCTACACCGGCGAACAAAAACTTGTATACACCAACAACTCTCCAGACACGCTTCAAAGGGTTTTTTATCACCTATATTATAATGCCTTTAAGCCGGGCTCTGATCTTGAGGCGGCTTCTCGATTTTCTTATAACGACAAAAGAAATATGTCAAAAAACCTTCTGTCTCTTGACAAAAATGACTGGGGAGATGTTCAGATTCTTGCGCTAACTCAAGACGGTGTTACTGTCTCACACACAACTAAAGAAACTATTCTTGAGGTTGACTTAAACACGCCTTTGCCTCCTGGAAAAAAAACTTCTCTGGACATGTCTTTTTTTGTAAAGGTTCCTGCTGTTGTTCGGCGTGCTGGAAAAAACAATAGAGACGGTGTTGCTTTTTCTATGGCTCAGTGGTATCCAAAGCTTTGTGAATACGACTCTGAAGGTTGGCATGCAAACCCCTATCTTGGCAGAGAATTTTATGGGGTTTGGGGTGATTTTGATGTTACCATAAATATTGACAAAGACTATACCGTTGCTGCGTCTGGTTACTTACAAGCTCCTGGAAAAATAGGTCATGGCTATGCGCCTCTTGATCCTGAGGTGGTCCATGGAGAAAAAATTTCTTGGAATTTTCTTGCTCCTGATGTTCATGATTTTACCTGGGCTGCTGACCCTGAATACATACACGATGTTGTGCCTATCAAAAATGGGCCCGACATGCATTTCTTTTATAAAAACGAAACTCCTTATTTAAAAAGCTGGAAAGACCTTCAGCCTTTTGCTGTGAAGTTTCTTGAGTTTTTTAGCAAAAATATTGGAAAATACCCTTACAAGCAGTACTCTGTTATTATGGCTGGTGACGGCGGAATGGAGTATGCAATGTGTACTTTTATTACAGGCTCGGGCTATAGTGACTACAGAAAATTGTTGGGTGTTACTTCTCATGAAATTGCTCACACCTGGTTTCAGTTTTTATTGGCAACTAATGAGTCTAAGCATGCCTGGATGGACGAAGGCTTTACTAGTTATATAGATGATGCTGCCTTGAATGAGGCCCTCGGTCTTAACAATGTGGTGCCCAACAAGAGCGCATATAGGGCGTATTTCGGGTGGGTCGCAACAGGATTGGAAGAGCCTCTTACAACACACGCTGATCGATACAAATTTAGTCGTGGCTATGGGGCCTCGTCTTATAGCAAGGGTTCTGTTTTCTTGTCTCAGCTTGGCTATATTATTGGCGAAAAAAATCTTTACAAAACATTGAAACATTATTTTAACGAATGGTCCTTTAAGCATCCCCGCCCTTATGATTTTATTAGGAGTGCAGAGCGTGTTTCGGGCCTTGAGCTTGACTGGTATTTAATGGACTGGGCTCAAACAACAAAACAGCTTGACTATCAGGTAAACTCAATTATTGGTGAAGGCTCTAAGACAAAAATTGTTCTTAAAAGAGAAAAGCAAATGCCGATGCCTATAGACCTTCTTGTGGTTTTAAAAGACGGATCGTCTCTGCTATTTAATATTCCTCTTACAATGATGAGAGGAAACAGGCCTCTCGAAAACACCACCTTGCTTGATTCGTGGTCTTGGGCTCAGCCTTATTATATTTTCGAACTTAATGTTTCAAAAGAAAACATTCAAGAGGTTGTAATAGATCCTTTGGGTTTTACAGCAGATGTTAACAGAAAAAACAACCGCCTATAATGTCTGTGATACTTTCTTCCAACAATAAACTAAAGTCTGCCAAGACAATTGATTTGCTTTTTTCAAAAGGCAGCTATTTAAAGGTTCCTGGATTTACTTTGGTCTACTTAAAACAGCAAAAGAAAAACCCTTGCGGGCTTTGTGTTGGTTTTTCTGTAGGTAAAAAGAGCCAGGCGCTGGCCGTTGACAGAAACAAAACCAAGCGATTAATGCGAGAATCTTTTCGTGTTTGTTCTGGTGCTGTTTTAAATTCAAAGAAAACTTGTTATAACCTAATGTTTCTATGTCTTGAAAGCAACCCTCCTTCTTTTTCTGTTGTTTCTGATAAAATAAAATCCTTACTTTTGTCTTTCGTCGAAACCATTAAAAATGACTAAACCTTTTTTTCTTTTTTTTCTTTTTTTTCCTTTTTTTTGTTCTTCTCAATTTAATGTTGAGCACACTATTTATTTTGACACTGACGAGTACTTTCTGGTGCAAACAGAAAAGGCGCGCCTTTTTAGTTTTGTTAAAACCCTTTCTAAGAGAGGTTTATTAAAAATAGAAATTTCTGGTTTTTGTGATGATATTGGTGCAGAAAATTATAATCTAGTTTTATCTCAAAACCGGGCTAATGCTATAAGAGAGGTTTTTTCTTCTCTTTCTTTTTTTCCTGATAAAATTATTTCCGTTGACGGAAAAGGAGAGGTCTTGCTAAATGTTTATCCTTCTGACGATCCAGAAATTGTCAGATCTCTTAACAGACGTGTCGATGTTGTTGTTGGCTACCTTGATCCCGCCGCTGTCTCTGAAACAAGCCTAAAAGACGCTTCTGGTCCTGTTGTTCTTAATAATGTTCATTTTATCTCGGGCTATAGTTATTTAACTCGCGGGTCTGAAAAAACACTAAACAATTTGGCAAAAACCCTTATAAAAGAAAGCTTTTCTTTTATAATTCAGGGGCATGTTTGTTGTACTGAGGGAAAAATAGACGCCATCGATAAAAGAACTAAAGAAAGAAACCTTTCTGTTGCTCGTGCTAAATATGTTTATGATTATTTTTTGGAAAAAGGCATAGAAAAATCTCGAATGTCTTATGAGGGTTTTGGTCACCGTTTTCCTTTAGGCGGCTCTGCTGATAAAGATAGAAGGGTTGAAATAGCCGTCTCTTCTAACTAGCTTTTTAATTTCATTTTTTGATGGGGTATTTCGTCTTCTAAATATTCTTCTCCTTCTGCTATAAAGCCTAATTCTCTATAAAAATTTTCTAAGTATTTTTGAGCCGCCAAAACAATTGTTTTTTCTTTTAAGGTTTCTTTAATATACTTTATAGACTCCTTCATTATTTCCTTTCCTCTTTCTGCTCCTCTATTTTTTTTCTTTACCACTACTCTTGAGATGCTTGGAAAATCATAACAATCTCCACTGTCTAAGATTCTCGTATATGCAATTATTTCATTGTTGTTTTTTCCCATCACGTGCATAGCTTTTTCATCTTTTCCGTCTATGTCTTGATATATGCACCTTTGTTCAACCACAAATACTTCAGACCTTATCCTTAAAATTTCGTGTATTTCCTCAACAGAAAGGTCTTTAAATTTTTTAACCTCTGTTTTCATTTGACATTTATTTTGTCTGTTCTTCGTTTATGCCTTCCTCCTTTAAATTCTGTGTTTAAAAACGTTTCTACTATTTCCTTTGCTTCATTTATTGAAACAACTCTTGCTGGAAGACTTATAATGTTTGCGTTGTTATGCTCCCTTGCTAATTTTGCCATTTCCTTGTTCCAACATATTGCCGCTCTTATGTTGTTGTGTTTGTTTGCGGTCATAGCCACTCCGTTTCCGCTTCCACATATTACTATTCCCAGGTCTGTCCTTTTGTTTTTAACATCTTCAGCTACGGGATGTGCTAAATCAGGATAATCAACGCTTTCTTCTCCGTCTGTTCCGTGGTTTATTATTTCTATTCCTTTTTTTTCTATATGTTTTACTATCTCTTTTTTATGTTGAGTTCCAGCATGATCATTGCCTATAGAAATTTTCATTTTTTTTATTTTTTGTTAATATCTCTTTTTATATGTTTTGATAACTCTTACTATCTACTATAAAATACTGTAGTCTGTTTTTTTTTTGTTTTTTCAAAATATTGTTTTCCAAAAGAATTAAAACTTTATTAATATTTTTTTATGTTTTATTAAAGGATCCTTTCTTTTTTTTTATTAAAAATTTTGTTTTTTATAGCCTTTATTATTATTGTTAATATAGTATATAAATTGTTGACTATAAATTATTTACATAATAATATGTTGTTTATTAGTTCTTAATAATTGTTTAATATCTATATAAACAACATTTAACTATTAAGTTATTAAATTCATTAACAATCCATTATATATAATAAAATATTTTAAAATATTAATATATTATAATG